>JAEEGH010016907.1_pt1 | contig 15639 bp, 12 predicted proteins | sample 9134181 | NCBI WGS metagenome assembly JAEEGH01 (sample SAMN16246544, study PRJNA631951) | gut metagenome | biome: gut microbiome; feature: rumen; material: DP-attached | host: Bos | place: Iran: Karaj | collected 2018-10 | reverse complement strand
GGAGAAAGTGGTGTTCTTAAGGTCAATCTCTTTTTCCAGATGAAGCTCAGGTCCTGCAATGGCAGCACGCTCTGCTCTCATTGCCTTGTCTGTCTTCATGGACTCTGTGAGGTTCTCGTAAACAAAATCCAGACTGAACTGGTTGTAAGCGATGGTCGTAATATAGGTGTTGATCCTGTTTGCAGAAGGCATGATCCTCATGGCAGCCACACCAAAGGCTGTGAGCTGTGGAAGAAGCTCTGTAGCATCTCCGCCGCCAAGGATATAGATAAGGACATAGAGCATGACAACTGCCATGAACACTGTCTCTATCATAAGTCTCGGAACGCTGTTAAGAACGGTATAGGTTCTGTCTATGTCTGCTCCGATCTTACCCTGCTCGTAGTAGTTTCTGATAAAGAAATCCTGTCTGTTTAAGACCTTAACGTCCTTAAGACCGTAGATAGCCTGAAGTCTCCACTTGGCGATCCTTGACTGAGTCTCCTGATTGCGCCTTCCGATGGTGTTAAGTCTTGGCTTTAATACCTTGGTGCTGATCAATGTAAGGATCAGGAGCACAAAGATAATGAGCACTGTCATCTGCCAGTTTACAAACAAAAGCACAACGCCAAGGCACAGTGAAACCACCAGCTCTGTGCAAAGTGAGAGCATGGAGAGCATCAGTGTAAAGGTCTTGGGAATATCCGAATCGGTAATTCGAAATACTGTCGGGATATCAGCTCCGAGGTAGTCCTCATAGGGCCTGTTGAGGAACTCTCTCATGACCCTGCTTATCATGTCGTTCCTGGACCTGGAGATGAAGGTGTTCTGCCTGTGGATGAGGAACAGCAGGTATGAGTTCTTGACCACAAACAAAAGAATAAGAATTATAAGGAGCGCACAGGTGAGCTTTAAGTCAGTATCGAGCCCCACGGTATTCAGAACGTCCTGAAGCCATGGAATCTTGGCAATATTCCTGTGCAGCGCTGATGGAGAGAGGATAATTGAAACCACGGGCAGGATCATGGAAACGCCCAGAGTCTCAAAAACACCCCCAATGAGTATAAGGACAGCCAGAATTACGAGCTGTCCCTTTTGTTTTCTATCAAATATGTAGTTGAGTTTGGTAAAAAGACTTACCTTTTTTGCATCGTTCATTATATAGCAACCTTTGTCATTCGCTCAGTATAGATGTCATCCATCTTCTTGTTGTTTATCCACTTGGATGGAGCGATGACTATCTTATCCGGAGAATCGTTGAGCCATGCTGACCACCAGCTAAAAGAGCTGTTGGCGATGATGTGATGCTTGCACCTGCTCATAAGCAGCATATCCGCAACATCGGTAAACTCGCCCTCCTGAAGCTCTACAGTGATGAACTTGGGTCCCTTAAAGTGCTCCTTGCACCACTCCTTATCATCGGTAAATATGAAGAAAACCGCATTAGGATGCTGTCCTCTTATCTTGCTGATGGCATTCTTGTAATATTTCTCAGAGCACAGGTTATGGATATTGATGTGCTCCTCATCCATGTAGTCAGTCCTTCTGACATGGATGCTTACTGACTCGCAGCATTCAATCTGCTGAAGGGTTGACCAGCTGACAGAGTCATGCATGATCTCCTGCGGGCGTTTTCCGAAGGATTCCTGAATCTGTTCAATAACCTCGGGTGATGTGAAATATTTCTCAGACTGCCAGTATCCTACAAGATAAGCGTTCTCTACTTCCAATATCTTTGGATCAAAGATACCTTCCATCTCATCGATCCTGAAGCTCTTACGACCTGTGAGTTTCCTTCTGATCCTGCTGAAGATATCCATCTTGGAATCGGTAAGGGCTACAACTTCATCTTTGGTTGCCCTGTCGTATTCGACGCCAAACCGGTCAAGCACCGGAACTCTTAGCTTATCGCCTACAAAGCCGGACTCGTCGTCGATCTTAACGTCTCTTCCTCTATGCTTAAGTTCTTTGTATAAGGCGTACTGGAACATCTGGTTTCCCAGTCCGCCTTTCAGCTGAATGATTATCATAGTTCCTCCACATAAAAATATGCATACCTTCTGTCATTATACCATGGATATCATGCGCTCGCCATTACTCGGTTTCAAGCTCGTAATAGATCCCGTTTTCAAAGTTGTATTCAACCTGCTCACGGGCATCGTCGCTAAGGCTCTCCCACAGCTCATAAGCTTTATCCCAGGAGCTGTATCTCTTATCTCCCCTGTGGTCTGCAGTCAGCGCTACGCCTGTGTTTACATAATTTTCCTGCAGATAATTCTCAAACCAGTCTGTTACCTTCTCGCCACCCAGGATGTTCACATGAGTACCGTAGTCTCTGATATCCTTTTCAAAATCCAGTCCCATTTCATCCACATACAGGTTCATATCAACAAAATCATAGCCCCTGCTGCCGATCAGCTCAGACATATAATTTATCTTCTTTTGCTCATCTTCCGTTGCAGAATAAGGTGTCACCACGAACAGAGCCTTCTGATTCTTTTCCTCAAGGTAATCAAGAAGGTCCAGAAGATATTCTTCCTGCTCGGAAGGGATAGGCTCTTTTACCGTGAGAGGAACCTGTGCCGGTCTCTCGGAAGGTCCAACGTCAGTCTCAATGACATGGCCTTTCAGATCATCCGGATAGCTGTAGAAAAGCGTCCTGAACTGAGACCACAGAAAAAGAGTCTTCCAGTTGGAGTGGTACTTAAAAATGTCAAAGTAGTAATTGATGCGGTCACTCTTATCATCCACCATGGCATTTATGGTCTTTATCCGATTCAGGGAGTATTTCATGTTATCGGTAACTTCCCTGGTGTGGGCCATATTTCCAAGAAGGTCCTCATCCTTTGAAGTCCACATCCTCATCTCAAAGATGACAAGATCAGGGCTCTGCGTCTTAAGCGCTTCCTCCAAAAGATATTTGGACGCCACAGGACGCTGCATATTGGAGGATAGGGGATACATGGTAATGCCCATATCTCCGTATATCTTGGGAGTGATAAAGCAAGGCGCAACAGGACTAGATCCTATCACAAGGGCATCGATGGTGTCATTCTTTTCGGCATTAAATCCGACGAACCTGTCCTTGACATCTCCGTTAGTCCTGAGGATATAGGTCAGATGCACCACCATCCACAAAACCAGCACTATGAAAATTACCGATCTCAAAATCTGTTTTCTGGTCATATCAAATCAAAAATCCTTATAAATAAACTCTGCTGCGCTGTATCCGGGGCCGTACTTGGCCAGGAGGATAACATAGAACAGCAAGCCTATGAAGATAGCCCACCTGAGCACTATGCCCTTTGAAGCTATGAGTTCTCTTATATTTGAAGGTCCATCCTTATCTTCCATCCTGTACTGAAGAGTTGATACAGTTATAAGAATTGCCAGAGAAACCAGCAGTATTCCCCACTCTATAAAGTCAAGTCCCAGTCCCAGAAGGCTTCCGTTTACAAATATCTGAGGGTTAAAGACAGTTACACTCTCCTTGAGCATTCTAAGTGCATGGGGCACATTATCGGACCTGAAAAACAGATCGCCGATGCAGACCAAAAAGAAAGTCCTTACCACTCTGAAGGCGTCAGCGGCCTTGCTCTTTATATCCATATGCATTTTCTCAGCAAAGAGCCAGGTAAAAAACGGCAGCGTTATCTCGCCGATGACGATATAAGCCCAGTGAAGCAGACCGGAACCGATGACATATTTCATCTCGCCTCCGTGCCACATACCAACAGAGAACCAGAGAATAAACATAGCAACATAGGTCGTGTACTGCTTGCCCTTCTTTTTCCCAAGCTTACCCTTTAAGGTCTTGCCAAGGCTAGTGATCATCCTGCTCCTGAGGAGTGGGTAAAAGACATTGTCCTTCATCCACACTCCGAGAGTAGCATGCCATCTTCTCCAGTACTCGCTGATGTTCTTGGCAAAAAACGGAGTCCTGAAGTTCTCAGGAAGAACGATTCCAAAGGTCTCGGAAATACCTATAACGATGTCCATACACCCCGAGAAATTGGTGTAGAGCTGGAACGCAAAACACACTGTACCAAGCCAGATATAAGCACCCTGATACTGTGTATCGTTGTCATAGATAGTATTTACAATCGTCGCAAGGCGCTCAGAAATAACCAGCTCTTTAAAGAATCCCCAGAGCATTCTCTGAATACCGAAAGTGACGTTTTTATAATCCAATGGGTGATGTTCAAAGAACTGATCTCCGGATTGCCTTGTCTGGAAAATCGGTCCGGAAATCATAACAGGAAAGTACATCCCGTAAAGTGCAGTCTTCAGAAAGCTCTTTTGCCCCTTACTGATACCGTTATAGACTTCGATAAAGTAACCCAGAAGGATAAATGTGTAGAACGAAAGTCCCAGAGGGGTCGCGATGCTGCCACCGTGAATGAACCTGGTGTACTTAAGTCCTATGAGAACGCCAAGAAGGCCAAGGAGCTCAACTCCCAGCAACAAGCGCCTCTTTACAATGTCTTCTTCCTTAAGTCTTCCAAGGAGCTGCAAAAGCCCCCATGTCAAAAGAGATGACAAAAGGGGGTAGAGAATAAGAACCCCGTTTCCGCTAAGGAGGTAGTACGCGATGCTCGCAAGAAGGAGCACCACCCACTGCCCTTTTCCCTTGAAGATCAGGGGCACCAGATAATATATGATTAAAACCAGCGCAAAGAAGCACAGAAAATAAAACGATGTTACACTCATCTAAACTCTTCCTCGATCCAGAGCTGGAACATGAGAATATACCAGATCTGAATACGGTAGATTCCCCGCTCTGTAAAGTCGGTCCATATCTTCTCAACAACATCGGCATCAAGGATCCCCTGCTGCCTGATCTTGTCTTTACTTAAAAGTCCTTCTGCCCAGTCCCGAAGCTCCGGCTCACGGAGCCACTTGTCAATTGGAATAGAGAATCCTTTCTTTGGTCTCTCCATCATCTCTCTGGGCACATAACGGTATAATACATCTCTTAGTACCTTTTTGCCAACCTTATCGTCCCTGAGATAATTTATCGGAAGTGACCATGCAAATTCCACAACATCCCTGTCCAGCATAGGCACTCTTGTTTCCAGTGAAACAGCCATAGCTGTCCTGTCCACCTTGACCAGAATATCATCAGGGTGGTACACAAGCATATCCATCAGCATTGTCTCATGATTGACTTCATTTAAGAAATCATTTGGAAGTTCGGTGTATTTGTAAGATAGGCTTCCCTTTGTCAGCGCTATCTTTTTAGTCAAAGGATCTGTCTCGTGTTCCATCCTATGGATATCAGCAGGTCCCTTTGCTCCAAGAATAGTCCCTTTTATCCTGTATATTTCCTTATTGGCCAAAGGACTGTGGAGAACAATGCTACTTACGGGCTTTCTTATAAAATAAGGGATATTTTTCATCTTGCCCCATATTCTTGATATGGACTCATAGGATGTATATCCGCAGAAAAGCTCATCCCCGCCGTCTCCGGAAAGAGATACGGTAACTCTGTCCCTGGTCATACGGCTTACCAGATAAGTCGGAATCTGAGAAGAATCCGCAAAAGGTTCACCAAACATGAAAGAAAGCTTTGGAATAACTTCCTTCATGTCTTTTTCTGTGATGTATAGTTCTGTATGCTCGGTACCTAAATGCTTTGCAATTTCTTTTGCATAAACAGCCTCATTGAACGCAGGGTCATCCATGCCGATCGTAAAGGTTTTTACCTTCCCGGCATCCAGAGACTGCATCAAAGATACCACTGTTGCGCTGTCAATTCCGGCAGAAAGAAAAGCACCAACAGGAACATCTGCTACCATCTGCCCCTTTATCGATTCTTTTAGGAGTCTTTCAAGTTCGTCTGCCGCTTCATTCTCAGTTCCTCTGAACGGGTTCTTCTGACCGCGCAGAGCAACATCCTTCATGGACCAGTAAGCCTGTGTCTCAGTTTTTAAAGTATTAACGTCAACAGTAAGGTAAGTTCCTGCCTCCAACTTATAAATGTTTTTATAAATTGAATACGGAGCCGGAATATAGCCTTCAGTGAAGTATATATCCAGTACATCAGTATTGATTCCGTTATCAAATCCATCTATCACTCTAAGGCATCCGATATCCGACGCAAATGCAAAGGCATCACCGACCATTCCATAGTACAGAGGTTTCTCTCCTACCCTGTCCCTGGCAAATGTCACCGTCTGCAACTCTTTGTCGTAAACAGCAAACGCAAACATTCCCTTACACATGGAAAGAGTATCGGATACTCCAAAGTGTTCAATGGCTTCTAATAAAACTTCTGTATCAGAAGTTCCGCGAAATAAAGCACTATCGAGTTTCTTTCTTATCTCACCGGCATTGTAGATCTCACCATTGTAGATAATGACCATTCTTCCACTGCGGGAAGTCATGGGCTGAGCTCCATTCTCGGAAAGGTCCACAATAGAAAGACGTCTGTGACCGAAGGCTACTTTTGCATCTTCGCTCACATAAACTCCGCCGCTGTCCGGACCTCTGTGCAGCATACGCTCATTCATTTTCAGTATATTGTTGCGAGCATCTCCCTTAAATCCTATGAGACCGGCAATTCCACACATAAAACCCCTTTCAGGAAACGATGTTTATGACATGATTCTTTTCTTCGTAACCACTTCCTATATCAAGTTTAAAAACTGCGTTTCCTTCTTCATCCTCCGAGATCTTATCAAATCCCTGAAGAAGATAAAAATCTTTTACCATCTTATTCTTCGCTGTTGGATAATAATAGCCGTATATTGACTTAATTCCGCGATCCAGAGCTCTTTTTACCAGCTCGTCCATCATTGCAAATTCCATATCGCGTTTTAAAACCCTGCAGCTCATAAGCCACAGAACTATATGGAGTTCATCACTGTTATCCCCGCGGATATTTCCAATCGCCAGTGATACGATTCCATTATCTCCAAACTTATCCTTAAGCCTGCCATAGAGAGTTAAGCTGTTACTATCTGCTGCCGTCTCCTCTATGTCTTCCTGGGTATATCTCTTTGTGGTCAGATTGAACTGATTGCTCTTATTGGTAAGCTGAACAATCCTTGGCATGTACAGCTTCTCAAAAGGCTTTATCTCTGCCTCCATCTCAAGAGATTTAAGGTATTCCGAATAGTCAGCAAAGCTTTCCTCAAGCTCAAGTCTTTGCTTATTGGCCATATACATCTCGTTTCTCTTTTTGTCATCCTCCGAGATTACAGTGGCCTCAAAAAATCCTGAATGATCTATGTTTATTATGTAGTTCTCCGGGCTGTCCATTACCGGGGCACAGACTCCGGGAATCTGAGCAGTAACAATCTCCCTCTCAGCCGGATTATCATCCACAAATACCAGTGACTCCGGAAGAAGTGTAAGGTTCTTGGCAATGGTCTTAAAATTCTCGTTCTTTGGCTCCCAGTTAGCCATAACCGAAACAAAGTCATCGGGCTTTAGTACTCCTTCAGGGTGATTAAGTCCTGCAAGAGCATTTTCTTTTTCGTTTTTGGAATCTACTGCCAGAACAACTCCGATGTCTTTTTGTAACTTGATATAATTCTGAAATTCAATATATGCTTGTCCCAGATTGGTCTCATGTCCTATCTCGATGCCATCAACACCATCGTCTCCGATAACACCGCCCCAGAGAGTATTGTCCAGATCAAGAACAAGGCCTTTCTTATTCTTTCCATAGATTGACTTTATGATATTTGCAACACTAAAGCTAAGGTACGGAATTGCAGGAATGCAAAGCGCATACTTGTACATATACCACGCCTGAGGCTCAGACCACTTATCAAGCCCATAGCTGGCTGCAAGGTAATTGATATCATTTATAAAAAAGCTGCCCCCATCCTCGTCGGCTTTCCTGGCAAACTCATAGAACTTCTCATTGAGTCTGTTTATAAATGACAGCCTTCCGTGGATATCAACGGCATCTTTGTTGCCAAGAAGTCTGAAAAAAGGCGCCTCAAAGTTATTTTGGATGATTGGGCAGTGATAGGTTTCCATCAGCTTTTTCCACATGGTCTCGAAATGATCGTAAACCTTGGAAAGTTTGGCATCTACTGTCTCTTTGTCATCACCCATGGTCGGATAGCTTAGTATGTTCCTGTTGCTGGTATGAACAAAAATAATGTCAGGAGAAAATGTCCTGAGCTTCTCATCGGGAAACATTGCATCCTGCCAGTACTGACCATACTCTGACTCATAAAACTCCGGCTCAATTCCGTAGTTAAGAAGAAAGAGCTCTAAGACCTTTATGATATCATGGGTTGTAGATCCACCAAGCACCGCGATCTTCTTGTGGATTCTTTCTGTTCCATCAGATAAAAGAGCTTTTTTCAGCCCTTTTGCCTTTTTCATTATGTAGCTACTGTCAAACGGATATTCTAATTCTTTCATATGTCCGGTCCAATCTTAGTTAATATCAAACCTGAAGGTCTTACTTCATTTTTCTGTCGAGATAGTCCTTCCAGTTCTGATTCACAACCTCGGGAGCAATCTTTTTCTGTATCTTAGACGCTGCAATGCCCAGGTTCTCCGCAAGGATCTTGTTGTCCAAAAGTTTTCTCATTGCCTTTGCCATTTCCCCCACATCATTAACAGGTACAAGCAGTCCGTTGACTCCATCTGTTATAAGGTCTGCCGGACCACCGCATGGACAGTCGGTCGAAATGCAGGCCATTCCAAGGCTCATGGCTTCGATCAGAGAGTTGGGCATACCTTCCTGGTTAGATGCCAGCACATACATATATGCTTTCTCTATATGCTCAGCCACATGCTTAACCACGCCGGCAAACTTCACCCTTGAAGCTATGCCAAGATTCTCTGCCTTTCTCTGGAGCTTTAGTCTGTCGGGGCCATCTCCGTAAATTTCCAGAATATAGTCCTCATAATCGCCTGCTGTAGCTTCCTTGAAGGCTTCCATTACCATGCTCTGGTTCTTGTTACTATCAAGCCTTCCTACCATGACTATTCTTTTTTCTCTCTCCCCTACGTTTCTCTTTCGAATAAATGAAGGATTAACAGAGTTGGGAAGTATAGTGCACTTACCTCTCAAAAAAGCAGGGAACCAATTCATGGCTGCTGTGGTCTGCACCACTATTCCCTCAGCCTTTCCAAAGGTCGACAGCATGCCTGCTTTTAAGGCAAGGGTATCATATTCCATATTGGGATCTGCTCTTACGGATACGACCACCTTGTAACCCTCTTTGGTAGCCGTTGAAAGAGCCATGATATTATTTTTGCCGATAAAGCTAAGGATAAGGTCGGGATTTATCTCTTTCCATATCTCCTCAAGCTTTCTGTGACGCATTTTCAGGTTATATGCTCTGCCCTTTTGCTCACTTTTTAAAAGAGCCGAAAAGACTCTGTCAATTCCGCCCTTTTCACCACCATGAGGATCAACCCACACAGGATTCTCATCAGGGTCTGCTACCAATACTGCCTCGTCGGCACCTGCCGGTACACACTTCCAGGCAGCGTGCTTAACCTCATACTCATCGGAAGCAAGATAGGTAGTTACCAAAGTCACCTTGTAGCCCTGCTCAAAAAAGTAGTCAGCCAGATTTGTCATCACTCTCTCTGCGCCGCCCTTTTGCAGGGATCCTATATACATGGCTATATGCTTTTTGTTGTTAGACTCATTGCTGGACAAGTTCAATAATCCCCATACTGATGTTATTTAAGAAAACAACTTTCCTGCCATCTATGCAAGGTGCGATCTCAGGCTCCTGTATTACCGTGTAGCCTTTATCCGACAGCTCTTTTACAGATGCATCCAGATCCTCTACCTCATAGCAAAAATGATAGGGTGAGTTTTTAAATCTTTTTAACAGCGGAAACATTGGAGATTCTTCGCTCATAGGCTGAATAAGCTCCACTCTGTAGTCTCCGTTTATCAGAAACTCGATATTTATCTGCCTTATCTCATCATATTTAACCGGGCGTTCTATTTCATAACCCAGTTCCAAAAACTTCTTTCTGGTCTTATCAATACTCTTGGCCAGATAGCCTACATGATGTATTTTCATAACCGGCTTCCTTCAATCAAAGCTTGCTCATGATGATAGTTACCATCTCGCCTACGTTCTTCATGGATACGATCTGGCCCATGTTGAACTTTATTCCAAATTCCTGCTCAACGGCATTTACAAGATTGATATGCTCGAGAGAATCCCAGTCCTCAATATCTGCTGATGTTGTATCCTCACCAACTGTGATCTCGTCATCCTCAAAAACGTCTCTGAATACTTCGTTGAGTTTCTCAAATACTTCTTCTCTTGTCATTTAATACTCCTTTCAAAATCAGACCATGTAGTAATTATACCACTGCTGGAATATGAAGAACGACCAGGCGATCTTGCTGTAGTTAGCTCCTGTAGCCGGGCCTCCGTCACCCTTCACAATGTAATCATTTATAAATTTGGAAACATATTCCGCATCAAATATATCCTGCTGCTTTAGGAAAGATGTGCTGCTGTAGTCGATCAGCGCTTCCTTTAAAGGCCCTCTGAGCCATGCGTCCATCGGAACTCCAAAGCCGGTCTTTGGTCTCTCCAAAAGCTCTCTCGGTATATAATCGTAAGCAATGTCTTTTAAAATATGCTTCTTGTCGCCGTTATAGTATTTAAACTTATGAGGTATCCTGAAAGAATACTCCATAACATCCGTATCCATGATAGGGCATCTGTTCTCAAGAGAATATCTCATGGAAGCCCTGTCCATCTTGACCAGAATATCCTCAGGCAGATAGGTGTCCATATCAAGGAGCATACGCCTTGCCTGGAAATTGGATACACCATAGCTCGTCTCTATTGGGTAGAGGATAGGATATTCCTCGTTATCTCCAAGATTTACAAAGGCGTGGGATGCATCAAGATAGCCTTTTGACACAAGCTGTGTCTTGGTCTCGGGATTTCTGTTATTTGCAACCACCCTTACCCTGAAGGGCATCTTATCAAGAAGCTTGCCACTGCCTACAGGGATCTGTCCTATGGCATGGACAATGGCACCGGGGAAGTCCAGTTTCTGGGCTTGTCCCACGTTGTCATAGACATTATATCCGCAAAAGAACTCGTCGCCGCCATCACCTGATAAGGCAACGGTAACATCCTTCTTGGCCAGCTTACTTACCAGCATTGAAGGAATCTGTGAGTTGTCAGCAAATGGTTCGTCGTAGTACTGAGGAATAGTGCTGACCAGATCGAACATCTCTTTTTCGCTGATATAGAGTTCTGTGTGGTCGCACCCAAGGTACGCTGCAATCTCCTTGGCATACTCAGCCTCGTTATAGCTTGGCACATCAAAGCCAATACAGAAGGTCTTAACAGGCTCTTTTGAAAACTCCTGAGCCATGGCTGTAACGAGAGATGAATCGTAGCCACCTGATAAAAAAGTTCCAAGAGGAACATCAGCTATCATTCTTGAAACAACAGCTTTTTTTAGTCTGTCCTTAAGGCCCTGCTTGGCCTCCTCATAATTGGTAACCGGGTCTTGTGACATCTCATGATAGACTTTTTTAACATCCCAGTATTTCCACTTCTTAATCTCGCCGTTATTAAACTTAAGCACGCTTCCCGGCTCAAGCTTATACACATCCTCGAAGATTGTGTCCGGTGCAACTATATACTGCTGGAAAAGAAATCTCGGAAGAAGCTCTTTTCGTACTCTGCCGCTGAACTCAGGACATTTCATTATTGGCTTAAGCTCTGACCCGAAGACGATATTCCCGCCATCAAGCCAGTAGAAAAGAGGCTTTTTACCTATCCTGTCTCTTACAAGAAATACATCTCCGCTCTCTCTGTCAAAGAGTGCAATGGCGAACATACCGTGGATGTGATCCACCATGTCTATTCCCCATTTTAGATATGCTGCGATGATAGCCTCAGTGTCACAGGTTGACTTGAAATTGTAATCGGAAAGTTCCTCTTTCAGTTCAAGGAAGTTATATATCTCTCCGTTAAATACCACTGATACTCTGCCGTCTGCTGAGTGCATAGGCTGATGACCAAGAGGCGATAAGTCAAGGATAGCAAGTCTTCTCTGGGCAAAGCCCACAGTATAGCCATCTTCTGCCTCAAACAGTTCAACGCCGCTGTCATCCGGTCCTCTGTGATACATGGTATCATTCATTACTCGGAGCTGGTCCTTCGTTATTTTCTTTTTAGATACGTATCCACAGATTCCGCACATCTAAAGTTTCTCCAGTTCTGTCCTTAAATCTCGATGGGGAGCTTCTCAAACTCATCCCTTAATGGTCCAAAGTCTTTACACTCGTTGTCGATTGAATCAATCAGTTCAACATATTTCTCATTAACAAGAGTCTTGTAGTTATTAAGGTTGTCATATCCTTTCTTGGTCCATGCGAAAGGATGTGTGAGGATCTGGATCTTATCGTGTTTCTTTATTGTCTCCTCGTCGGGATAGCCGTATCTCCAGATGTGGTTTGCATCCGACATGTACTTGATATCAAGCTTGGACTCGGGAGTCGCCTTGGGATCAAATACAAAGAAGTCATCCTGATAAGCATTTAAAATGCCGTTTATCTTGATGTTCTCAGCAAGAACGCTGGGGGACGGTCTGTGGATTGAGAAAGAGTTGATCTCAAATCCCAGCATGTTGCTGAGCATATCGATCTCCTGTCTGATCCTCTCCCTTACAAGTCTCATGTCTGTCATTCCGTTAAGTGCAAAGTGAAGTCCGATGTTCTGACCTCTCTCATGCATATCTGTCAGAATATCCCTGTTCTTTCTTGAAAGGATATTGTAGGAGTTGTTGGTCCACTGGAAGAAGAAGGTGGATCTAAAGTCCATGCTCTCCTCAACTTTGGAAAGGGCATAAGCTCTTTCTACTGAGTACTCAACGTCGTGGCGCATGATGATGAATTCGTCTTTATTCAGCGCCTCTTCATAGGTTGCGTAGCGTCCGCTCTCCTTGATAACTCTTATGATCTCTCTGTAATCATCAAATGAAAACATCTTATCTCTCCTTAAAGTTCTCTATTACCTTGTCCAGATAATCTCTCCACTGAACAAATATCGCCTCTGCGTTGGTTATTTCTTCAATCTTGGCAGCTTCTTTTCCAAGCCTTGCAGCCAGCTCTTTGTCTTCGATAAGCCTGTTAAGGCCGTTCACCAGGGCTTCCTTATCCTTGATCGGAATAAGAAGTCCGTTAACGCCGTCTGTCATGACGGTCTTAGGGCCACCACAGGGACAGTCTGTCGCAACGATGGGCATTCCCATTGCCATGGCCTCCAAAAGAGAATTCGGAAGACCTTCCCAGTCTGAGGTGAAGGCATATACTTCGCCCTTTGGTATCTCTTTTTCCAAAGAATCAGAGCCGCCCATGAGAAGAATGTAATCCTCAGCGTGGTTGTCTGCAATTATCTTATCAAGGATCTCCTTGGTTCCGTCGAAGGAATCAGGGCCATAGATCTTAAGAACATAATCGGGGTGCTTTTTGTGGACCTCCACAAAGGCCTCACACAAAAGCGGCTGATTTTTGAAGTCCACGAGTCTTGCGTGGTGGACCACCGATTTTTCTTTTTCCTGTGGATGCTCCACCCCAAAGTACTTGGGATTTACAGGGTTTAAGATTATGGTTGAATTGTCCTGAAGGTAGGGCTTAAAGAAAGCCTTCTGTCCGGTGGTCTGGAAGACGCAGCCGGCAGCCTTTGGGAACAGCCATTTGATCTGTACCTTGTCAGAGAACGCATCGTAGTGACCTACAGGGTCTGTCCTGATGGAGATTACAACAGGGATATTGCTGTTTCCTGCTGCCATGAGCGCCCTGTAGTTGGCTCTCTGTGCGAAAGCCACAAGAACATCGGGCTTATACTCTTTTACAAATTCCTTGAGGTACTTGATCCTGAGGAAAAACTTCGTTATTCGGTTTTTCTTTTCATCGCCTTCACGAAGTCCCACATGGACTCTTGTAACTCTCTCGTCAAGCTGGAACTCATCTTCGTCGTACCACTCAGTGGCTACGTAGACCTTGATTCCCTCCTTGGCGAACTGGTTTGCCAGGTTTGATACAACTCTCTCTGCACCACCCTGTACAAGGCAATTTAAGTGAAACGCTATACTCTTCATAGTTTATCTAAGTACCATTCCTTTGGTAATTTCAAATCCGGCCTCGAACTTATCGATAAGTAGTGACCCGTCAACTGTCCTTACCACAAGCTTTCCGTCAAAAATATCCACGACTTCTCCCGGAGCAAAGCCTGAGAAATCGATCATCTCATCAAAGGGATGAGCCTGCCACACGGTCACTTTGTGGGCATCATCCTCTGTATCTGCATAGCAGAAGGCGCCCGGGAAAGGAGCTGCGACTCCGCGGATCAGGTTGTAGATATTTCTTGTCCTGTCCTTAAAGTCGATCTTTCCATCTGCCGCTGTACGTTTATTGTACCATGAATCAAAGTCTTTTGAATCAGTGTGAATTGTTACCTCGCCCTTCTCAAGATATGTGGTGAGAAGTTTTCTGATGAGGTTCTTGGAGCAGATCATGTTCTTGTACTGAGCAGTCCTGATGTCGTCGTGCTCATTTATCTGGAACATCTCTGTGGCAAAGACATTGGGGCTGTCTGCCTTCTCATCATACTTAAAGAGATTTAAATTAAATCTGGTATCTCCCAGGATCATTGACCAGTTAAGAGGAGATCTGCCTCTTCCAAAGGGGAGATATCCGCAGTTGCCGTGAAATCCAAAGATTCCGGCTTCAAACTTATCAAGGACTTCCTTTGGAATGAGCCTCTGCCATCCCATAACAACACCGATACCGAAGGTGTTCTCCTCCATGAATTTCCTGGTGTTATCATCATTAAGGAAGTAGCTGTCCGCCTCAAATACAGGGATTCCGAACTTCTCTGTAAGGAAGGTCAGTCCCTTAAAGCCTGACACCTGATTGTGCTCAAGGACCTTTGGGGCAATGGTGATGACAAGATCAACCTTGCAGATGTCCTTCTGAATGAACTCAATGATATTCTCCGATGTGTCTTTTACTCCAAAAACAACAACTTTATAATGCATCACTCATACCTCTTAAATATCTCATGAATACTGTCTTTATACTTATCCGGAGCAAATACTGACGCTCTCTCAAAGGCCTTGTTTGAGTACTTCTTAAGAAGCTCCTCATCATCAAGGATCTTCTCCATCTCCTGTGCCAGGAGTCTCTCACCCTCAGTAATATACTCGGGATCGAAGTTCTCCTCCTGATCCATGTCGGGAACGAGGATTCCATACTCTCCGCGGATAGGCTCCTTTATGCTGCTGCCATCGGGAATCTCCTCGATAAGCTTGTTGTACTCAGCATCGGAGAGAAGTATCTCTCTTGGTCCGGTCTTACAGTCAGCAGAGATCACAGGCTTTTTAAGCGCCATAGCCTCTAAGACTGCGTTGGGGAAGCCCTCATGGTTGGAACTGCAGACATAGACGTCGGAAGCTGCAACATACGGGAACGGGTTCTTCTTAAGGCCGGCAAAGCATACCTTGTCCTTGATCCCCAGGGCCTTAGCCATCTCTTTATACTTATCCCAGTTGCCTGCTCCCATGACCACAAGACGGGCTTCAGGATGCTTGAACTGCACCGGGGAAAAGGCCTTTACCAGATGCCAGATTCCCTTGATATAGTCATTTCGTGCCGAGCAGGAAAAGACCTTTATGTCATCTCCA
>JAEEGH010016906.1_pt1 | contig 15640 bp, 16 predicted proteins | sample 9134181 | NCBI WGS metagenome assembly JAEEGH01 (sample SAMN16246544, study PRJNA631951) | gut metagenome | biome: gut microbiome; feature: rumen; material: DP-attached | host: Bos | place: Iran: Karaj | collected 2018-10 | reverse complement strand
ATTTTAATTTTATATTCAAGAGCGGGCAATGGGACTTGAACCCACGACATTCTCGTTGGCAACGAGACGCTCTACCACTGAGCTATGCCCGCATTTTTCCTTTAATATGCTGGGGACGGGAATTGAACCCGTACCCGGTTAAGGACACGCACCTCAAGCGTGCGCGTATGCCAGTTCCGCCACCCCAGCAATTCCCCTAACTATTACTCATTAGGCTGCTGAGTAGCAGCTATAGGTATATTTGAAACCTGATCTATAACCGATTTCATGCTCAACCTTGAAGTCATCAAAGTTAATGTAAGCGATGTTACCATAAAAACTACGGCACAAGCTACAGTCACTTTTTTTATAAATGCCATTCCGCTGGGAGCACTAAATATTTGATCAGATCCTCCGCCGCCGAAAATACCGGCCATTCCGCCGCTCTTTCCTGCTTGGAGAAGAACTATAATGATCAATGCTGCACAAACTATAAAATGTAATGTTACTACAATGTAATAAAGTATCATAATTGTTTTATTCTATCAAAAAATTTTATTTTTTGCAAGTACTTTTTTTATCCTGCACAATTTTCATTATTGTGCAGGACAAATTGTACAAAATTTTTATTTTGTTGGCAATGCTGCTATACCCGGCAAATCTTTTCCTTCCAAAAATTCCAAAGATGCTCCACCGCCGGTAGACACATGAGAAATTCTTTTATCTACTCCTGCTTTTTTAACTGCAGATACAGAATCTCCACCGCCAACAACTGATATTGCGCCGTTATCTGTTGCAGCTGCAACTAATTTTGCAATTTCAACTGTTCCTTTAGAAAATTCAGGAACTTCGAATATTCCCAACGGTCCGTTCCAAACTATTGTTTTTGCGGATTTTACTATCTCGCTGAATTTTTCTATTGATTTAGGTCCTGCATCTACACCCATAAATCCGTCTTCAATATCAAGCCCGTCGGTATTTTTTACTGTTGCACCGGCAGGAACTTCTTTCTTTTCAAAATCTACTGCTGTTGCTATAACATGATCTATAGGCAACAAGAATTTTACACCTTTATCTTGAGCTTTTTTCAATAAACTTTTTGCCAAATCAAGTTTATCTTCTTCAACTAAAGATTTTCCTGTTTTATATCCTTGTGCTTTCAAGAAAGTATATGCCATTGCTCCACCGATTATAATAGCATCTACTTTACCTAAAAGATTTTCAATAACATTTATTTTATCGGAAACTTTTGCACCGCCGAGGATAGCCAAGAAAGGTTTTACGGGAGCATTCAATGCGTCACCCAAAAACTTAATTTCTTTTTCTACCAAGTATCCTGCCGCAGATTCTTTAACAAATTTTGTAACACCTACATTTGAACAATGTGCTCTGTGAGCTGTTCCAAATGCATCGTTAACAAATATTTCATTGTCGCAAAGTGCTGCCAATTCTTCTGCAAACTTTATAGCAGTTTCATCTTTTTCCAATTTTGTTTCTTCTTTTCTATATCTTGTATTTTGAAGAAGTAAAACTTCCCCTTCTTTCAAATCTTTTGCCATTTGTTTTGTTGAATCGCTTGTAACTTTAGGATCATCAGCAAATTTTACGGTTACACCTAATCTTTCACTTAATGCAACTGCTACAGGAGCAAGAGAAAGTTCAGGTAACGGTTCACCTTTAGGTTTTCCCATGTGAGAACAAAGAATAACTTTTGCTTTTTGTTCCAACAATTTCTTTATTGTAGGAAGAGCGGCATCTATTCTCTTATAGTTTTGAATAACGCCTTGTTTTAAAGGAACATTAAAATCACATCTTACCAAAACTTTTTTTCCGGCAATGTCTTTTAAATCGTCTACAGTTTTTTTGTTTAACATTGTATTCTCCTCTTATGGAAATCGGGTTCAGCCAATTAAATATAATCAGACTGAACCCAATATAAATTAAGACTATTTAAGCTAAACCAAATTTTATTAGTTCAATTCTGCAAAAAACTTAATTGTTCTAACCATTTGGCTTGTATAGCTGTTTTCGTTATCGTACCAAGAAACAACTTGAACTTGATATGTATCGTCATCGATTTTTGCAACCATTGTTTGGTTAGCATCAAACAATGAACCGAATCTCATACCGATAATATCTGAAGAAACTAATTTTTCTTCTGTATATCCGAATGATTCGTTAGCTTGAGCTTTCATAGCTGCATTGATTCCTTCAACGGTAACATCTTTTCCTTTAACAACTGCATGAAGAATTGTTGTTGAACCTGTTGCTGTTGGAACTCTTTGTGCAGCACCGATTAATTTTCCGTTCAATTCAGGAATAACCAAACCGATAGCTTTTGCAGCACCTGTTGAATTAGGAACAATGTTGATTGCTCCGCCTCTTGCTCTTTGAACATCACCTTTTCTTTGCGGACCATCAAGAATCATTTGGTCTCCGGTATAAGCATGAACTGTTGTCATGATTCCGGATTGTATAGGAGCATAATCATTCAAAGCTTTTGTCATAGGTGCTAAGCAGTTTGTTGTACAAGAAGCTGCTGATATGATTTTATCTTCTTTTTTCAAGATTTTGTGGTTTACATTGTAAACGATTGTAGGTAAGTCGTTTCCTGCAGGAGCAGAAATAACAACTTTTTTAGCACCTGCATCAATGTGAGCTTGTGCTTTTGCTTTTGATGTATAGAAACCTGTACATTCCAAAACAACATCAACACCTAATTTTCCCCAAGGTAATTCATTTGCTTTAGGAATTGCATAGATTGTAATTTCTTTTCCGTCAACAGTTATTGAACCGAATTCTTTAACTGTTTTTCCGTCTTCAGCCAATACAGCTTCTTTATAAGATACTGTATGTTTTGCTTCTTCACCGAATTTACCGCAATATCCGCCTTGTGCTGAATCATACTTCAACAAGTGAGCCAACATCTTAGGACTTGTCAAATCGTTGATAGCAACAACTTCATAACCTTTTGCACCAAACATTTGTCTGAATGCTAATCTTCCGATTCTTCCGAATCCGTTAATCGCAACTTTTACTGACATTTTAACTGCCTCCAATTTAATATTAAAATAAGTCTTGCTTATTTTTTTCCTACATAAATACAAAAGAAATGTTATAAAAATATAATTTTATTGTCAAATTGTTAATATTGTTTATTTTTCCCCATAGCTACCATTGCCTTCTTTTAAGTTTAACAATGTTCTAAATGCAGAAGGTTTCATTATTTTCTTTTCATTAGCTTCGACTATAACTTTTATTCTTTTTACTAAATCTATATTTTTTGCAAGTTTTGTCCTATTTTGATCAAACCAAATATTGTCTTCTATACCTACTCTGACACCTGCACCGATAGAAATTCCTATAGAATTCATTTTTAATTGGTTTTGCCCGATTCCGCCGATTGTGAAAAACGAGTTTTCGGGTAAATCGTTAATCATCATGCCCGCATGTAATAAATCCGCTTGAGCACAAGCTATATTACCCAATATCAAATTAAAATAAAACGGTTCTTTTATATAACCTTTTTTCTTAAGATACTTTGCATAATTAATCATGCCGACATCAAAAACTTCGAGTTCCGGTTTTATTGATAATTTTTTCATTAAAACAGCCATATCGATTATTGTTTGCGGTGCATTAATACTTGCTTGTTTATTAAAATTCAGAGAACTTAAAGTTAAACTTCCCATGTCCGGTTTTAAATCACCTGTTAAACTTAAAGGACTAACTCTTTTTTCAAATTCCGTAACATTTCTTCCGCTTAAAGAAACACAAATAACAAGCTCTTTTGTATATTTTCTTATTTTTTCTATTATTTTTGCATATATTTCTGCTTCATAGGCAGAACTGCCGTCATCATGTCTTGCATGTAAATGAACAGTGGTAATACCTTCCTCGTAAGCAGCTAAAACATCTTCAACAATTTCATTACAAGTTATCGGAACATATTCCGTTTGCTCTTTTGTTGGTATTAATCCTGTTGGTGTAAAATTAACTATAATTTCATCGTTCATAACAAAACTCCCGTATCTTCATGTTCCGAAATTTTTTTTGCAGGAGAGCCGATATATTTTGAACACGGTTCCGTATTTTTTGTAACCAATGAACCGGCTCCTATCAAAGTTTCTTCTCCTATACAAAGTTTTCCCAGAATAGTAGAACCGATTCCTATAAAAGATAAATCTTTTATACAGGAATGACCTGCCATATTGCATCCCGGTGAAATATAAACACCGTTTTTTATGTCGAAATTGTGTCCTATATATGCGTTTGGCCTGATAATATTACAGTTGCCGAGCTTACCAAAAAAATCTAAATAAGCTCCTGCACAGATTATATTGTTTTCTCCTATTTCAATATCAGGTCGAACAACAGCATTTTTACTTATATAGTTAATAAATTCATAACCTTTTTTCTTCATTTCTAAATAAGAATTGTATCTTTCTCTTAAAGAAGAATAAAATCCCGTTGAAATTACTTTTATTGATTTGGGCGGAAAATGTTTTTCTATTTCAGATGCTTTATACAAAGGTTTACCTAAAAATTCATTCGAAGAAAACCATTTATCGTCACAAACAAAAGCAACAACCTCATATCTGTCATCATTTAACATTTCAGAATATACAAGTTTACCTATACTCCCTGTACCGTGTATTAATAATTTTATCATAATAGAACTCCTATCTTATTTCTACCTCAAATATACCATTATGCTTTTCTATATTTTCTATTGTTAAATAATTGTCCGTTAAGGCCTTATTTCCCATTAAAGAAACCGCTTTTCTTGTAGTGCCTAAAAATCTGTTAAAATAGTTTTGTTCCAACTCTTTACTTAAATTTAAAAGTTTATCCGTTCTTATTTTTGATTGCCCGTTTTTATAAACTTGTTTTAAAGAATATGCTTTTGTTCCCTGTCTTGGCGAAAAAGGAAACACGTGTAATCTTGCAAATTCATTATCTTTTAAAAAGTTGTATGTTATATCGAAATCTTTATCGGTTTCGGTAGGAAACCCACATATAACATCTGTTGTTATAGATATATCGCTAAAATTTTGTTTCAGTAAATTCATTTTATCTAAAAAATCTTTAGATAAATATTTTCTGTTCATATCTTTCAAAACATTGTCCGAAGCCGATTGTATAGGAATATGCAGGTGATGACAAAATCTTTCTTTTTCATTCTTCATTATATCTATAAGCTCATCTGTTATTTCATTAACTTCTATTGAAGACAATCTTATTCTAAAAAATTTATTTATATTTTTATATATATAAGACAAAAGATACGATATTCCTTTATCATATTTACCTATATGTATTCCGGTAAGAACTATTTCACTATAACCGATATCGGTCAAATTATTTATTTCTTCAATTATTTTATCTGCCGGTTTTGACCACATAATATTTCTTGCATACGGAACTATACAATAAGAACAAAAGCTGTTACATCCGTCTTGGATTTTTATAAATGCTCTCGAATGGTTATCAAAAGTTTTTATTCGTTGTTCACTGCCTTTTAAAATTTCCTCTTTCATTAAAATTTCAATAAAAGGAAATTTTTGTAATATCTTTTCCTTTGCAACTTTAGCAAAACAACCGGTTAAAATAATTTTAGCTTGTTCATTTTTTGTATGAAACTTTTTTATTATCTGTTCACATTGTTTATCTGCATGTGCGGTAACGGAACAAGAGTTTATTATAATGGTATCTGCCTGTTCGAAATTATCGACGTATGCGAAATCTTTCAAACAATATTTTTCTCTTATTATTTGACTTTCGTATTGATTGATCTTACATCCAAACGTATAGATAAATAAATTTTTCATGGTTATACATTATAAACCGATGTCACAATGCTTGAAGCAACTATTGCCGCTGTTTCAACTCTTAAAATATTTTTACCTAAAGTTACTGTCTTAAAATTATTTTTTAATGCAACATCTATTTCCGTTTTATCGAACCCGCCTTCCGGACCGATAAAAACATTTATGTTCTTTACATCTTTATTTTCATTTAACAGACTTAAAATATTTTTATTTTCTTCACTTTCCCAAGGTAAAACATTTAATGTATATTTTTCTTTTGATACTTTTTCCGCTGCTTCATTAAACTTTACAGGTTTATCTATAGGCATAATATCCGCTCGCCAACTTTGAGAACTCGCCGATATTGATATTTTTTTGTATCTTTCAATTTTATTTTCGGATAATTCTTTTACCACACTTCTTAAATAAATTACGGGAACAATTTTTGATACACCTATTTCTCCCGCTTTTTCTATAAGCCAATCGAATCTTTCGCCTTTCGGTATGGCGGTATACAACGAAATGTTTACTTTCGGTAAAACAAAAGTTTTTGAAGACAATATTGTCCCCTTCATACTTGCTCTGTCTATACTATCTATTCTTGCTTTATAAGAATTACCTAAACCGTCAAAAATATTTATTTCATCACCTGCGGAAAATCTTCTAACTGTTGATAAATAATGAAACTGTTCGTTTTCTATAACAAAACTTTTGTCTTTTATATCTTTTGGATTAACATAAAAATGTGGCATGTTTATTTCCGATACTATTTATGGACATCTACTTCCAAAGAAATATCTAATGACGGTGCGGAATGAGTAATCATTCCTATTGATATTCTTTCAATTCCGAGCTTTGCATAATTTTTTATGGTTTTAAAATTTACTCCGCCGGAAATTTCTATTAACGGTTTATATGTAGATGTGGAACTTGATCTTATAAGTTTTACCATTTTTACCAAATCTTTCTGTTTCATGTTATCGAGCATTATAATATCTGCTTTTGCAGCTATAGCATTTCTGACATGTTGTTCGTGTTCGCATTCTATAAGAACTTTTAATTTTTTATATTTCTTTCTTATTTCTTTAACTTTTAAAGTTAAATCATCTATTAAGGCTAAATGATTATCTTTTATCAAAACCATATCTGACAAATTCATTCTATGGTTTTTCCCGCCGCCGCATCTAACAGCATATTTTGACACATTTCTAAAACCGGGAAGAGTTTTTCTTGTATCAAATATTCCCGCTTTGGAACCTTTTATTATCTTAACAAATTGATTTGTCATTGTTGCTATACCGGAAAGTTTTTGTATAAAGTTTAAAGCCGTTCTTTCACCTGCAAGTAACGGTGCTGCAGGACCTTTAACTGTTAATATAATATCACCTTTTTTTACGGTCTGTGCATCTTTTTTTAATACTTTAAATTTGAACTTTTTGCTTAATCTTAAAAGCACATGCTTAAAAGCATCAACACCGCACAAAATTCCGTCACCCTTTGCTATTAAAACAGCTGACGCGGTTTTACCTTCCAAGTTTAAACTTTTAGAGGTAACATCATTATATGCACAATCTTCTTTTAGTGCTAAAGAAACTATTTCATCTATATCTTTTATAATATTCATAGCCTTTTTATTTTATAAAAAATAAAATTTATTTACAATAAAAATTAACACTTTAAACTATAATTTAAATTTGATATATTCTTTGTATTATGAAAATATGTTTTATATGTCATGCCAATATTTGCAGAAGTTTTATTTCACAAGAAATTTTAAAATATCTTTTACAAAAAGATAATAGAACGGATATTGAAGTTATATCCAGAGGAACTTATGCTTTGGATTATCTTACTGTCCCGTCAAAAATAAAAGATTTTTTATTAGAAAATGACATTATCTATAAAAGTCACACTCCAACTCAATATAGCAGACAAGATATTGCTTCAAGTGATTTTATTTTTGTTATGACAAAGCAACAATACGACGAAATTACCGACAAATACTCCGAATATTCAGATAAAGTATATATATTGGAACAATTCGTATCAAATAAAACGAGAGATATAGAAGATCCTATATCTCTCGAAGGTAAAAAGTTTAGAAAATCTGCAAACAACTTAAAAAATCTTATATTAAATCTCTACAAAAACAAACTAAATTTTTAGAAGCACAATTTCATTTGTATACCAACTTTATTGTCAGAATATTCAACTACATCATAATTTGATGCTTTATTCTTAAATTGGTACCAAACACCTGCAAATAAATAATCTTTAAATTTATATTCTATTGAAGGTCTTACCTTTATCAAATCATCTGTTCTGTTAAGTCCGTCAACAGTTTCCGGATAACCGATATTTTCATAAGATGCTAACAAACCGAGTGTCCACTTTTGTTGTATTTTATGCTTATATTCCAAACCAACTTCTGTTGATATATAATATCTGTTATTAGCAAAAGTAGATTCTTCCATTTTTCTTTCACCCTTTAAAAGGATAGAATCCTTTGTTGTAGGTTCATATGTTAAAGAAAGCAAATATCCGAATATACCAAAGTTATTATCCATACCTTCAACATCTTTATCATAACTTCTGGTATCATAAGAAACTTGTGCCGTTCCTTTTATTTTTTTAGTAACATTACCGTTTACACCTAAACTAAAACTGTTGCCGTTAGAATTATAATTTTCATTATCTTCATATCTTATATTAGAGAACAAATATGCAAAATAGAAAGATGTTTTAGGTGATACATTATAATATAACTGAGCTCCTGCATTTATACGATTCTTGTTCAAACTTTTATATTCATCTTCTATATACTTATCAAAAATATCAGATACTGCAAATCCGATTGAAAACATTTTTTCCAAAGATGTTTTAAATCTAAATGATGCAATATTGTTCATTCTTTTTGCTCTTTCAGTTAATTCCGATGTAGCAGGATCTGCGGTATACAAAAATTTCTCATCTAAAGAAAATTTACTATTTCCAATATTAAAACCCGCACCTGCATTCATATAATCATTTTTTGCGGGTTCTTCAGAATACGCATTATAGCCGATGTTTGCATTTGCACCGATTTTCAACCCTGAATTCGGAATATTACTTGAATATTTTGCAAACAATTGAGACGAACTTATTGCTGAAGATTTTTTATCATCCTTAGTCGAATAAATATTATCGTCATAACTTACATCTTCTGAAAATATAAATTGTAAAGGTTTATCCGCATATGCAACGGATGCAACTAAAAACATTAATGTTAATAAAGATACTATTCTTTTCATTTTGCAACTCCTAATTTCTTGGTGCAGAAGGACTTAAAACCAAGTCTTTCTGTACTTGTTCATAACTTTCTTGAGAAGGTTCACTTAAAGGCACAAAAGAATCCGATGAAGAAGAATCCATCTCTATTTTGTAAGAATTACCTTGAGACAAAATAGCAACATTTTCTTCAGTATCTTTTATTATCAAGCTACCTTTTTCTACTTTTAGATCTCCGTCTTGAGAAACAGCAAAAGAAGTTTTGCTTTCTGAAGCTAAAGCCGTATCACCTATTTTTATATTGTTAAATTTATCTCCGGAGCCGTAAATCATATTATCTTCATCTTTATCGGAAAATCTTAAAGATATTTTTTCTCCTTTTGGAACAAAAACCTTAACCCCGTAGTATTCTATATATAAATTTTTTGCGGCAGATACATTCAATGTACTTCCGTTAGGATACTTCTGTATTTTCCCCTCGGCATCTACCACGATGTCGGCAACAGCACTTGTTACACCTAAAAACAAAAACATCGAAAAAATTAAAACTTTTCTCAACATACTTACACCTTCCTCTTTTTAATAAATACTAATGCTAATAACATTACAAAAATAAGTACACTTTGTCAAGTCTATTTTACTCGTACCTAAAAGCAAGAACTCTATATGGTTGCAAATTATTTTTTGATTTTCTTATTACTTTTCTTATATTTGTGTTTTTTTCATATATGACATCAAATTGTGTTTGAAAAAACAAAGACGGCAATGTTTGTTTTTTTGATGTAGGATTTATTATAAATGTATATTTTATTCCCCCGTATTCAAAACTCTTTGCTTTTAGAGGTTCTTTTATTTCTACAGGATTTTCAATTTCTTTTCCGCTATCAATAATTTCCCCGATGAAAGACATTTCTTGTATAACTTCAACTGTTTTTATCCATTCTTTAGGTTGTGATTCAGGTAATGGTTTACCATTGGAATAGTATGTAAAATAAAACAGACCTGTTGCACCATTAAAAATGGCATCATACGACATAAACCTTATTTCTTCTTTTCTCGGAAATCTACCTATTCTGTCATCATCCTTTCTATATTGTTTATATTCTTTCCAATCAAAAAGCTGAACTACAGCCCAAAGTTCTTTTTTTTCTTTTCCAACCATTACAAGCCCCTGCTTGGCAAGGGCAATATTTTCTCCGAAACTTTCCAACGGTAAATGAGGAACAGGATACCAATCTACCATCAAAATATCGGATATATCATAATAAGGAACTTTCGTAAAACCTTCTCCGATAACAAAAGTCGTTTGAATATCCGGATATGTTTTCTTCGTATTTTTTTCCAAGGTAAGCAATTTTTCTCTGGAACAATTCCAAACATCAGGTTCATCAAATAAATACCAAGCTTTTATCGGATATTTTTTTGCGGTTTCTTTATATTTTGAGGACATCACTTTTGTAGGATACACTACCAATTTAATATCATTTTTCAAAGCTTCCTCGGCAAGAATATTTATAGTTTCAGGCTCTGATATATACGATTGAACACAATTAAATCCCGCTTCCTTTGCAGATATTATATCACTCGACGTTTTTACACCATATAAACCTATTGTAAACTCTGCAAATAAAAAGCTTGAAAAGAAAAAGAAGATTCCTACTTGCAAAATAAGTTTTTTTATAAAATCCATCACTAAAAACTCCTAAAAAAATATTTTGATTTAAAATTGTATATTTTTTTTAAATTTAAAGCTATAAATAAATTTTCAATTGACAAAATTTTAATATTTTTGTATTCTTTAGCACATAAGATATTTATGCCGACGTAGCTCAGTTGGTAGAGCAATGGTTTTGTAAACCATCGGTCGAAGGTTCAAGTCCTTTCGTCGGCTTTTAATTAAACTTGCCTGTTAGAAATTATGAGAAAAAAAATATACTTCGGATTAAGTGTTAAATTCATAGTAATAATTTCTTCCATAATAATCTTTACATCCATCATCTTAACTTGGTTTTTCGTAACGGCACAATCGTTACTTTTAAAAAATTTTACAGAAAACAGAGCAATTATTTTAGCTAACTCATTAGCGACATCGAGTGAGCACGGAGTCTTGATGTCAAGCAGAGAATTTTTGGCTAATCTTACAAAAAATAATTTAAAAGAAGAGGATGTAATTTATTCCATCATCTACGATGAAAATGGTGTTATTTTATCAAAAGAAAATATTTCAAATGAAGAGATTAACAGATTCCTTTCATCTTTTTCCGTGGATACAAACACAATATCGGATTTAGAAAAAAACAAATTACAAAAAAATATTAGTGTACTGCCAAATATAGGAGAAGTTTTGGATGTTATTGTCCCGATAATTTCAAAAGATTTTACTCCTACAATAAAGGTAACCGCATCCAATAAAAAGGAAGTTGTGATAGGTGCTGCAAGAGTAGGCATCACACTTGAAAGAATAAATTATCAAATAGAAAGAATGACTAAAAGTATAATTTTAATTACACTAATAGTTGTATTGGCCGGAATTGTAATGTCTTTCTTTTTAGTAAAAATAATAGTACATCCTATAAGAGAACTAATGTTGGGAACAAAAAAAATTGCCGTAGGAAATTTAAGTTATAGAGTACCATTGAATTCAAATGATGAATTTAGAGAACTTGCCACTTCGTTTAATTCCATGGCCAGTGATATGGAAATACATATAAGAGAATTAAATAAAGAAAAAAAAGAATTATTAAATCTTAAGATTGCCTTTGAACAAAGAAGCCAGGAATTGGAAGAAACATTGGATAAAGTTCAAAACATACAACAGGATTTGATAAAATCGGAAAAATTTGCAACCATCGGTAGATTAGCGTCTTCGGTAGCCCATGAATTAAGAAATCCCTTGGCTGCGATAAAAAATATTTCTTATTTCTTATCAAAAATGGGAGCATACAGTGATAATAAATCAAAGCAAATGGTAAACATGTTATCGTCGGAAGTTTTAAGAGCAAATAAAATAATAACGGATTTACTTGATTATTCGAGAACAAAAAAATTAAATAAACTTTCCGTAGATATTATTGCATTCATAGATAAAGTTATACCGGCGGTTCCTTTACCGACAAATATAGCATTATTGACCGATTTGGAAAAATTTGATGTTGTTATGGATCCGGATAAAATAACACAAGTTTTAATAAATCTTATAACAAATGCAAGAGATGCTATGCCTCCTGAAGGCGGAGAGATAAAAATAATAACAAGAAAAAGCGGAAATATGTGCCAAATATTAATAAAAGATAATGCTTGCGGAATGACGGAAGAAACATTATCTCATTTATTTGAACCTTTATTTACAACAAAACTGAAAGGTATAGGTTTAGGATTACCGATAGTAAAAGAAATAATTGATGCACATCAGGGAAAAATAACGGTAACCAGTACCAAAAATGTAGGAACAACATTTAAGATAGAATTGCCGTTACAATAGGAGATTTTATGACCGATAAATTAAAAATTTTAATTGTGGATGACGAGGATTCTTTAAGATTATCTTTAGCAAGTATTCTTGAATTGGAAGGATATGAAGTTGAAACTGCCGAAGACGGATATAAAGCAATCGAACTTGCAAAAAAGAAAGATTTTAATATTCTTTTTTCCGATATAAGAATGCCGGGAATAACAGGAAACGAAACATTTAAAGAAATAAAAAAAATTAAACCTGATATTATCGGGGTAATGATGACAGCATATGCCCTGAATGACTTGATTATAGATGCACTAAACACAGGTGCTTTTGCATGTTTAAGTAAACCCTTCGAAATAGAGACTGTTTTATCAACTATAAAAGACATAACTTCAAGACCTTTTGCAGTAGTAATTGACAAAGAAGCTAATGTTGATCAAAAGTTTTTAAATTCTTTAAAAAACAGCGGGCTGAATGTTGCTTCAAGTGAAATAGACTCTTCAAAAATAGATTTTATGTTTAAACATAAACCCGATATTTTAATTGTCGCGATTAATTCTAAAGAAGAAGAACAAAAAACTTTAACCATTTTAAAAAAGTTAAAAGATCTATTTGGAAAGATTCCAAAAACAGTCATTATCGAGAAAGAACAAAATGCTTCTTTTATGGATGAAGCTCAAGCATTGGGAAGTGTTAATTTTATTGACAAACCTATAGATATAAAACAAATATTCGACTTATTGGGAAAAGAACAAAGAAAGCTTAATATTGCTGTAGTAAATATGGATACGGAAGACTTTGAACCTTTATGTAACAGTCTCAAAGAAAAAGGTTTCCATTTATTACCATACCCTAACTGTGATAAATTGTTTGAGGAGCTTAATAATGCCTTTTTTGATATAGCATTAATCAATGTAAAAATAGATACAAACATTGCTGATTTCCACGATAAATTACAAAAACAGCTTTCCAATATAGGCTCTGTTTATATTTTAAATGACGATAAAAACTTAGAAGCAGTAAAACAAAAAGGGTGCTTTTACCTTACAAAACCGTTTGAAATAGAAAATGTTATAGGTTTGATAAACAAAATATTAGGAAAATAAAATTATGGAAGAAAAAACTTACGTTTTCACAAAAAGGCAATTGAATATCGAAAAGAATAAAGTTTTATCAAAATTTGCTTCGGTGGCTTCTCATGATTTAAAGAATGTTGTCGGCGGAATATCAAATATATCTTATTATCTTTCAAAAACCGTAAAACCGGAAAATGAGACTCAAAAGAAAATGTTGGATTTATTAGCCGGTGAAGTTATAACTCTCAACAACAGAATAACCGAAGTTCTCGATATGACAAGAGTAAAACAACTAAAAAAAGAGCCGTGTGATTTACAAAGTGTAATTATAAAAGCTATTGAAGAAAATAAAATCGAAGGAATAACTTTTGAACCAAATTTAATTTCAACAAAAGTGTATGCGGACTCTGCCAGATTAAAACAAGTCTTTTCAAATATTATAAAAAATGCCAAAGATGCAATGAACAATTCCGGAACTATCATAATAACGATGAAAAACGAGGAAGATAAAACAGTTACCACCATCTCTGATTGCGGACAAGGGATGGATAGTGAAACGTTGGAAAACTGTTTTGATCCTATGTTCTCAACGAAATTAGCTAAAGCCATAGGTATGGGACTTACGGTAGCACTGCAAGTAACGGAAATGCACAACGGAACAATAAATATTTCAAGTGAACAAAATAAAGGTACAGACGTAAAAGTAATCTTGCCTATATTTAAAGATTGTTAACTTATTTTGTAAAAATAAAATACAGTTTTTGTTTATATTTTTTTGCAGTCCATGCTTTGGAAAGAATATATTTCTTAGATTTTTTATCCCCTAACCAAGAAAAAATATTATTTATCTGAACTGCTCTTTTCTTATCGGGAAGAATTTCTTTCAATATTTTATATTGAAATATATTATCCTGTTTATAAAAAGCTTTTAAGTTTATGACTATCCTATTTTTTGATATTTCAACATATTTAGATATAAAAGAATTAACTTTATTTTTAAAATAATTTGTTTCTTCCTTTACTATGCAAGACAAATTGTATATATGTTCAACTACTGAAGGATTTATTTGTTTTAATTGAGGAATAAGATTTAATCTTATTTTGTTTCTTGTGTAATCACATTTAAAATTTGTCTTATCTGTACAAAAAACAATTTGCTTTTTCTTTGCATAATCATCTATTAAATCTCTGGATATCGGCAACAATGGCCTTATTACTGATAAGTTTTTATTAATTTTTCTTATCATAGGGATTCCTGTTAGGCCTTCAGAGCCGGTTCCCCTTAACAACCACATAATTACAGTTTCCGCATTATCGTTCATATTGTGTGCAGTAGCGATCTTGTTACATTTATACTTTTTTGCCACTTCTTCCAAGCCCAAGTATCTTAACTGTCTTCCGGCTGTTTCTACGGATATATTATTTTTTTTTGCATACTCCTTTGTATTTAAATTTTTCAAAACACATTTTATGTTTAAAGAAGAAATATATTCTTCAACAATTTTCGCTTCCTTAACGGATTCTTTTCTTAAATTATGATTAAAATTAACAACAACAAGTTCTATGTTCAAGATTTTTGTAAGCATTGAAAACAAACTTGCCATAACCATTGAATCAGCACCACCGGAAACAGCAAGTAATACTTTATCACCGGAAACAACTAATTTGTTATCTATAATATTTTTTCTGAATTTTTCCCAAATAAGCATTTTTTCACCAACTACAAATAAAAAAACTCTAATCTTTAACAGACTAGAGCAAAAACTGCCCGACCTGGGCTCGAACCAGGACTATTCTGTTCCAGAGACAGATGTGTTACCAATTACACCATCGGGCAAATCTCTTTTCGTATATTTTACAAAAAGCATTATTTTTTATCAATAACAAAATTTATTTAATAAAAAAGGTTGATTTTTAAAATAACAAATTTTATAATATTGAAAATACAATAGTATAATAAAACAAAGGAGATTTTATGGAAGAACAATCTCAAAAAGAATGTAAAACAAAAAAATGTTGTGCGAAGTGCATAATAATAGTTATAGTTTGTT
>JAEEGH010016898.1_pt1 | contig 15642 bp, 12 predicted proteins | sample 9134181 | NCBI WGS metagenome assembly JAEEGH01 (sample SAMN16246544, study PRJNA631951) | gut metagenome | biome: gut microbiome; feature: rumen; material: DP-attached | host: Bos | place: Iran: Karaj | collected 2018-10 | reverse complement strand
TTGCCGTGCGGGAATACCTTCTCCCACGTCTCGGAGATATACTTGAGCCCGCTCAGAAGCCCCCAATCCGCCAAATCGCCGCAGATCATCACTGCGTCGACCCTGCGGTCACGGAAAAACTGCAGCGTCCGCTCAAGCGTGATCGCCGATTCGAGAGTGCCGATATGCGTATCGGATATCACGCCCAACGTCAGCGCCGGCGTTTCCTTATCCTTAGCAAGGATGTTTGTCGCACCAAATGCAGCAAAGACTCCTGCGCACTTCAGGAAACTTCTTCTCTGCATTCCAAAACCGCTTGTCATTGTCCTCTTGTTCATATGTGTAGGCCTTAAAGCGATAGACATCTTTCTTTCGCGCAACATTATACCAAATCCATGCGATCTGCAAATTTGTTTTCGGATACGAATAATTATGTTTTTGGGCAACGGAGAATCGCGAGATATGGTATAATTACGCACATGAGCAACGAAAAGAAGTTCAGGATAGCGGTTGACACGGGGAACAACGAAAAGGCGGTCCGCGATCGCTGTTCCGGTTTCATGCGCTATGTCATGGAGCGCTCGCTGCCATGGGACATTCGGTTCTTCGCCCAGTGGGACGCGCAAGACCGCCAATCCTGGGACAGGCTCATTCTGAAGTGGAAGCCCGACGGCATCTGCCTGAATTCCCAATACGACATTTCCGATGGCCGTCTAAAGCGCATTCCGCACATAGTCGCATTTGGAGGTTCTTTCATTGGCGCAAACATGAAATGTCCGTGCCTGACAACATTTGTCGGCATCGACGACAGACAGATTGCGGCCGAGTCGTTCCATTTGCTGGTAAAGCGCGGACTCAACCACTTCGCATACGTCCACCCGACAACCGTGAGCGCCGAACTGTACCATTCGCAGGTGCGGTCGGAGGTATTTGTGCGCATGGCCGAGGAAGCGGGCTTCGACTGCACTGAATGCCGGCAGGCGAAAGGCGAGACGGCGGACTGGGCGACGTCGCTGGTCACTCTTGCGTCGGAACTGTCCGCGCTGCCGCGCCCGTGCGGCATACTGGCCTACAACGACCAGGTTGCGCGCGAAGGCATCGACGCCTGCAACTATGCGAAGCTGCACATCCCCGAACAGATTCAGATTGTCGGCGTGGACAACCAGGAGGATATCTGCGAGAACATCTGCCCTCGCCTGACGAGCATCGAGCCGGACTTCTTCGGGTGCGGATGGATCGCCGCGCAGAAGATGGAGGAACTGCTCGCGACAGGCAAGACGCAACACCATCTGATGTGCGGCGTACATCGCATCGCCGAGCGCGATACTACACGCGATCTTTCAGGTGCGGCCCGCCTCGTCACCTCCGCTGAAAAGCTCATTCACTCCTACGCATGCCGAGGCTTGCCGCCCTCGCCCAAGGGACTGACCGTGCAGAGTCTTGCCGACGCGCTTCACGTTTCGCGCAGTCTTCTCAAGATACGCTTCCGCAAGGTGAGGGAGGAAGGCGTTGCAACTGCAATCCGGCGACGGAAGCTGGAGGAGGTCTGCCGCCTGTTGAGGGAAACCGATCTGCCGATTGGCGAAATCGCCGCACGCTGCGGATTCCCCGTCCCAACCCATCTCAACGCGCTTTTCCGCCGCACTTTCGGCACGACCCTCCGCGACTACCGAACCTCCAGCCATACTCCGTGACGCAGAGGGAAAAGGGAACAGGGAAGAGGAAGACTCCGCGTTTGCTTCGCGCTTTAAAGCCAAAAAGACTGCCTGTGACCGTGCGCTGGCCAGATCTAAGGCGCTGCGTGAGCGGCGCCGAGGGAATAAGGCCAAGGGGGACTGTCCCCGTCGGCTTTAGGCCGAGAAGCTTTTCCAGGCCGGATGCGGGAAGTCGATTCTTATGGCAATCCACGACGCGGTCTACGACCAGGCCTGTGTGATGCTGAAGGACAGAAAGTCCTCTATAGCGTACACGACAGGCGTTCTCGGCGGAATATCCAGAAGCCAGCTCGACAGGATATTTCTTTCGCGAACTGGAATGACGGTCCACGAATGGCTGAACCGACGGTGACTACGTTAATCGTCAAAACGTGATGATTTGAGGCTTCCTTAATCGTCAAAACGTGATAATAGGCTGTTGTCTTAATCGTCAAAACGTGATATAATGTGCGACAGTAAGGAACAATTTTATGATAATGCAGCGAAAAATCACCGAAATCCTCAATAAGGCCAAGGGGGACTGTCCCCGTCGGCTTTAGTCCCATCGTGCGCTGTTAATTGACTTCGGACTTAAGAAAGTTCTGATGTCTGATGTCCGAAGTCTGAAGTCTTATGCTATAGATAAGGCCCAGGGGACTTGTCCCCATCGGTTTGCGGAACCCCAACTTCCCCAAACTGACAGTTTTAGCCGAAATTATGGTATAATTCATGATATCGGATGAAGACGAAGCTGAAGAGCATCTTGTTCCTCATAGCGTTTGCCAGGCACTGCTGTCGGCAAAGGCTAGACGGCGTGTACCGCTATGCCGCCAAGCTCGGCATGAGGATCCGCGTAGTCGAGAACGCCTACACCAGAACCGACCTGAAGGAGCTTATCGAATTCTGGAATCCCGACGGGCTCATATGCTCGTGCGGATTTGGCGTTGGCGACTTTGACATCCGTGAGCTCGGCGACATTCCGGTCGTCTACTACGACGCGTTCGGCTGCACCGGAAGAAGCATAGCCGTCCAGTCGGACAGCGAGCAGATCGGGCGCGTCGCCGCCCAGGAACTGATGCGCCTGCCGTGCCTCCAGTTCGCCTATGTGCCGTATTTCGACGATCTCCACTGGTCGAAGGCGCGCGGCGACGCGTTCAAGGAGACCGTGAAGTCCGCCGGTCAGCCGTGCGAAGCCTTCAGCTTCTCCGGCGACTCCGCCGCGAAGCGCATATCCGCGCTTGCGGACTTTCTCGCGTCCCTGCCTCGTCCGTGCGGCGTTTTCGCCGCCAACGACCTCGTGGCGGAAGAGGTGGAGTTCGCCGCCGAACGCGCAGGTCTGCGCATTCCGAGGGACATTGCGCTCGTCGGCGTGGACAACCACGAGCAGCTCTGCATAAACCAGAACGTTCCGCTGACGAGCGTGCAGATAGACTGGGAGCAGGGCGGATACCTTGCGACCGAGAAGCTTGCAGGCCTCATAGACGGAACGTACGAGCCCGGCGGCGTCTTCCTCTACCATGTGCTCAGAGTCGTCCGCCGGATGTCCACGCGCGTCTCGCCAACTCTCGCCGCCGCGTTTTCGGACAGCATGACCGGCTTCATCCGCGACCATGTGAGCGAAGGCGTGACGGTGGAGCGGGTTGTGGAGGCGTCCGGCTATTCCAGGCGGCAGGCGGAGAAGTTGTTCCGCGCCGGATGCGGAAAGTCGATATTGGCGGCAATACACGATGCAATCTACGACCAGGCATGCGCACTTTTGAAGAAGCCGCAGAGTTCCATTGAAGCCGCCGCCGGCATGCTTGGCGGAATCTCCCGCAGTCAGATCGATCGGATATTCCTCTCCCGCACAGGCTTGACGGTGAGGGCCTGGCTAGACCGCAAGTAGCGAAATGCGCGTGCGCAATTCGCGAAAATTCGGTTCGCGATGTGAAAAAGGACGCGGATGTCCTTTGATATAATGGTATTGAAATTGCGAAGCCTCTTTTAGGTGGCGCGTTACGAAGGTGCGAAACATGGACTGGAAGAACGAAGCAGAAGGCAGAAATCGGCTTGGACGCCTTGCGATCGCATGTCTTGCGATGGCGGTCGGCACGGTGGCTTTTGCGGCAGAGGCCGCGCCAGCCGACGGAGAATGGCGGCTTGAGTGGGCGGACGAATTCGACGGTCGCGAAGTCAATCCGTCATCGTGGACGTTTGAGGAAGGGTGGGTTCGCAACAACGAGTTGCAGTACTACACCGTCGGACGCAAGGAGAACGCCAGAATCGAAGACGGAAAACTTGTCATTACTGCTCGGAAGGAAGCATGGCCGAACAGGTTCTACAGCCCGGACGCTCCGACTAACGACTTCAAGAGAGGGCGCGCGGAGGCGTCGTACACCTCGGCGAGCCTGCATTCAAGGGACAAGTTGGATTTCCAATACGGGCGGCTTGAGGTCAGCGCCAAGATTCCGCAGGGACTTGGGACGTGGCCGGCCATCTGGATGTGCGGAGTGGGCATGAGATGGCCGAAGTGCGGAGAAATCGACGTGATGGAGGCTGTAGGCCATCGCCCTGATCGTGTGTTTGCCACGACGCACTGGGCAGACCCGGAAACCGGCGAACACGTACAAGAGGCTGGCGTAAAGATATGCACGCCGTCCGACGGTTTCCATGTTTATGCGGTGGAATGGGACGAGAACCGTATCGATTATTTCTACGACGGCGAAAAGTACCATTCGCAGGGAATTTCGGGACTGACGGACAAGGACGGGTTCAATCCGTTCCGGCGTCCGTATTTTATCAGGCTCAACCTCGCGTTCGGCGGCGGTTGGGGCGGACGGATGGGAGTGGACGACACGGTGCTTCCCGTCCGCTATGAGATCGACTACGTGAGGCTCTACAAGCGCAAATCTTCGTTGCTTGCAGGGAAGCAGGAGAAATGATAAAATTTTCATAGCCATATGGAACAATAGCCAATGGAAAGGAATGGGAACATGACAAACACTCAAAGACAAGCGAGGGGGGCGTTTGCAAGAAATAGCGCCCTATCTGTCTCGATCGTTTTTGCGGCCTTGTCCGCATTGGCGGCGAACAGCTATGTCGTCCCGTGGTACGCAAATCCGGCGGCGACGAACGTCGCGTACGACGCCGCGCTCGTGAACGATCCGGCCGACGCGGCAATTGCCGCGAAGATTACGGCGGCGTGGACGACGGTCTCCGGCGCGAGTGCGCTGGCTGGCAAGACTGCGCTCGTGAAGACGATGGGCGACACGACCTACTTCCGCCCAAAGTTCTACGTTCTCTGCACCGATGGCGACGTCATCGAGTTCACGATGGCGAGGGACCTTTCGTCGAGCGTCTGGACGAACACGCTGACCGCGTCGAAGCTTGCGACGGCGGCTGGCGCAATCGGTGCGGCGACCGACCTCCAGGTGAGCGACGACGGACGGCTCGCGTTCCTCAACTACGGCGGCACGTGGAAGGCCCTCGGCTACGCCGCGCCGACGTGGCGCGTCATCACCGACAGCGCGTCCTGTCCCTGTCCCGACAAACACCCGGTCATGGTTGACAGCACTGGCACGTATGTCCTCCACTTTACAAGGAAGAGATCGTGGGGGTCTACTACGGTTCAAACGAAATGGTCGTACAATCCCCTGTCCATCGGCACGACGCTTACAGTCGGTGGCGTCGTTGCGGCATACGATGACGACCTGACCGGCGCAACCCCGAGTACGGTGAGCGGCAACGGGTTCTGCCCTTCCGGATCGATCGGCGAGTACCTCGATCTTTCGGCCGGCGTGGTGACATGGCAGGGACACTCCTCCTCCAGCACCTACAACATCGAGGAGAACTGGCAGTACGCACTTGGCGTCCCGTCGGGCGGCAGGACGCCGCGTGTCATCGTTCATTCCCCGAACATCACGTCAATCAACAAGATCATGGGCGGATGGGAAGGCGGCTACGAGGAGGTGATCCTCGACTCCGCGGCCATTCCCGCCGGTAAAGAAGCAAGGCCCGACCAGAACGACGACGGTTTTGCGCCGTCCGTCAAACGCCTCGTTCTCAATGTCCCGAACCTGACGCCGAATGCATACGCTGGATTCCCGTCTTCGTCAAGCACGACCGAGCCGATTGCGTCGGAATCTCGCTGGGAAGACTTCAGCTTCTCGGGCGTGACGGATTTCGCTGGCATGTCGTTCGGAAACTTTGACTGCGGGGGAACGCTAAGCTTGCCGTCGGTCGTCAAGGTTGGCTACGGCGCATTCAAGTTCGTTTCTTCGGCCCATGAGAACACGACGCCCGTGGAAGTTCTGATTTCGCCGGAAAACAAGACGGTGACGAACATCGTCAACCAGGCGTTCTCAGGGCAGGCGAACATCTGGCGCGTGGTCATCGGCGGACATGAAGCCGGCGTCACTTTCTCCGGCGGAAATGCCAATCCGTACCATTTCAACGGCGTTTCCGGCCTTCGCGAAGTGGAATTCACAGGCGGTCTGCCGCTCTTTGCGGCCGACTGCACGGGAAACGAGGTGTTCACGAGCTCGCAGGCGACGCGGACTTTCGCTTTCATAGTGCCGCGTGAACAGAAGTGGCTTAACTTCATCGAGGGCAAGTACCGTCCGGCGACGGACGCCGAAATCGCCTCCTACACGGCTGCGAACCCCGGTCGTTACGTGCCGTTCGGCGTAGTTGCCGACAAGAGCCTCTTCCATTCCCACAACGAGCAGTATATCGCATTTGCCGACTCCTTCGGCAAGGGCGCGCCGATTCCGTTTTCGCTGTGCTACGACGAAACGCGCGGCAGCGTTGCGGTGGCTGTCGTCGAGGGAAATCCGGCAGATGCGTCCGGCCGCTACGAGAAGGGGACAGTGCTCAGGCTCGCGGCCGCTTCCAGGGCAGGGAGCGACGGCGTTTTCGCAAGATGGTACGGCGACATCGGGACGAACGACGCGACATCGGCGACGATTACCGTGACGGTCAAGGAAAACTTCTTCGTCGCGGCCCGGTTCAAGCATCCGTGGACGATCGTTGATTTCGATTCCGACACCAAGACGGCGAAGGCGACGGACGGAAACTTCAGGATCAACCTTTCGGACGTGAGCCTGTCCAAGCACACGTTCACGCTCGGCAGCGGTACAGTCTCGCCGTACGGACTTTTCGAAGTCACCTATACCGACAACGGCGACAACACGGTGACGACGAACATGCTTGCCGGCTCCAGCACGCTCGATCTTGGCGGAGAGTTCCGCATGGGCGGCGACAGCACGCCGTTCGTTGCGACTGCGTTTGCGAATGTGAACTATCTTGCGTCATATCCGGTTGCATACCGTGACAGACTCCTGTGTTTCTTCTCGCCGGGCACGATAACGTCCGAGATGAAAAAGGCTCTCTTCAACAATAGCTCAAAAAACCTCTCTGTCTGTTTCGAAACCGTCGTGCTTGACGAGCCGTCGATGCCCGGAAAACTCAAAAACAGCACTTTCGCCGGTACGTCCAGGAAGGCTAGGAACATCGTCCTCATGCTCCCGAGCATAACCGAAATCGAGGAGAAGGCGTTGTGGGATTCCGAACCGGTCAACGATCTTTCCACGTGGGATCTGTCGTCCGTCGCCACGCTCTCGCCGATCGGCCTTACGACGCAGTGGATGAACAGCAACGAGTACTCATATCAATACGGGCGCAAGGCGTTCGACTGCGACGGCGATCTCTCGCTCCCCGCGCTCCGCTCCGTCGACGCCGGCGTCTGGACGAAGAGCGGCGTGGAGTACAGGGCCGTTTCGCTCTCCCCGATGCCATACGTGACTGGCTTGACGCTTGGAGGCAAGACTGCATCCGACACCGTGACGAGCCTCTGCGACGGGGCCTTCGCCGGCAACTCGGCAATGACCAACCTCGTCATCTATGCCGATGCGGGCATTACCGTCGGAACGGACATTTTCGCGGACTTTGCGGGAGGCCGGATCGGCTATACCCCCGTAACATATCCGGGCCATACGCCTGAACGCATGACGATTGCGGGCGCCGCGCCGAATGCGGACATATTCGCCAACCTGCTCGCCGGCGTTGGCGCAGGGGACGCTCCCGTCAGGATCACGGTACCGAAGTGCACTTCGAGCTGGATGACGCGCCCATACATCGACTACAGGCCGACTGCAGCCGAAAAGGCGCTTGCCGGCGAGGACGCCGCAAATGTGTTCGGCGTCTATCGCGCTGGCTTCGTCAAGGCCGTGTTCATAGGCAGGAAGCCCTGGAAGGGATACATCATCACCATCCGGTGACGAGCTTGGCGGCTGGTTTTCTACAGCAGTCCAAAGGCCAGCCGCCAGTTTTGCCCTTAGTGGTATGCAGGGCGTTCCCATTTCGCAGGATGGTGAAGATGGACAACCGCAAACCGGAAAAACTCAGTTCGCAATTCGGGAAGCGCAGTCAAAGAAATTTTGTATAATCAGCAGCATAAATATCAGACAAGGAAGGAGTTTTGACATGGACGCGAAAAGACTTAACATGCGAAAGCCGGAATGTTCACATCGCCCGCTTCTCAAAAATGCAATGAGGGGGGGGGGTAATTGCATATTTGCGCTTATGACGGTTGCCGCGCTCGCGTACAGCGCACAGGCGACGCCAGGCGTGCAGATCAACAGCGTATTGCAGCGCTGGCCCTGGAACAACAAGGTTGACATAAACTACACGGTGACGGACGGCCAGGACGTCTCGCGCGACGTCTTCTGCAAGCTCGTCTTCAACGCCACGGTCAACGGCCAGACGTACACCATCGACGGCACGACCATCGGCGCGGACGCATCGTCGGGTACGCACACGGCAACGTGGGACAATCCGCCTGCTGGCGTCAAGACGGCGAACTGCACGATGACGGCGACGCTTCTCTCTGCCGACGTTCCCAGCGGCAACGACTACATGGTCATCGACCTTGCGACAGGCTCAATCGCCTTCGAGGGTCTCTACAAGACGCAGGCGGAGTCGAACGCGCGCTACAACACTGCGACCTACAAGACGACGAAGATGGCGCTTCGCAAGGTCGCGGCTGGCGGGACGTATCCGACGGGAAGAAACTCGGTTGCCAGCGACCGGGAAAGAACATGGACGACCGACCGTGACTACTATCTCGGGATTTTCAATGTCACGCAGAGTCAGTACATGAATCTTGGCTTCTCCAATCCGTCGCCTTCCGAACAGCAGGCTGATTCGGCGAACGCGGCTTCAGATCTCGACTATGCCGCACATCGCCCTGTTACGAGAGTTGCCTACGACACCCTGCGCGTGAGCGGCACGGCCCCTGCGGACGCTGTGCCGACTTCGTCCGATGCCAGCAGCCCGTCCTGCCTCCAGAGACTCAATCTCAAGACCGGGAACAAGTACGGCTTCGACCTGCCTACGGAGATCATGTTCGAGATCGCAGCCCGCGCCGGTGCGACGACCAAATACTGGTGGGGAGATGACGAGGATGCCACAAAGGTTGCCTGCAAGGGTAATTCAAGTGGGGCCAGAGCAGTGGGTTTGTTCCCTGCGAACATCTGGGGCTTCTACGACATGGCAGGCAACGTCTCGACCTTCTGCCGCGATACGCAGGCGGATGGGGATACGCTGGAAAATCTGCACGAAGCGCCTGATCCATGGACGCCAGTCGGGCGCGCAGAGTATGGTTATGCGCAAACCAGGCAGGGAAATTACAGCAATACCTCTAGCAGCGCCCTGCTTCAAGCCTCTACTCGCGGAGCAAACTATTCGAATGGCTCTTCGAATGGCGGCTTGGTGGGACGGTCTGAACAGAAGTTCACGTGTGGCTTCCGCGTCGCGTACATCGTGAAGTAAGCTGCAGGAAATCAGGAGGTGGCCATGAAGAGAACATCGCTATCTGTCGCGTGTGTCGCGGCACTTGCCTTTGCGGGTCACGCCGACGACATCAACTTTACTTCCTCGTCCGTCTCGTTCCGTCTTGACACGACGGGGCCGGCGTATTCCGTCGCTTCTGCCGCGGAGGCTTCTTCGACCTGCCCGGTTGCGTGGCGAAAGGGCGAGACGGTGAAGGTGGTTTCGCCGAGCGGCACCGAGACGACACTGGTCTCGAACGCAGGCAGCGCTGGTTCCGCGAGCTTCGCGCTGACTGGCGGCGGACTTTGGAACTTCACCAATTCCAAGGAGGGAACGGCTGTTGTCGGCGTGCCGTGGTACGTCTTCGGCGACGGCGGCGAGCTCGTTACGAGCGGAAGCCAGACCGGGCTTCTCGACACCGCGAAGGAAGGCCCCGACCGGCGCATGGTGCTCGGCAAGACCATGCCTGTCGCCTATTCGGGCGACGGGTGGCTCAAGGCCGATCCGTCCGCCGCGTCGACGCTGACGTTCGCGTCCCCGTCCGGCGCTTCTGCCAGCACGAACCTGACTGGCAACGGCGGAGTCGCGTTCAAGCCGACGACGCGCGGCACGTGGACGCTGTCGCTGGCGTACGGTACCACGACTCTGACTGCTGACGTGACCGTCAATCCGATGGCGCTTGTCGTCACTCTTCGGTGAACGGGCGCACGTCCATCTTCACAATCGTTCTCGGCGCGGCACTTGCCCTTGCGGGTCGCGCCGACGATTTCGCCGCGAACTCGACGAACGTCTCGTTTCGCCTTGACACGACAGGTCCTGCGTATTCCGTAGGGTCCGTGCAGGAGGCGACTACGTGTCCCGTGACATGGCGCAGGGGCGAGACGGTCACGGTCGTCGCGCCGAACGGCGCAGAGACGACGTGCGTCTCGAACGCCGCGGAAGACGGCCATGCCGAGGTGTCGTTGGGCAGAGGCGGGCTTTGGCGCCTTTTCAATTCGAAGTCGGGGACGGCGATGGTCGGCGTTCCCTGGCATGTCTTCGGCGACGGCGGCATGCTTGCGGCGAGCGGAGCCTTTTCGTGGCTTCTCGACACTGCGATGGAAGGGGGGAGCCGCCGCATATGGCGCAGGAAGACAATGCCCGTCGCATATTCGGGCGACGGATGGGCGGGAGTCGATCCGTCCGCCGCCTCGACATTGACGTACGTGTCGCCGTCGGGCGCGGAGTTCGTCGAAACTCTTGCCGGACTTGGAAACCTGGTTTTCGATTCGACTGCGAAAGGAACATGGACGATGAAACTTTCATGCGGAACAGCGACCTTCCTGGCATCGGTGATCGTGAGCCAGCTGCCCTCGTTTATGGTCACGTACGGCGCTCCGGCACGCGAGTCCTGGTCGGTGGAGGTGGAAGGACAGCCTGTCGTCCTTAAGCGGCAGGCGACGATCACCCATCCGAACGACGGCGGCGAGCCGTATGTGGACGAGCTGAAGGGAGGCTGGTACCAGTACGGGCGCTTTACGCTCCAGAAGCCGGTGGAAGTGCGAGTGCGCTCGACGCGGAGCCTCACTTCGCTCAGGATCGTGCCCGAGAAGTACGGAGTGAAGCCCCGCCGCATTTCGGACAGGGAAGTTGCGGTCTCCATTGTGCGTCCGTGCCATCTGTCGTTCGAGTCCAACGGAAGGAAAGGGGCACTGCATCTCTTCGCCGACGCGTCCGCTACGCCTCCGTCGCCGGGGCAGGAAGTCATCTACTACGGCCCCGGCGAGCACATGCTCAATCCGGCGGAGCTGACGCTGCACTCCGGGCAGACGCTCTATCTGGACGAAGGCGCTGTCATACACGGTCGCGTCGCGGCGTGCGGGGAGAACATCGAGATTATCGGGCCGGGCACGATCAACGGCAGCAGGTTCGAGCGGTTCAAGGGACCGTCCGGCGGCAGCTTTTTCTGGATACACAACGCGACCAACGTGACGGTGAGGGGAGTGACGCTCACGGCTCCGAACAAATGGACGGTCATGGTCAGGGAAAGCGACCGCGTCCTTTTCGACGAAGTGCGCGTCCTAAGCAGCAACATGATCAACGACGACGGCATAGACATCGTCAATTCCAGGAACGTCACGATCCAGCACTCGTTCATACGGACGCAGGACGACAACATCTGCACGAAGGGGATAAGCTATCCGATGAATCCCGAGGACTCGCCGCCGGTCGAGAACGTCCACGTCGAGGACTGCGAGCTGTGGTGCGACTCGGCGAACACGTTTCGGCTCGGCTACGAGTGCGACACGCCGTACATGAAGGGCGTCACGGTGCGCAACGTGGACGTGCTGCACTTCTCTCCGCATCCGCCCATTCCGGTTTCGTACACCTGGAGTCATGCGATCTTCAAGATACAGACGGCCGACGGCGTGGAGTTTTCGGGGCTGGACGTAAAGGGCGTAAGGATCAACGCCGAAGGCAACGACATCAACCTTGTCATAGCCGAGCCTAAGCCGACGGCGGTTCCGCGCGAATCGTGGTCGAACAAGTATCAGTACACGCGCGGCGGCTCGATACGCAACTGCCGGTTCGAGGACATTTCGGTCGTGGGCAAGAAGGAGGGCTTTGTCGGGGGCATACATCTTCTTGGGCGGACGGCTGAAGAGTCGGTTTCGGACATGCATTTCTCGAACATACGCTATTTCGGCGAGCCAGTCACCGGTACGTCCGACTGCGTCAACATCGGCTCCTACGCCTCGGGCGTCTTCGAATAGTCGGGCCGGGCACCAGATCCGAGCCAGGGACCGAGCATCGGAAGTCGCCTAGCCTGAAAAGGCCGGGAAAGAGGGCGAATTCGCAAAGACGGGCGGTTCGACTTTAGCTGAAGAAGGCGAATTTTGAGCTACACGGAGGGGAATTTTGAGCCGCACGGAAGGGATTTTTGAGCTACACGAAGGGGAATTTTGAGCCGCACGGACCGGATTTTTGAGCCGCACGCCCGGAACGCCCTAGCCTCATCAAGGGGATTTATGAGCCACACGCGGACGAATCTTGCCTTGAACCATACTGCGGCAGCTTGTAGTGGATGGTGCAGACCCTGGCATCGGGCCGCTTCTTGGTGTAGCAAAGCTCGATGAATCCGCTGTTCCTGAGACTTGCGACAACCCTCTTGACCGATGCAAGGCTGACATTCAGCCTCTTCGCCATCTGGCTGAGGGACGGCGTGACGAGCAGGGTCGTCTTGTCCATTCTGCTTTCAAGGTCGCACAGCACCTGCTCGTCGAGATCGAAGGGCAGGGATGTCGGTCTTCCTCTTGGTCTTCCCGTGGCTCTGTGATTCTTCATTGCGCGCATTTTACCATAATTCAGCCGTTGCAGACAAACAGGAAGTCCCTCTTGTCGCCGCCGGTCCCAGTCGACGTTGCCGCTGTTTTTCTCACTCATGCTCGGGAGAATGTGGTATAATGAACAATACCGAGAAGGAGAGACCCATATGTCTTTTGCCGTTTTAGAGGAGAAGATGTCGCGAGTTTCGCCGCAGTTTCTTGACGAACAGTCGGCCTTCATTGATTTTCTTCTGTACAGGCAGGGTGATGTCGCGGCGGCAACTTGCGCGCATCGCAAGACACCTGGGGCACGCAGTGGCTTTGGTGCGCTTAGGGACAAGATTACGTATATTGCCCCGGATTTCGATGAGCCGGTAGACGATTTCGCTGAGTATATGTGATGCGGTATTTGCTGGATACTCATGTTATTCTCTGGTACGCCCAGGGAAGTTCCGAACTTGCCGGAGCCGTCCGCAAAATCATTGCGCATGAAGAGTGCTGCTTCAGCGTAGCTTCGCTATGGGAGATTGCCATTAAGCAACGGCTTGGGAAGTTGAATTGCAGGGTGGCGATGCCTGAACTTGCAAAGTTCTGCGAAGGAGAGGGTTTTGAACGTCTGGCGATTGAGCCAGAGCATGTCGAGCGCACGAAGGCTCTTCCGGACATCCACAAGGATCCTTTTGATAGGCTTCTGATCGCTCAGGCGCAAACTGAGAATCTTGTTATAATCACGTGAGACGCTCAGATTCCGAAGTACGATGTGCCGACAGTCTGGTAGCCGTGGCGCTTGGTAATCGCGGATGATACGTCAAGGTGCGCTCGAAGTTGGGTGCGATACCTGTCGTTCGATAAGCCGCCTTGCCGCAGTCCGGGTTCCAGAACAATTTCGCGACAGAACAATTTCGCGGTTGTGGACGGTGTGGCGTTTTGATATAATGCCTTTAGGCGGCTGCGCCGCGGTGTTCTGGAAATGGAGGATAGCAGGGTAATGGAAAACATCAGGTTGACGATCGCCGTCTGGCTGGCGGTCGTCATGTCTTTCGCGGCGTTCGCGCTTCGTGCGGATTCCCTTGATCGCGTTCTCAAGGCGGCGGAAAGGGGTGACGCCGTCGCGCAGTACAATCTTGGAGTGCATTACGCCGTCGGAAAGGTCGTGGAGCAGGACTTCGCCGAGTCGGCCAAGTGGCATCGCAGGGCGGCAGAACAGGGTTTCGCGAAGGCGCAGTGCATGATGGGCGTGATCTACGCCAACGGCAGGGGCGTCGCAAAGGACATGGCCGAGGCGGCGCGGTGGTACCGCAAGGCCGCAGAGCAGGGCGATCCCGACGCGCAGAACAATCTCGGCTGGTGCTGTGCCAACGGACAAGGCGTGGCGAAAGACCCTGTCGAGGCCGTGATGTGGTACCGCAAGGCCGCAGAACAGGGGAATTCCAACGCGCAAAACAACATGGGCGTGCGCTATGCTCATGGCGATGGCGTGGAGAAGGACCCGGCCGAAGCCGTGAAGTGGTATCTCAGGGCCGCGGAGCAGGGGAACTCCGTCGCGCAATTCAATCTCTGGGCGTGCTACCGGAAGGGCGAGGGAGTGACGCAGGACAAGGCCGAGGCGGCGTGTTGGCTGCGCAAGGCGGCGGAGCAGGGACATGCGGACGCGCAGTACAACCTAGGGTCGTGCTACGAGGATGGCGAAGGAGTTGCAAAGGACATGTCCGAGGCCGTGAAGTGGTGGCGCAGGTCGGCGGAGCAGGGGGTCGCCGTGGCGCAGAGCCGTCTGGGCAGTGTGTTCTGGACCGGCAGAGGCGCGAAGAGGGATTTCGTCGAAGCTGCGAAATGGTACCGCAGAGCCTCGGAGCAGGGGTTCGACATTGCGCAGTACGGCCTGGGCTGCTGCTACGCGAACGGTGAAGGAGTGGCGAGGGACATGGTAGAGGCGGCGAAGTGGTGGCGCAAGGCTGCGGATCAGGGGCATGCGGATGCGCAATACAATCTGGGGGTGTGCTACGAGAACGGCGAAGGTGTTGCGAAGAACGCGGCAGAGTCGGCGAAGTGGCATCGCAAGGCGGCTGAGCAGGGAATCGTGGACGCGCAACACCGCCTTGGCTATTGCTATGCATACGGTGATGGTGTGGCGAAGGACCCGGTCGAGGCTGTGAAATGGTGGCGCAAGGCGGCTGATCAAGGGGATGCGAAGGCTCAGTACAATCTGGGCTGCTGCTATGCCGTCGGCGAAGGCGTTGCGAAGGACATGGCGGAGGCGGTGAAGTGGTGTCGAAAGGCGGCGGAGAGGGGAATTGCCGAGGCTCAGTGCAATCTTGGACGTAGCTATGCCTATGGCGACGGCGTGGCAAAGGACATGGCAGAGGCGGAGAAGTGGCTGCGCAAGGCGGCGGATAGGGGGAATGCCGAAGCGAGGCGGCTGCTGGACGACATGCGGAACCGCGACAAAGTCGCCGGCCTTCTGGGCGAGCTGACGGGGTTCGTTGCCGTTCTTCTCGCCGTCGCATTGTTCGTCCGTTGGAGAAAATCGCGCAAAAGGCCGTGACTCGGCGCCGATTTTAGTAGAACTACAGACGATGAATTTGGTAAGATATGCGCAATTAACCGAACTAAGGAGCCCAAGAATGTCGAGAGTTATGCTGATCGGTGCCGGCGGAGTCGCCGGAGTTGCAGCTGCGAAGATGGCGCAGAATCCGGACGTTTTCGGCGAAGTCCTGATAGCCTCGCGAACCAAGGCGCGCTGCGACGCGATCAAGGCGGACGTCGAACGCCGCGCTTCCGAGGGCAGGGGCGCGTGGGCCAAGGCGTCCAAGGCGCCGGCGAAGGTCTCGGCCGCGCAGCTCGACGCGATGGACGTC
>JAEEGH010016894.1_pt1 | contig 15644 bp, 9 predicted proteins | sample 9134181 | NCBI WGS metagenome assembly JAEEGH01 (sample SAMN16246544, study PRJNA631951) | gut metagenome | biome: gut microbiome; feature: rumen; material: DP-attached | host: Bos | place: Iran: Karaj | collected 2018-10 | reverse complement strand
CGGGCGACATGGGCGCGCTCCGTGGCGTCCACGACCGCCTTCGCGCGCACGATCTTCACCCCGCCACGGTTCGCCACAACTACGCCGGCCGGCTTTCCATCCGGCCCCTTCAGGACGTCGCACGCCACCGTCCAAGTGAGGAACGGGATCTTCGCATCGAGAAGAGCCTCGTCGAAGAGGCGCTTTATCCTCAGGGGCGTGATGTCGCCGAAGAGCGCCGACGGCGCGCCGAACGAGAGCCGCAGGTCCCGCATCAGCGCGGACTTGCTCTTCCATATCGTCCCGTCGCTCCTGATCCTGAGCTTCCCGGCGAGGTCCTCGCCCAGATACGGACGCGGCGCCACGAGATACACGCTCGCGCCCGCCTTCTTCGCGGCAAGCGCGGCGGACACCCCGGCGGACGTTCCGCCCACCACCACCACGTCGGCCTCCGCCAGCACCTCCGGCTCATTCGCCGCCAGCGCCACTCCGGCGCACACAGCCGCACAGACAACAAGGATGCTCTTCATGGTCACCTCTTTCATTCTAGTTGTTGCAATCAGTCGAGCCCGGCGCGAAAAGGCCGGTACGCCACTCTCCGACAAGCCTGGACGAGACCTCGCGGAAGCCCTGCGCCGCGTATGCGGCGGCGACATCGGGATATATCTCGTCCAGAATGCCCGAAAGTATGAGCCGAGAGGACGGACTGCGGTCCACAAGCGCCGATATCTCGGGCGCGAAGCGGATGAGGACTGGCCCCAGGACGTTCGCGGCAACGACCCCGAACGTCCGCCCCTCAGCGCCGGACATCCCGGGGAGCGTCGATCTGCGGCTGAGGTCGCCGCGCGTGAACGTGAGGGCGAGCCCGTTCCGCGCCGCGTTCTCATTCGCGTTCTCCACCGCGTCCGGGTCCACGTCGAAGCCCGACACGTCGCCAAAGCCCTCCAGCGCGGCGGCTATCGCCAGTATGCCGCTGCCGCACCCGACGTCCAAGAACGCGCGGGATGAGTCCTCGACAGCCAACTCGTCCACATACTCGAGGCAGGCGCGCGTTGTGGCGTGCTGGCCTGTGCCGAACGCCATGCCCGGATCAAGAATGAGAGCCTTCTGGACGGTTCCGGCGGGATGGGCGGCCTTCCACGCCTCGTATTCCCACTCCGGCACCACTGCGAGGCGCGGGGAGATGGAGTCCGTCTTGAAATGCTTACGATAGGCGAACTTCCAGTCTTCGTCGGGAATCTCGGAGACCTCTGGGGCAAGCTGAACGCCCACGACGTCGCCGGCCGCCTTGAGCGCGGCGACCGCGGCAGGGGCGTCGGACGGCTCCGGAAAGTATATGCGCAGCTCGGTGGCGGGGCTCTCCACGTCGCGCCACGAGGACAAAATGAAATCCCCTCCGTCGAAGACCTCGAAGAGGGGATTCACGTACCGCTCGTCAACAGGGCACGATACAAGCGTCATGCCAATGTCACTTCGCTTCGGCCTTCTTGGCCAGCATCTTCTTGACGGTGGCGGGGCGCTGCACGAGCACGCGCACGTTCTCGGCGCTCATCAGCTTAACCTCCTCCTCCGGCATGCCGAACTTCACCAGACGGCGCCTCTGCGCCGCCGTGCGGTGGCTCTTGCCAGCGGGCGTCTTGCACGGACGAACGTGCGACTCTTTGCGTAGTGTACGACCTGTACCCATTTTTATCCTCTGCTTTCTGAAAAAAAGATTCAACCTCCCCTGAAATGGGGAAGCACATAATATTATGCACTTTTTTCGGCGGAAATTCAAGGGCGAATTTGATATAATTTCCCCTGTGAAAATCAGCGACATATTCAAGCTCTTCCTCGCGAGCGGATTCTTCCTGGGTCTTTCGCCCGTCGTGCCCGGCTCATTCGGCGCCCTTTCTGGACTCGCCTGGCACTACACCGCGTGGCACTTCCAGTGGGATCCCATGCACGTCCGAATCTGGTGCCTCACGGGCGCTGTGTTCTTCTCCGCCATCCACTATCTCCTCACCCCCTGGGCGCAGAAGCACTGGGGAGATCCGGACCCTAAGCACTTCGTCCTGGACGAGATCGTGGGCTACCTCTGCGTCCCCGTCTTCTGCCCCTTCGCCATGACAGAGCTGTGGCATCTCCTCGCGGCGTTCGTGATCTTCCGCATCTTCGACGCCATCAAGCTCCCGGGCGCCCGCTACATCGACCGCAACATCCACACCGCATCCGGCGTGCTCTTCGACGACGTAGTCAGCGCCGCCTGGACGGCCCTCGCCCTCTGGGGTGTGGCCGCCCTCGTCTAGCGCCCCCCTACTTGAAGATCAGCACCGAGCCGGAGGTCCTGAGCGTGAGGATCACGTCCCCGCCCTCCGCGCGGAAGAATCCCGTCACCATGTCGAGACCGTGGTTCACGGCCTTCCAGTCCGAGACGTTCGGCGCCTCTCCGGTGTAGTGCGCTATGACGATGTCGCTAAACGGACGCCTGAGCGGATTCTCGGCCGTACGCCCGAGATCAACCGTCGCGCCGCCGATCGTCGAGAAGCCGTTGAGCGTGAGGACGCGCGCGGCCGTGTAGTTGTCGTCCACAGAAAGGAGGAACTTCGGCGTAGGGCAGTTGACGGCGGAGAGCGTTCCCGCGCCCGTGAAGACGGCGTTCGTGCGCACCGCCCCCTCCTCGGCGACCACCGCGCCCGAGGCGATGTCCATCGGCCCGTCGAAGTCCAGCGTGTATGGGCTGGAGATCGCGGCGCTCGTGCCGGCCGCGCCGATCTTGTTCGTCTCGGCGCCTTCGGACTGTATGATCTCCTGCGTCACGAACCTCAGCGTGCCCGCGCCGTCCATGACGACGCCGCCCGTGCCCGTGATCGCCTTCGCCATGCGCCACTCCTTGCCGGAGGCCGGCGCGAGGTAGAGCCCCTTCGCGGCGCGCGTCTCAAAGACCATCCTGTCGGACTTGGCAAAGAGGAAGTTGTAGTCGCCGCTCTTCGTCGGCACCCATCTGCCGCCCGCGAACGCGAATGTGATGTTCGAGTTCCGCTGATGCTGCACGTTGGAGCAGTAGAACGTGGAATTCTCGCCGAAGAGCCAAGTGCCGGAACCGGATCCGGAGCTGGTGATGAGGATGCTTTGGGGATCCAGCGCCGCGTTCTTCGCGAATACGGAGTCCGTGAACGTGAGCTCCGCCGGCCCGCGCCAGTTGACCTGATTGTTCGAGAGCAGCTTCGAGCCGTTGCGGACGGTGAACGTCGCGTGCGTGGTTGCGCGCTCCGAGATGTTGTGGCACCAGCTGGCGTAGAGCGTGCCGTTGTCGAGGATCACCTCGGGGTAGAGGTCGTAGTCGCCCTGCTTGCCCACATTGAGCGTGTTGACGGAGAGATAGCCTCCGTTCTTCACGGTGAGGCGCGGACGCAGGAACTTGGACTTGTTCCTGTAGGCGTTCGGGCCGAGGAGGAAGTGGTAGCTGCCCGTGCCCGTCTCCACTCTGGCGCCGTCCACGGTGAAGGCCGGCTCCACGTCCGAGACGTCAAGAGTGGTGAGGCCCACGGCGATGGCGTTGGGGAGGGAATACCTGCCGCCCTTGAACACCACTTCGCCGTCCGCCACGTTGAATCCGCAGTAGCCGGCGGTGGGCATCACGCCGTTCGACGGGAAGAACTGCTGGGCCGTCGAGGGGTTGGCGTTCACGGTGCACGTTCCGTTGTCCGTCGAAAGCGTCGCTGTCTCCATATTGAACGTGAGCGTGCCCGCGCCGCGCTTCACAAGATCGCCGCTTGTGACGGTGGCGGATGTAATCGTGACGTCAGAGTCGTTCTTGAATCCAACGGCCTTCTGCGCCCCGGCCACGACAGAGAGAGCAAACGGCATCGTGCCCACAGCCCCTTCGCGCAGCTCCACTGTGCCGCCCGCGAGCGTGATCTGCCTTACGCCCACGTTGCCCATGCCGAACGCCCCGAAGGACGCGCAGGAGAGCATTCCATCCTCAACCCTCACGCCCATGAGGAACGAGTTGGAGGCGGAATCAAGCTCAAGGCGTCCGGTGCCTGTCTTCAAAAGGCCGCCGTGCGTCAATGCCCCGTCCATCGCAACCACCGCCGGGTTCACAATGTTGAAATCGGTGATCGCCGGAAGATCCACGGGGACGCCGATCGACACCGGCCCGCCCGATGCCGAGACACACGGTGATCCATTGTCGGACATCTTTATCGAACCGGCCCCCTCAAGAGAATACGCCTTTGACGCCGTGAAGTCGAGCGCGCCCACCGTCTGGTCGCCGGCGACGTTCACGGGCGACGGTGCGGACTCTGAGGAGAACGTCGCGACGGCCGACGCGTCTGGCGGGAAGTCCCAGTTGCCGTCGTCGGCCCAGTTGGACCCCGGCCCCTGCCACACCGATGTGAGCGCGATGCCAGTCCCCTCGGTCACGACGATCTTGAAGTCGGTCCTGTCCGCCACAGAGTCGTAGGCGGCAGCGAATGTGTATGAAAGGCCTTCGATGCGGCCCCCGGACATGAAGCCCTTGCCCCACGCCGTCATGGCGCTCTGCGGCGCCTCGCCAGGGCATGAGATGAGGGTGTATTCTCCCATGGTGTGCGAATCGCCCGCGATGCCCAGGCCGAACACCCCGAACTCGGGCGCGGATTCGACCTCGATCCTGTCTGTAACATCCATCAACAGCAGGCCGAGGGAATCGGCGGCGCCGAGCGTGAACGCCGTGAACGTGGTGCCGGTTGGCGCGCCCTCGAACGAGAGCGTGGCGTTGTTCGTGACCACGACATGCGAATGATGCGACGCGGTGGAAGTGAAGAGTGCCTTGCCGCCGACGACCTCCAAAACGCTCTCCGTGGAGTTGGTTCCGGAAAGCGTCTTCGTCCCCACACCAGCCAAAACGAGACGGCCCGCCTCCCCTTCCTTGTCTGCGAAGCTCTGCGAGATCGTAACGGCATGATCGGAGTGGAGCGTAAGCCCCTTGGGGCCGAGCCTCGCCTCGTCGAACGTCTCCACGAAGCCCGCGCAACCCCAAGGCGCGCGGATTGTGCCGCCGTCGCCCTCGAGGACGGCCCAGCCGGAGCCGCCACGAGCCTTGGCGCCGGTCCAGCCACGCACGCGGTGGCACTGGAGGATGCCGCCTTCCAGGACGAGCCTGCACTTCCTGTTCACCGAGTCGCTCACGTTCACGCCCTTGGCTCCATCAGTCGTGGTCACAGACACGAAACCGCCCGTCATCCGCAGCATGTTCGTCGGCAGCGACGCGTTTCCCTCATGTCCAAGGCGTATCTGAGGCGTGGTGATCGTGCCGCTCGATATAGTGTATTCGCCGTAGCCATTGTGCCCGACGAGCAGGCCGTCGCCGCCGTTGATAACGATGTCGCCGCCAGTCTGTTCGACAATGCCGGTTGAGGTGCCCCCTTCGCCGAGGAACATGCCTCTTGACATCTCAAGTCTGCCGCCCTTCATGTGGAACGTTCCGAATCCGTTCCTGCCAACGTAGAACTGCGTGCCGTTGCCCAGTGTGGCTGTCATCTCCGTGTCGTCGCCCTCGATCGTCATCTCGGCCGTGCTGCTCGAGTCCTTGCCTATGTAGAACTCGCTGCTCGATGCCCTCACCTTCGCGCCGTTGCGGAACACCGCGCCGCCGTTGCAGTTCAAGCCGCAGTAAACCACGCCCAGATTCACCGTGCCGCCGTCGAAGATCATCTCTCCAAACGAGCCGTTGCCGCCTAGATATCCCGGATAGAAATGCGATATGGTCGTGTTGGAGTCCTTCATCAACGCCGTGCCGCGCGCCACGACGAAATCATGCGTGGTCACGGTCGCGTTCGTGGCGTATAGATTGCCGAGGCTTGTCTCATACGCAGAGCCGAGAACAAACTGTCCGTGCGTTGTGATCGAGGCGCCGGCCACATTGACCTCGCCGGTCGTGAAGCTCCCGCGCGCGACCTCAAGCTTGTCGCCGAAATCCATGGACGCGCCGTCGGATGCGTCTATGATGAATCTGCTGGCTGTGGGTTGTGAGACGTTACTGCTGAACGTGATCGTAGATCCCTTGTCCGCCGAGATCACGGCAGTGCGGTTGGACGAGGTCTGCCCGGAGATGGTTCCGCCGATCGTTACGCCGTTGAACGAAATGTTCGCTCCATCGGTGGCATGAATCTGCCCCGTGGAGACACTACCGGCGAAGAAATTCTCGGACGGGATGTAGAGCCAGCCTTTCACCTCGCTGTCACCGCCGTGGAACGCGACGAGGTTCTTCCGCGTTGCATTGGCCCTGAACTTCAAGTTGGGAAGGCGCAGATGCGCGTTTGAATGGACATGTATCTCGAGGTCGCGCTGGGCGTAGGCCGCCATGATGAAAGGATGGGTGTAGGCGACGCCAACAGGGTCGTAGAAGTTCAGAAATCCGTCCCAGACGTCGAAGCGCACATCGTCACTTGCGCATGACACGGTGAAGTGCGCGTTCGTCATCGCGACGACGGCATGCTTCTTGCTGCCGGAGATGTTGTATGTCTCGAGATTGAAGAAATGCCCCTTGGAGCCGTTGACGCCCCAGGGTTCGTTCAAGTAGGCTTCCTCATCGCACGCAGGCATCGTGAACGAGCCGCCGCGGCCGTCGAGCGTCGCCGTCGCGCCGTTGCCGGCCGACATGCGGAAGGACAGGGGGCGCAGGACGACATTGCTCTGCGGCATCGTCACCGTGTAGGTGCCGGTTTTTCCGATGGTGATCCTGTCGCCGTCTTCGGGGGTGCGCGCGAGATTCCACATGTTGGTATCACCCCACGAGCCATCAACCGCGGACTTCCAATCGACATTATCGGCAAAGGCCGTTGAAAGACACATGGTGACGGCCGCGACAATCGCGACCGTGCCGAAGGGAAATGTGGTTTTTCGCATTGAACGTTCTCCTTGCCTCAGGCGGACATTCCAGACAATCCGCCGTGAGGATATGATATCATAATCAAGAGGTTTCCCGCAAGCCGAAAAGTGGACGATTCCTATTGTCCTATCCTCCTACTCGTCCTAGAATCGCGCCCTAGTAGAACGTGCGCATTCAAGCACCAGATTGCGTAACCGATTGCGGGGGGGGGCGGAAGCCCCCTTAATATGGTATCATATTGCTTGGCGCACTTAACATAGAGCGTGGCGTTTGGACCCCATGCTCGGAGAGGAGGACGGCGCAGCATGAGAAAAATCGCATTCCTTACGGGGATTCTGGCCATGGCCACCGCGTTCGCGGTGCCCGTGGTGTACCGCAATCCGTTGGACGCCCGCTCCTGGGCCGTGGCGTTCGACAGGTCTGCGCCGCTTGCATGGCATTGGGCCGACGGCGCGGTCTCGGCCACTCTGACCTTCTCGAACATAGTCACGCACCAGACGGCGTCGACGACCGTCGAGAGAGGCGCGTCCTTCGACGGATCGTGTGCCCTGCCGTCCATCGTCCCCGTGCAGGGGCAGGGAGCAGTATACGCGCTCGATTTCGCCAAATAGGGTAATTGGCGTTTTTTCATTGGAGCGCCGAATCGGAGCCTCTTGTCCGCCAATAAGAATTGTGTTACAATATTGACGAACAAGAGGTATGGGGTTGCATCAAGTCTTTGCAATGCCGAGAGGAGCCCAAGAATGAGTGAAATGAGTGTTTCTGAAGGAACAAAAAGAGATGTGAATCGCCGTTGTTGCGGCGCTCTGGCGGCGGCGTGGTGCGCGGCCGCCGTGTTCGTTGCTGCCGCCGCGCCAGAATACCACGACTGGACGGCGCAGGAGGGATATGCCGATGCGCCCGCGAGCTGGTCGGGCTCAACCTTGCCCACATCCACTCAGGCGCCGCGTTTCACGGGCGCGGGCAGCAGCTACACGGTGAAGTTCCCCGCCGGCGGATACACGATTCCCGGCAACTTCGTCACGGTGCGCGAACTCGCGGACGGCAGCGTTGTGACGTTTGACGCCACGGAGGGCGACTGGCTGCACAAGTCCAGTTCGTATCTCAGCACCTCATGGCAGTCGTTCATGGTGTGCGCGAACGCCATCAACGCCGGCACCTGGCCGCACATCATGAACGTGATCAACTCCACGAACGGCAAGCCGATCTTCCGGCTCTCCGGCGGCAGGGTCCGTTTCACGCGCAACGCTACCGACGGCTCGGAGCTGGAGCTTCTCGGCGGCACATGGAACTTCTACGACCCCGAGGGGACGGCGAATGGGACGCAGGGGCTCGCGCTCTTGAACGCCATAGCGGCGGACGCCAAGAGCCGCGTCGTGTTCAGCGGCGGCACGCTCCGCGCCGCCAATCTCCACGTCGACTGCGGCACTCCGAATTCGCGGGTCGTGTTCAGCGGCGGCGACCATCACATATATGAGGCGCTTTCCGTGGCGCGGAACGATCCCGGCTCGTTGGGGAGCGGCTATCTGCCCACCCTTCAGGTCTCAGGGGGAAGCCTCGCGCTGCACAGCGGCACGTTCTATGTCGGCAACAGGTCCAAGTACGAAGGCCGTCTCCTCATGGACGGGGACGGCGTGGTATCGGTGGCGGCGGATCTGTCAATGGCCTCGGCTTCGGCTTCGACGGGGACGGTGGCGATGTCCGGTTCGTCAAGGCTGGACGTGGCCGGCATACTGAAGATGTCGGCGTATGCGGGCTGCCAATCCGCGATCGCGCTTACAGCCAACGCGAACATGACGGTCGGCGGCGAGATGCAGATCGGCAACGCGTCAGGTTCGGAGGCTGGCATATCGCTTTCCGGTTCGGCGAACTTCGTGCAGACGCTTGCCGGAGACTATGTGAGGCTCGCGCGGGCGGCGGGGTCGAGGACGACGTTCCACATGGGCGGCGATTCGACCGCGACGTTCGCCGGATGGATCACCGTCGGAAGCGGCGGAGCTGGTTCCGTCGGGGAGATGGAGCTTGAAGACAATGCGTCGCTCACGATCACCGACACCACCGGTCTTTCGATCGGGCGCTACGCCGGCTGCGTCGGCTCTGTCCACATCGGCGGCAACGCGGAACTTTTGCTGCCGGGGGCGCATGCCTCGACCTCGGGCGGCATCTGCCTGAGCGGAAGCAACAACCAGTATGGCGACCACCGCTCCACGTCCTCGCGCCTGGTGATGGACGGCGGACGGATCATCGCGCCCAACGCACAGCTGATACTTTGCGGCACGAACTCGATGGTCACGCTTGCGGGCGGCGAGACGGATTTCTTCAGGTGGTGGATAAGGGGCGATACCAACAGCGTCTTCTCCGCGGGTTGGGTCACGCCCACGAACACGATTCTTGTGACGGGCGGCACCCACAGCCTTGGATGGATGGATCCGGGAAGCGAGCTGTTCGTGGGCAACAGCGGCACGGACGCCAGGCTGGACGTGCGCGGCGGCGGCGTTTCGCTGTACAAGGAGCTGACGGTGGGCATCGGCACGACGGGAAGGGGCAGCGCGACGTTCGCGCTGTCAGGCACGGGGCGCGTGGAGATAAAGCGGCGCGAGAACGACGCGGTTCTTGCCATCGCAAGCAAGTCGGCCACGGCGCGCGCGCGGGCCGAGCTCACAGGCGGCGAGTTGGTCGCGTCCTCGATACGCGGCGGACTTGGCGTTTCGGAGCTTTTGGCGGATGGAGTCAAGTTCACGCTGAACGGCGTCGACTCCACCGCCGCCGTAAGGGAGCTGACCTCGGCCACGCTTGGCTCGAATGGACTGGAAGTCGACACCGGCATCTACAACGCCGCAGTCGCGCAGGCTTTTGCAGATGCGCCAGGGACGGACGGCCTATTTATCAAATCCGGCGAGGGGGCGCTTAGGGTGGACGTGGCGTCAAGCCACGCGCGCACCGTCGTGTCCAACGGCACGCTCACGACCGCGCTGCAGTTCGGCCGTTCGATGGAAGTGGCGCCTGGTGCGGTGCTGGACATCACCGGCGCGCAGGGGATGACGGTCGAGACGCTGTCGCTGGGCGGTGCGGGCTCAGCCGCAGTGGCTACGCTTGTCTGGGATCAGGCCCATCCCATCGAGGTGACTGCGGCGAACGGGCTTTCTCTGGGCAGGACAGGCGTCGCTCTCGCCGACGAGACTACGACAGGAGCGTATCCGCTCTTCCGCGTGGCGGGGAATGTCGATGCCGCCGCGCTGGACAATCTCAAGATCGTGAACATGGACATCGCGCGCGGATATGCTTTCACGGCTTCCGCCGAAGGCGGCGTCACGACCGTGACGTTGACCATATCCGAGGTTGTGGTGGAGGACAATGTGTGGACCGGGGCGGACGGGAGCGACTTGTCCGCCGCCAACTTCACCTCTGCGCCTACTGCCACGCAGCGCTATGTGTTCCCGTCCGATGCGGTTTCCAAGAGCGTCTCGGTTCCGGCGCAGGGGGCTGTTGCGCGCGGAATGACGGTGGCGGGCGACTATTCGTTCGGAGGAGGGACGCTTGACCTTCTAGGCGGCATATCCGTCTCGTCCGGGACGGCAACGTTCGGCAACGACTTCTCATTCCTTGGCGACTTGGCGTTCGACGTGGCGGCCAATTCCTCGCTCGTGCTGAACGGAGGTCTGTCGGGGATGTTTCTGAACGTCACGCGCACAGGGCTAGGGTCGTTCGTCCTTGGCGCGGCCAATCCCGACTTCCTTGGAACATGGTCGCTGGCCGGCGGATACCACAGATTCACTGACGGCGCCGCGTTCGGCCCCTCCGGAGCGCAGTCTGTGGCGCTGGTCTCCGGCACTCTCCAATACACCGGCGTTGCGCCGGGCACGGTTTCGCGCCAGGTCGTGGCGGACGCCGCGAGCGATCGTTCGCGCGTCGTGGTGGACGCCGGAGCGGGGTTGACTCTCGCAAGGGGGCTTCACTCCGCCACCGGCGGCGTCGTGAAGACGGGCGGCGGAGCGCTCTCGATTGAGTATCCGGCCGGCACATGGAATCTCGGAACAGGGCGCGATTCGGAAAACAACGGCGACAACGCCATCGTGAACTCTCTTCCTGCGAACGGTTCGTCTCCGGCGGATGCTTCGGCGACGTCGGGCGCGGGCCTTCAGATCCTCGACGGCGTCTTGCGCGTGGACGGAGCGGGCTTGGAGAAGACGGTCGTGAACCAGAGGCAGAAGACGTGGATAGGAACCGGATACTCCGCCCAGAGCGCCGTGCCCGCCCTTGAGATCAGGAACGTCACCTACAACCAGGGCGGCGCGAGCAGGTCGCTCGTCGTAGGCGGCAGTGTCGCGTCCGGCAAGGACAACCGCTCTTCGCTTCTGGTGAAGGATGCCGTCGTGAAGGGCAACACGCTCCAGCTCGGCAACGGAACGTCCGTCCTCTATCCTTCGGTTGGTGTGACGAACGCCACGGTGGAGATGATCTACGAGGTGACGATCGGCCAGACGAGCGACAATGTCCATCCTGCCCTCAGGATCGGCGCGGGCGGAGTCGTGCGGCAGACGCGTCCGAGCGGATCCGCCACCGGCATTGTGCTGAACCGCAACGTGGACGTTGAAGTGACCGACGGCGGCGTGCTCGAGACCGTGAAGGGGAATGTCGCTGCGAACTGCGGCGTGAAGTTCAATGCCGATTCGTTCGGCAGGATGCGCTTCGCGGACGGCGGCAGGCTGCGCACGTACATGTTCACCGCGGCCAATGCGCCGACGCAGGAGAGGCACATGGACATGGTCTTCGACGGCGGCGTCCTGGAAATGACGCTTGGCGGCGCCACCTCCCTTGGAACTTCGGAGCATCAGGTCTTCACGGTGGAGAAGGGTGGCATGGAGGTCGCCATTGCCGGCGGCATAGTCCACGGGTTCTCCACGCCGTTCGTCGGCGAGGGCGTTGTGGCGAAGACCGGCGCGGGCGTGATGACGATTCTGCCGTGCGATGTCGCGGGCCATGACGTCATAGAGGCCGAGGGCGGGCTGGAGGTGCGCGAGGGCTCCGTGAACCTCGGCGGCGAGACGATCTCCGTGAGCGGCATCTGGGGCGCGGGCATTGTGACGAACGGCACGCTGGCCGGTACGATCGTCGCGAAGGCCGGAACGACGGCTGCGGACGTGCTGACTCTTGGCGATGGATTGACCGCCCGCCAGCGCGTAATGGTCTTCGTCACGGCCGACGATCCTGGTTCGCTTGAGAAGAGGCAGGTCATCCCCGTCGCGAAAGTGGCGGGGGCGGCGGTGGACATCTCCGCCTGGCGCTGCCGCGTAGCCAACAAGAACCTGTCCGCAGTCCTGTTTGCCGAGGATTCCGTCATCTACGCCAGGCTCACCGCCCACAGAGGCTTCCGAATGAACTTCAAATGATTCCCCAGTCCATAATCCCCAGCCACTAGCCACTAGCCACTGACCACTAACCACTAACCACTGACCACTAACCACTAACCCATAATATGCACATAAAAAATCTAATCCCTTGCCTAATAACAGCCTCCCTCGCGGCGGCGGAGCCGTCGTCCCTGATGGACCTGTGCGACGCCGGGTGGCGGCACTACATGGGCACATGGCACGAGAAGACCGGCCTGGTGTATGGCTGCCCGCCAGAGCGTGTGCAGTCGTCGAAGGGCTGCGTCAACCACATGTTCCACTGGAAGGAGGGCGGCAGCTACGGCGCCGGGATGGGCGACTGCCCGCTCATCCTCGGCACTGCGCTCTCGGGGCTCGCGGACCGCTATTCCCTAATGAAGGACGACGAGACGCGCCGGGACGCCGCCAAAGTCGCGCGCGGGGTTCTCAACCTCGCGAAGCTCCACGGCGTGAAGGGGTTCGTGGCGCGCGGGCTCTGCGCGGACGACGCGCGCACGATCTGCTCGCTATCGAGCCGCGACCAGTTCACGCACTGGGTCCACGGTCTATGGCGGTACGTCAACTCGCCGATGGCCGAGCCCGCGCTTGTAGAGGAGTACCGCACGCTCGTCGTTGACGTCGCCCGCTTCATGGAGGAGCGCGTCACCCCTGAGCGCGACTGGAACTTCGGCCTCGCCGACGGCGGGAAGGACCCGCGCGGCATCTGCACCATGTGGGGGCCGGACCTCTACCCGCACGAGCAGGCGCGCCTGCCCATGATATACCTTGCCGCGTATCTGGCCGTCGGGGACAGGCATTGGCTTGATCTCTACGAGAAGTACATCGACGAGGCGCTCGACAAGACGCTTCTCGTCAACGGGGAGGATCGCGACAAGTTCGCCCGGAGGATGCCGTGCTACTCGCTCTACCAGGCGAACGTCAGCCTTGAGCTCATCCTCTCGTATGAGAAGGACGCGATCCGCCGCGCGAAGATAGTGTCGTCGATGCGCGGCTTCGCCGAGATCGCGGCGAGCAGGGCGGAGCCGTGCCTCAAGAACCCGAAGGCGAAGCACTATGGAATGTGCTGGGACGGCGAGCTGGCGCTCACACAGCTCATCGCGCCGGGCTGCCCGAGGCCGGAGATGGAGCGCAGCTTCCTGGAGCAGACTGTCCGGCGCTCCGACCTCGCCGCGTCGGGCGTCTGCCGCGCCGCCCATGTAATGGCCGCCTACTGGCGCGCAAGGGTCACGGGACTGGTGAAATGAGCGGTTTCGGAAAAATTAAAAAAAATCATTTACCCCCTTGCGCTACGTCCGAGGGTTTGGTAAACTAGCATCACGCTTTGGAAAAGGTGGAGACAAAAACAATGAAAAAAATAATGTTTGTGTTTGGTGCGTTCGCTCTGGCTTTCGCCGCGACGGCGGAGTTGGACACGCTTATTACCTTCTCGACGAAGGGCCCTGACACGTACCTTGACGGCAAGACCGTCATGGACGGCGAGTGCTATGCGCTGGTCTGGACGAAGACCGGCAGCACGTTCGCGGGCCTGAATGCCGACGGCACGTGCGTCGATCCCGAGAACAACGCACTTGTCCTCGCCGCTCCGATCGCGAAAGACGGCAAGTGCCCGCCTGTGATGTATGTCGTCAAGGCGGACAAGGCCGCGCAGTATGTTGATGGTTCGTATGGCATCTATCTGCTCGACACCCGCACGGCAAGCGGCGCGGTCGACGCGGACGGCAATCCCGTCTATGCCGTCGCGGGCCTGAATTCCGCCGGTAAGCCTAAGGCCGTCAACGGCTATGCGGCTGTGAAGAACGACGTGTCCGCGCAGGACGGCGAGCTCGCCTCCTCCGCCGCCTCCACGGGCGTGAAGGTCTCCCAGGTGGCTCCTCCGCCCGCCGACGCCCCCAAGCCGGAAATCACCGCCATTCAGGTGATCGGCGACAACGTCTATCTCACCGTCGCCAACACGGCTCCCTATCTCCAGTATAACGTCGCCGCCGGCGAGACGCCCGCCGCACAGAGCGGTGCCGCCGCACAGGCCCCTGTGAGCGGTGACGCGGAGAAGGAGATCACCCTCATCGTTCCCAAGAAGGGCAACAAGAACTTCTTCAAGGTTCAGCGCAACTAATCCATAAGGAGCATGAAAATGAAACTCCGTACATTGTTCTCATTGGGTGCAGTTGTGGGCATCACGGCTTCCGCCGCCGCCTCGGCAGCCACTTTGGATTCCCCCAACACCTACGGCATCTTGGCACTGCCGGATAATACCTCCTCTGACCTTATCATCTCCGTTCCGTGGGTTGACTGCGCGAACGCGAGCCAGAACACGTTCGTCTCCAACGTCGTGAAGACGACCAACCTTGCGGCTGGTGACTACCTCATCCTCAAGGATGGTTCGACGTATAATTCATGGGTGCTGACCGGAACTGCGCCTAATCTCCACTGGACACCCGTTTCCTATGCGAGTACTGATGACCCCGGTCCTGGTGTGAACACCTCGGATGATGCTTCTGGAAAGCGCATCGCCCGTGGCATGGCCCTCTGGCTCCATCGTGCAACTCCTTCGACTTCCACGCCGATCTATCTGTTCGGCCAGTATTCCACTGCCGCCGCGACGACGACGATCACCGCTGGACAGACGACGATGGTTGCGAATCCCGGAACATCGGATCTTTTGATCTCCGCCATCACAAGCAAGTTCACCGAGGGCGCTCCCGCCAATGGTGATAAGGTGATGGTCAACACGGCGACCGGCTACAAGACCTACACTTACAATGGTTCTGCGTGGACGCACAAGACCACTTCGGCTTCATCGCTTCCTACGCTTCCTGGTTCCTCGCAGCAGACGGCAGGAGTCGCAACGAGCGTAGCGGTCACGACGAATTCCATCCCCGCTGGCAAGGGCTTCTGGTATCAGTCCAAGACGGGTGCCGGAACAATCACTTGGTAATCCTTGAAGGACTAAGACAATGAATCTCTCAAAGAAACTTTTGACTGCCGCCTTTGCTGTGGCTACGGCGTTCGGTCTCCAAGCTGGCACGCTCTATTGGCAGATCAACAACAACCCGAACAATGACCAGTATGCGGCCGTTGCCGTCATGAATGGTGATGGAGATCTGGTTGGCTATGCCAACATCCTTGACGGCGATGGCGGCGATGTGATTGGTAACATCGTTTCGGCATCTGACGCAATGTCCGAAGTGCAGTATGCCGACATCTCCGGATATAATTCTGACTATACATTTGTCGTTGAGATGCTCAGCGCTGATGGCTCTGCTTGGGAGCGTGGTTGGACGAGCGGTACGCCAATGACATACGAGCAACTTTCTCTAGCTGGATATGTCTCGGAGGGCGGCATCTCTGCAGGCAGCGTCAATTCATGGACGTCTTCCGTTACGATCCCAGAACCTACGAGCGGACTTCTGCTCTTGGTG
>JAEEGH010016891.1_pt1 | contig 15645 bp, 19 predicted proteins | sample 9134181 | NCBI WGS metagenome assembly JAEEGH01 (sample SAMN16246544, study PRJNA631951) | gut metagenome | biome: gut microbiome; feature: rumen; material: DP-attached | host: Bos | place: Iran: Karaj | collected 2018-10 | reverse complement strand
TGCTGCAAAAGCCAGCCGTTCAGGATCCCGAAGCCGACGGCAAGGATCTTCGCAACGGTCATGATGATTTCATACCGGCCTCCCATGACTTTGACCATCTCAATATTCTGTACGCCGTACATGGCGCCGGTCTGCTGCGTAAAGAATTTCTCCACCAGCGCTGCGATCGTGTTGACCACAAAGATGAGACCCAGCGGTCCCAGAAGATGTCCGAAGATTTTTTCTTTTCCGGATACCGAGCGAGTTTTGACCCTCGTGTCCATAAACGGCTTTTCAAACAGGCCTTTGTTCAAAAGCCAGATGTCCTTTGCCATAAAAGTACCTCCATTGCCTTGATGCCTTTATTGTAAAGGAAAGCAGTTGATTTGTATTTTAATATCGGGTATAATATTATAAAATCGGATTAAAGTATGGGAATGGTAAAATGGAAGACCTGATCAGACTGTATGAGAAGAAACGGGAGCCGGTGAAGCAGAAGCTTGCCAAGCGCCACACGGCCAGCACGCAGGACGCGAAGGAAGCCGGAACGGTCCATGGAACCTGGCAGTTTGAGAACCGGATGCTGAGCTACATCCGGGACGGGGAAGTGGAAAAGCTGCAGGCTTTTCTGCGTGAGACCGCGTCAGATCACCTGCAGGAACAGGCGGGGACCCTGGCGTCCGATCCGCTGAGGCAGGCGAAAAACCTGCTGATCGGACTGACGGCGCTGGTCGGCAAGGTCGCGGGAATCGGCGGAGGCATGGACGTGGAGGACGCGTACCGGCTGATCGACCTGTACACGCAGGAATGCGAAAGGACCTCGACGATCGAGGCGGTCTATCTTCTGCAGTACAATATGGTCATGGACTTTACCGAACGCGTGAGGCAGGCAAAGCTTCCGGAAAATCTCTCTCGTGAGGTTTTTTCCGCCGTGCAGTTTATCGCCGATCATGCGCATGAATCCGTAGGCATTGATGATGTAGCACGTCACGTCGGCATGAGCCGATCTGCCCTTACTCGCCGGTTCAAAGCGGAAATCGGAAAAACCGTCAATGAACATATCGTCGAAACCAAGATCCGCGACGCCAAGCGTCTTTTGCGCTATTCCGACATGTCATACGGTGAGATCGCCGCAACGCTCGCCTTTTCCAGTCAAGCATACTTCCAGACCGTCTTTAAGCGTAAAACCAAACTCACTCCCGGTGAATACAAACGGTTACATAATAAAGAATGAGATTCGACGAGACACTGTAAAAGCTGTATTTGAGACGAGCCGGAACGGCATTGCTGATCCGGCTCACTTTTGCTTTTGGGATGCTTTTTTCGGTTCAAAGAACCGCGCTAAAAACAAAACCTTCTTAATTGCTTTTTCTTTCGGGTGGGGAAGGATTCTCCCACCCTTTTTGTGATTTCAAAATATAAGAGGGGTACTCAGAAAATATATTTTTTCCGAGACCGTTAACCGATTCCAAAAAATAGACTTTCGGCAAGTTTTGGGGTTTATTGTCGAAAGTCTATGCTTTTTTACCATCTCGCAAATACATTTTCTGTCTTCACATATATGATTTTGAAAAAAGCGAGATTTTCTATTGACACCCTGCTACAATGGCTGCGTCGATACGAAGCATCTTTGCTGCGCCGGAGGGAAGGGCGACTTACGAGGAATGGAAGAAACAGAAAGAAGAACAGAATCAATAACTGTTCGCCTCATTAGCAAGGAGCAGTTCTGCAAGATCATGGATGCTATCCATGAACAGGACAAGCTAATGGATTCCATCTGTAAATCACTTGAGAGAATCGCCGACATATTCTCTTTTGATGTGGACAACAAGTATCGAAAAGCATTGGAGGATTTGCTCGTATATCTCTTTGATGATACTAGTGATTGGATCGGATATTGGATGTATGAAGCATATTGGAAACCGTTTTCATGGTGGGATGAACAGAGTGTAGAGCATACGGTTTCTTCACACGAGGAACTGTATGATTTCTTAATAGACAATCTGATCGCCCATCGGGAAGCAGAGGCAAAAAAGAAGAATGAAGATAAGGACGGACAAAAAGATGATTGTTGATATTGAGCAGGAAGACTTTGGAATGCTCTGCGCCTGTGCAATTCGATACTGTCAGGGGCGGGAAACGTATATGCCCGATTTAGTCCGATCAATCGTTAAGCCGTTCCTGCCGCTGCTTGCAGATAAAGAACTTGGAATCATGATAGACGATTGCGGATTTCAACGTGAGTTCCATCTATATGGAAACGATTTGATAGATAAGCCCGGATGGATTAAGTGGGAAGCAGATCTCCGAGCAGAGCAAGAGAAGAGGAACAAAGCCCATTCTGACAAAGAAAAATAAAGATATAGAAATGAGGAGGAATGAACCAATGGCTGAAAAAATGTTAGTGACACAAGCGCTGGACGAACGCGATTTATTGGTCGAAAAGATCAATGATAAGATCCGAAAGATCAAAGCGGTTGATGTGAAGAAGCGCAACGAGGACCAAACTGCGGTCGAGCGTATGACTGTCGAAGATTTCAAGAAAGGCGCGGAATCTGCGTATCAGCAAATCATGGACTTAATCGCTCGATATGAGAAGATCGACGCCGCTATTGTAGCATCGAACGCTAAAACAATGATCGAGACCACTTACGGCAAGTACACAGTCGCCGGTGCAATCGCGCTTCGTAACCGCTTAAGAGAAGACCTCGGTGTGGGTGATTCGACTAATTTCGAACTTAGACTTGCGAAACAGTTTGAACAGCAGTATCAAGCCGGTGTTCAGATGTTAGAATCAAAGAACAGAATGGTAGATGCTCAAGCGGAGAGTATGAGAAACAGTATTGTCGGTCGGGATAACAAGGTGAAAGATCCAACACCATTGGCGGTAGTGGACGAATTTGTCAAAGAAAACACGACCGAAATCGTTGATCCGCTAGATTCAAAGAAGAAAGCACAGGAACTGAACGAAAAGATCACCACGCTGCTGACAGAGTTGAATACAAAGATCAAGGTCAGTAACGCCACAACGATGATCTCGTTCTGATACCATTTGCCTGCCATACGAAAGCCCTAAATCCGCTTCCCCCGCAGCGGGGTTATGTTGCGACAGGTTTGCCCGTCGCCCTAGTACGGGCTCCTACGCCGTTTACAGTAGTTCAATGGTTGAACACATGGCTGGTAACCATGAGTGTGCGGGTTCGACTCCCGTCTGTGTGAAAATCGGCGCACAATGGTGTAAACCGTCACCTGTTTTATAGGAACGGTGAACCGTGAACCATAAACCGTGATGAACATGAATCATTTTGTGACACCCATCACTGTGAAGCAGGCATAGCAATATGCTGAAATCCATGAGCATGGTTCGGCGGTGAAGCGGTTAGCCGAGGGTTTCCCACATGGCTGTATGGCAGGCAATTTCTTTCAATACAAATGCAGAAGTGCGTATGGTATCCGGAACGAATAGAATCGGGTAAACGATCAATGGGGGATACCATACATGGCAAAGAACTATTATATTGCAGACCTGCACTTGAATCATGAGAACGTGATACGATTTGACAACCGTCCCTTTGAAAACGTGGCGGACATGAACGTGCGGTTGCTGGAGAATTGGAATAATCGTGTTACCGAAGAAGATACGGTGTTCATTCTTGGCGATTTCATTTGGGCGAAGGAACCGGAATGGATGAACTATCTTCCTTTTTTCAAGGGGAATAAGGTTTTGATTCGGGGCAACCACGATCCAAAGGAGTTTAGCCGAGATGTGCGGCATCAGTTTTTGGACGTGAGAGACTACAAGGAACTGACGGATAGTGGCAAGCGTGTGATTCTATCTCACTACCCTATGCCATTTCATCGGGCGGCATACGGCGAAAATTGTTGGATGCTGTACGGTCATGTTCACATGACACGGGAATATGATCTCTTGCAGCAGCTTCGCAGGGTAATCAAGGCGTCATGCACCGTTAAGGGTTATGCGCAGGGCAATTTCGTCAATGTCGGCTGTATGCTGCCGTACATGGGATATACCCCTCGAACCTTGGAGGAAATTATTGAGGGAGATCGGAAGGTGAACGAAAATGATCTATGTGATGTCAGATATTCACGGCAATCGGAGGAGATTTGATTCCGTAATGGAACAAATCAACTTACAGCCGGAAGATCATTTGTATGTGATCGGGGATGTTATTGATCGGCATCCTTTTGGTATTGATATTCTGTTACAACTCATGGAAATGCCGAACGTGACATTGCTGCTTGGCAATCATGAGTACATGATGCTGAAAGCCATTGATTATTTCAAGCAAGGTGATCCGTTCTATGAAGATTACTATGTTGGTATTTGGCGTCGCAATCACAATCGGACAACCGTCGAGGCATGGAATAAACTGAACAGAGCAACGAAGGAAAAACTGTTCAGGTATATAATGTCATTACCCTTGACAAAAACTGTTATCGCTGGGCATAAACGGTATATGCTCGTTCATGCTGCCCCGCCAAAACTCTATAATCCTCGTTATCATCGCTATGATTCTGAAACGGAATTTTGCGTGTGGGAACGGATCGCATTTGATGAATGCTTACCCAAAGGGTATACCTATATAATCGGGCATACACCCACGGATTATTTTGTGGAGCAGAAAAGGATACAAGAATATCACGATCAGGGGATCTATGCGGTGCCGAAAGAACTTCCCCAAATGATGTCAATCTTGCGTGGAGACCGCCGCGTTTTCATTGACTGCGGGAGCGGATACCCTGATACATTCCAAAAAGAGTACGGCGCAATGGGACGGCTTGCCTGTCTTCGCTTAGACGATGGAAAAGAGTTTTATTCTGTGGAAGATTTCAACCAGGAGAAATACCGTCTTCCTATCGTACAGAAAGATGCTGTATAATGGAGTTAGATATGAGTACATGGATTAAGGCAGTACCGCCCAAAATGCTTCATGATCAATTCGGGTTTTATAAGGGACAGTGGTTCCCGGAGATGGATCGTTGTTGGATTCGCAAAGAGGATGGAGTTTGTGTATCTTCCCGGCTTATTCGGACACCTATTTGTAATATAGAACACGTTTCTATTTCAAGAGCTGATAATGATCCGAAGCGAGATTTTTCATGGGCCGAAAAGCAGCAGATTAAGGATGAGTTGTTTGGACGCAGGCGTTGTGCTGTTGAAGTCTATCCTACAGAAGACAGGTTGGTTGATGTAGCGGATGTTTATCATTTGTGGGTATTTGAAAAGGGATATTCCCTTCCATTCGGGATTCACCCGAAAGAATATCAGAAGGCAATCAACCGTGGATACAGCATGAATGATACAGAGATGAGTGCCTTGAAAGAGTATTACAAAACAGCTCATTATTTGGGAGGAGCGGCTAATGGAGGAGCAGACTATCAAGCTGCGGGGTATTGAACCGAAGGACGTGGATTTTATGCTGCGGCTTGTCAGCGATCCTGAGACAACCCGTTATATTCAGGGACTGATCACAGACCGTGATATGCTCCTCGATTGGATTGAATCGCTGACCGAAAACGATCACGAATACCTCGTGGAGTTGACAGACGGGACACCGATTGGTGAATGCAGCATCACCGCATCTGAAAGTATAGGCGACATAGGGTATATGCTGCTACCGGAGTATTGGCGCATAGGCTACGGGACAATCGTCATAAATGCTCTGCTCGTGATCGCAGCGCACATAGGTTTGTCTGACGTAACAGCAACCACAGATACCAACAACATCGCATCGGTAAAACTGCTCGAAAAAGCCGGCTTTCAAATCCACAGGCATGGATGGATGCTCCATTTATCCGAGAATGTCAACGACGAAAGCAGCGGACAAACCATTGTAGAGTACAGAAGATCTCTTTGATCAGAGGATAAGCCTTTACCTTAAACAATGGAGGACAGGATCATGTATGACCGACGGAAAGCATTATCGGAAGTGTTCATAGATACGCAGTTGTTTTATAGGGAAAACTCTGTGCTGGCGGCGGCCGTAGAACACAGTAAACAACATACCCGGTTGTTCCTCGAAACAGAGTACCCAGAACTGCCCGAAAAGCAAGGACAGGACGCGAAGGTTGCCGTTACCAAGTTTACGTCCTTTGGAGCTGCTAGACTTTGGAAAAAGACGCATCCAGATCATCGGGTAGCGGTTTTGAACTTTGCGTCTGCCGTGACACCTGGCGGAGGGGTCAAGCACGGCAGCAGCGCACAGGAGGAGAGTCTCTGCCGTTGCTCAACGCTGTACCCTACACTCGATCAGCGATTTCTATGGGACGCATACTATAACAAGAATCGCAACGTGAAGAATGTTTTGCATACAGACGATTGTATTTGGTCGCCTGAAATCATCATCTGCAAAACAGATGAGAGTATTCCCAATCGGATGGAAGAAAGAAATTGGGTGATGGTTGATGTTATCTCCTGCGCTGCTCCGAATCTACGCCAGAATCCCAACAACTTCTTCAATCCGGAAGGCGGGGCGGCAGTGAACTTGTCGGATGAGGACTTGTATGCACTGCATTTACAACGCGCGAAACACATCATGCACATCGCGGCGAGTCAGCGTGTCGATGTGCTTATTCTCGGCGCGTTTGGGTGCGGAGCATTTGAAAACAACCCGCAGGCGGTCGCAAAAGCGTACCGTGCAGCATTGCCGGAATACCGGCCTTATTTCAAACGGATTGAGTTTGCGGTTTACTGTCGCAAATATGAAACTGGGAACTTTGATGCCTTCAATGCTGTCTTATCACAGATGTGAGGAGACATAAATCACAATCGTTGAACTGAAAAGGAGACCCCCATGAATGATGCTGCATCTGAAAGGATACTCTTTTCTTTAGATACCGATAACAGGATCACGAATGAGTTGGACGAAATCATAATCAAGAACGGATTTGCCGCGGCATTGATTGAACGGCGCACTTCGCTCGAAATGACGCAAAAAGAAATGGCTGATTACCTTGAAGTTTCGCAGCCAACCGTGTGCCGTTTGGAAAGCGCCGTTTATCCGCTGTCGATCAAGTTTCTATGCGAGCTGTGCGAAAAACTTGATATGAAAATGCAGTTTTCTCTTTCCTTGGTTGATTGAACAGAATCAAACATACGCAAATCAGTCCCGCAAGGCAATTCTTTGTCTTGCGGGACATTGTGTATTATCCGATGCTATGAAACAATCATTTTCGAGAGCGATTGATTGTTTTCCGGTTTTCGCGCAGCGTTTGTTTGAGCGTTACGACCGTGTCGTATAACACACGGCTTTCGTATTCAGTGCAATCGGAGAGAAGCTCTGAAAAAAGCACGTTGCTATGAGCGGGCGTATAGTTCAGGTTGTCGGTCAACAGGTAATCCGCGCTGGTGTTCAAAGCGTTTGCGATCAGCACAAGTGTTTCCAAGCTCAGACTTTTTTCTCCACTTTCGATACGGGAGACATAAGAGACCGAACGATCAATCCGATCTGCAAGCTCAGACTGTGTGATCCGCTGCTTCTTCCGCAAACCGCGGATGTACGATCCGATAGAGATGTAGTTAAGTGCCATAGTGTGTACCTCCTGTGAATTTAATTTCAGCAATAATATAACGCATACGGAAATATTTGCCGTACACGTTATATACGTATAGGGAGGTAGTTGATAAACTTTTAGGCAATAAAATGGGGAGAAAGGAGGTATCCGACATGACAGATTATGAGATATTCAAGTCCATTGGAGAGCGTATTCGCAAAAGACGTCGTGCGCTCGGTATGAGCCAAGCGGAACTTGCTGCCAAAGCGGATATTTCTCTTCCTCGTGTCAGCAAACTAGAGAATGCGAAAGAGGAAATGAAGCTTTCGACATTCATAAAGGTCGCAGAAGCGTTGCAGATTTCTACTGACGAACTGATTAGAGCGAATGTGCCCTCAACCTCGGATCTGTACAAAGCCAAGTTTTCTGAAATCTTAAATGACTGCACGGCGAGTGAACAACAAGTGATCCTTACCACCGTTAAGCAGTTAAAGAAGGCAATGCGAGAAAACAAGGATAAAGAATAAACATAGAATATAGTCATTTTTGAACCACAGGACAAATTGTTGCCCTGTGGTTTATTTTATTTTGCATACAGTTTTTTTATAATTTTTGTACTGAAGGACAACTCCCCGTCCCATAGTATTTTTCAATTTGCGGTGTTGTAGGTGAAATCATGGAAGAAAACGATGTTATGGCAAAACTCAGTAACGTGTTTGGCTCGCTCATGCAGCCGAATAAAGACGTTGCTTACATCGAGAAGATCAATAAGCATAAACAATGGCTGGCGACTATCAGGCATGAGCATCCGAGCCCCCATAAGAAATATAACATTGGTGTTTACATTCGGTATTTCAATCAGACCAAATACGATGACTATCTGAAATACCATATACAGCAGTTCACAGATACTATCGCACTGTGTCCCAATTGGACGCTTGTTGATTTCTATGTGGACGAAGGCAGCGTTGCGCCGCGTATGGAAACCGCGCCAGAATGGTGCAGACTTTTAGGGGATTGTTTTGATGGAAAGGTGGATTTGATCATAACACAAAAGGTTTCAAATGTTTCGCGGACACCGGAAGAGATTGCCTTTGTTTCGAGAATCCTTGCGGCGCAGAAGCATCCGATCGGAATCTATTTCGTGTCGGAGGATTTGTTCACATTGGCTTCCTACTATCAGGAGGATCTGCTAGATACAGAGCTTTTGATAGATCAAGACACAGGTAAGCTATTAGTGGAATATGAGGAGTCGGATACCGAATGAATGATACGAACAGGAGAGAGCGAATCAAGGCTGAAAAAGAACGGCTTAAAAGAAGGATTCGCGTCACCGTAGATCCCAACAAATACGAGTATATCCCTGAAAAAAAGCCGTTCGATGTATTTGAGGACATAGATACGCATCAGAGGGTCGGTATTTATGCGCGTGTTTCGACGGATAACCTCGAGCAGACATCCTCTTATGAATTGCAGAAGAAGTATTACGAGGAATTTGTAACAAAGCATCCAAATTGGAAGCTTGTTGAGATATATGCAGATGAAGGAATCAGCGGTACATTTCTGCGAAAGCGGAAGAATTTTTTGCGAATGATAGAGGATGCCAAAGCAGGCAAGCTGGATCTGATCGTGACAAAAAGTGTTTCGCGTTTTGCCCGGAATGTCGAAGACTTCCTCGGGACTATCAGAGAACTAACGCATTTGAAGCATCCAGTTGGCGTCTTATTTGAGATGGAAATGATCTTTTCACTGAAAGACGAATCCAAAATGGCGCTATCTTTTCATGCGACTATGGCGGAAGAAGAGTCTCATGTGCGAAGCCGGAGCATGGAAACATCTTTAAGGATGCGCCTGGATAACGGGCTGCCGCTTACTCCAAAGCTATATGGGTACACGCACGACGCCGAAGGTAATCTGGTAATCAATCCCGAAGAAGCGCCTACGGTAAAGCTGATGTTTTTCATGTATCTGTACGGTTTTACAAGTCAACAGATTGCAGACGAGCTAAATAAGCTAGAGAAAAAGACTTACTATGGAAAAGGAGAATGGTTGTCAAGTGTTGTTCTCGGCATCCTCCGCAATGAGCGACATTGCGGTGATGTATTGACACGAAAAACGTACACGCCTGACTTTCACGATCACATCTCACGTCCGAACAGAGGAGATCGCCCGCAAAGCAGATATTATGATCACCATGAAAGCATAATCAGTCGTGATGACTATATTGCCGTGCAGCACATGATTCAAAACGCACGGTATCGGAATAAATCAGTATTGCCAGAGTTGTCGGTGATCGAGGACGGGATTCTAAAAGGCTTCGTTGTCATTCATCCGAGATGGTCTGCATTCAAAGAAGCAGAGTATATGCAGGCAGCGCGTAGTGTCCCGAAAACGCCCGAACAAGATCAACCGCGGGTAATCACCGTAAAGCCAGGTGACTTTGACTTTCGCGGGTTTGAAATAGCGCGATCCGAGCTGTTGGACACCAATAATCGAGCGGCGGTAACATTTAGCAAAGGCCAGATAAAACTGAATGTACCTGTCATAAGAAAGTACGGCGAGAATAACTATCTGGAACTGCTAATCAACCCGCTGGAAGGAAAGTTTGCGGTGCGGAGATCGGAGAAGGGGAACAAAACCGCGGTTCAGGTTTCCTTGCTGCGCAACGGACAATACTTTCCGAAGCCGATTCCCGCATCGGCGTTCTATTCGACAATATTTGGGTTATTTGATTGGGATACCCAAATAGGGTATCGGATCATTGGCTCGCTATACGAACAGGACGGAGAAAGCGTGTACATTTTTAACCGGGCAGATTCTCAGGCGCTTATGCACATGGACATGATGACTGTGGTGGATAAGCAGGGGGGAGACAGAGGTGACCTCTCCCTGTCATATCAAGGAAGAAACGTGCGAGCAATTCAGGCAGAATGGTTTACTAGCTTTGGCAAAGAGTTCTATTTCCATGAGCAAACCCTAATTGAGTTGGAATCGCAAAGTGAGCGAGATTGGAAACTGCGTATGGAGGGAACGACCTTCAGTGCGGGAAAGAAACTGAATGTTACGGGCTTTGATGAACTCAAAGCATATATCTGGAAAGAACTTGGAAAGGAGATATAGCCGGTGATGGATAGACCGTCCGATCAAGATTTGCACGGGAACAACAGCTCGTCCGTCCCTCCTTCATTGGAGGGAGAACACATAATCGAGTTAGGAGATCATGTAGATTTCTCGAACTTTCAGGTTGTTCGCGGCGAATACTATGCAGACATACGAAGCCCGTTTATCACCATTAATAAGTATAAGGTGTATGTAAATGCTGCCTGTCTTCGGCTGTTTCCGGAGGCGGAGTATGTATTTATTCTAGTTAATAAAGAATCCAGGCTGATGGTTTTGCGTCCGTGTGAACCGTTTGCCCGTGACGCCTATCGCTGGAGAAAGGAATCAAAAGGAAAGATCGTTCCCCGGCAAGGCGTATGCAAGCTCTTGTTCGCGCTTGTGATGAACCTAATGCATTGGAACCCGGACATCCGTTATAAGTTGTTGGGCAGTATTGCTCATGCCAATAATGAGTATGTACTTGTTTTTGACCTCAACAATCCTAAGTTCTTTCCCACAATACAGGGTGATGGGGGAGAGGCTACAGTTTCCAAAACAGGGATCTATCGGGAGGATTGGAGCGGACAGTTTGGTTTACCCTATTATGAACACCAACGATATATGCAACTCAACGTCCTCGAAGGGTTTACCGTTATCGCGGAAACCCCTCCTACAAAGAGACCAAAACCGACTAATCCAGCACAAGGAGAATATGACGATGAGCGAACTCCATCAAGAACTGATCCTAACGATCGATATGAAGAAGAACAGGATTCGGGTAAACAGGCAAACACTGGCGGCGATTGGAATGCCCAACAGTATCCTGCTATTGGTCAGTCCGCCGGAAATGTCTATAGCGGTGAAGGGGACGGATCGGATTGAGAAGCGAACGGACTCACAGATGATCGTACTCCGTTTGAAGAACCGTAGCCGCTCGATTGAGGTGTACAGCTACGCTCTTGTGACGCAATTTCGGATACTTGAACCTAAGCTCAAAGTAACCGAAGTTTACCATCTGCGAGGGAAAGCGTTTCCAGAGGAGAGGATTGCGGTTTTCTCATTGCGGTCAGCAGAACCGGTATCTGCGTAAATCAATGGACCAGGAATTATACATCGACAAAGAATTTCAAACGCTAATACGCCCACTTTCTAAAAAGGAGTATAAACAGCTAGAAGCAAATCTGCTTGCGGACGGGTGTTTAGATCCCATTATAGTGTGGGGTAGAATCATAATTGACGGTCATCACCGATACGCGATCTGCCGCAAGCATAATCTTCATTTCGAGATCAAGGAAAAGGATTTTGACAGTAGAGAGGAAGCCATCGTTTGGATTTGCGCGCATCAGCTTGGTCGAAGGAACCTTTCTGAAGAAGCCATGAAGTTCCTGATCGGTGTTCAGTATGAAAAAGAAAAGGTAGTCGCAAAACGGAGAAACGAAGCAGGAACAAACCAATACACTTCGACCAAACAAAGAAAAGAATCGTCTCAGAGACCTATGATTGCGACGACAACAGCACAACGGATAGCGGAAGAACAGCACTTGTCTCCGTCTACGGTTGTAAAATACGGCCAGTATGCTTCCGCACTGCACTCCATCAGCGAAAAAGAGCCAACGCTTCTACCGAAGATACTGTCAGGGCGCTATAAGATCTCACATCAGAGCATCCTTAACCTATCGAAGATGCCGAAGGAGGATGTCAAAGAGGTCAATCGAAGCATCGAGAATAACGAAGCATCGTTCGTAAAGTATAAGCATACGCGCAAGGAAATCAATGAGCAACTCAATTCAAAAGAACAGTTAGTTCTCCCGGGAACGACAGTAAAAACAAAACCCCAATATGACCCAGATGCGGAAGTTACAGGGTTGATGCTGACGGTTCCGTCTTGGATAGGATCTATGGAGCGTGTCCGAACGAAAGTCGATCTATCCGACGTAACAGACATAACAAAAGATAAGTTATGCAGAACGCTTCACTTGCTTATGATCGAAGCCGCAAAAACGATGAAGGAAGTTAGGAGCTGAAAATGGAAACAAACAATCCGTATGTACCAAATGTTCACTATGAGTTGATACCGATCAAGAACCTCGTGTCGGATCAGATGTATCAGAGGAACCTCTCTATCTCACATATTATGAAAGCGGTAGACCACTTTGACCCGTATCAGATTAACCCTGTAAAGGTCAGCCGCCGAGACGGAACGAACTACGTGTTTAACGGTCAGCACACCATAGAGATTGTCGCAATGAAATCCGGTTCGCGGGATACTCCGGTCTGGTGCATGATTTATGATGATCTGAACTACGAACATGAAGCGGACATCTTTGCTAATCAGATGAAATATGTGAAGCCTCTGATGCCCTATGAAGTGTTCAATGCCAATTTGGAAGCAGGCAATAACGATCAGCTCATGATCAATCGGATTGTCGAATCTTACGGTATGGAGATCGGGCAGAAGAAAAGCCCTACCACGATCACCGCCGTTTCGACGGTCGAGGCGATCTATAAGAAGTATGGGTATCATACTTTAGATCGTGTAATCCGGTTATGTATTGGGACGTGGGAAGGTGAAGCCAATTCCTTCTCAGCCAATATGCTGAATGCCATTTGTTTATTGGTTGTGGTGTATGGCGATCTGCTTAACGAGCAAACTTTCAAGGAAAAGGTCGGCGCGACCTCGGTGAAACAGATTTGTCGTATCGCAAAAGACAGAAGACCGGGCAGCTTGGGCGTCGCAGAAGTGATGGTCATTGCGTATAATGGTAAGAAAAAGCATTGGGCAAATCGGCTGAGTATGAGTAGTCTTTACTCGAAAAAGAAGCCAAAGGACATTGTGGATGATCCGGATGCCGAGTATGAGCAAATGACTTTAGTTGACGAAGAAGACGACAATTTAGAATAGAGGTCTATTCTTGTCGAATGGGGTGTTCGCTATATGGTGTGCAGCACGAATTTGATGTAAGGGCTCCGGCGAAGAAACAGGCAAATGTATTGATGCTTCTGCTGCTGTTGAACATGACTGTCTTCTGTATGTCGTCCGGAGCCCTTTACATATATATAGACGTTTCAACCACAGAAAAAATCCACCGAAATAATAATATATTTTTCGGCGTATGTACTGAGCAGCCATCGCAGCGACTTTAGCTTTCGAGATAATGGTTTTGCCTACACCAATTCGCCCAGCCATCCGGGTCATTTTCCCGACTTGCCCAAAGTCCTGTGCCTGGTTCTGGCTTTGCCATCCAAATACAGTTCCGAACGGGAATGAATTGTGCCGGATCAAAGACATTTGTACTGTAGTGAACGTAAATGACTTTTTCCTGAGAATCAGATATGTATGATTTACCTGAAAGTATCATAGTTCCTCGTTTCGTAAAGACGGTAATGAGCGGTAATCTCAATACGCACATATGATACGGAACGAGGGCATGTGTGCCGATGTGGCGATCCACGACACGGACGGCCATAATCCCCACGCACATATCCTACTGACCGTGCGGCCTCTCAACGAAAACGGCACCTGGCAGCATAAGACGGAGAAGGAATATCTCTGTGTAAAGGATGGAGAAGAACGCGGCTTTACCGCTGCGGAGTTCAGGGAGGCACAGAAGGACGGATGGGAAAAGCAGTATCAGTATAAGATCGGTAAGAAGAAAGAGTACATGGCTCCATCTGTCGCCGAGGCGCAGGGCTTGGAACGTACCTCCAAGTATCCGAAGAGCACCAAGTATGGCAGGCAAAATCCGATCTCCGAGCGCTGGAACAGTGACGAGCAGCTTATAATATGGCGCGCGGCCTGGGCGGACGAGGTAAATCTCTGCTTGGAGCAAAAGGGCTTGGAGGAACGCATCGACCACCGCAGCTTTGCCGATCAGGGCAAGGACGAACAGCCCACGATCCACGAGGGCGTAGCCGCCCGCGCGATGGAGAAGAAAGGCATCGTTTCGGATCGCTGCGAGCTGAACCGGCAGATCAAACGGGACAATGCCCTGCTGGGGGAGATCAAGGCACAGGTCAAAAAGCTGCTGGAGGCTGTCAAGAACAGCATACCGGCACTTGCGGAAGCCATGGAGTCCGTTCGGGAAAAGATGATCATTTTCAAGTATCAACTCAGTCACATCCTGACGGGCAAACGCAGGCTGACAAAGAGCCTTGACGTGATGAAGCCGGAGCTGGAGCGTTATACCCGGATCGCCGGACAGATCAAGGAAAAGAGCAAAGCACGGAACACGCTGCTTGCAGAGAAAAAGAAAACTCCGGCACTCAACATCATCAAACACAGGGATCTTTCCCGCCGCATTGCGGAGCTGACAGAAGAACTGGAAGAACTCCGCTCTGAAAAGAAGCAGCTTCTTGCCATGCTGGATTATGTGGAGGATACCACACTTTCCGCTGTGAAAAAGGACGTTTCCGCAATGGAAGCCAATCTCGCCAAACTGGAGCAGCAGGAGCAGAAATATACTGCCGAGCTGGATGCTGCCCTTGCGGAATACAGCGAGCTGAAAGCCCAGGCAGCGGATTTCGATTCCGATGAGCTTGCTATGGCGCAGCTTGAGATCCGGCCACAGAAGGAGGCCACTGCTGAAAGCAAGATTCAGGCCGCCTATGGAGACAAGTATGATTTCTGGACGATGATTGGCGCAAAGCGGGAAGTTTCAGAAATGCTGGGGGAGGAAGAACCTCGATCCATCCGGGAACGTCTGCGCAGAAAAGAATACGAAAAGCAAAGAGCCGAGAGGCAGGACACCCCTCAGCGCAAGAAAAACAAAGATCGTGGATGGGAGCGGTGACACACTGCTCCTTTTCTCGAAGGATCGTATTTACCGAATGCACCTGCTAAAAAACTCTGCGTAATTCTCACTGAGGTCTGGAAAACCGCCGTGAAATTTGATACAATAAATTAACTGTTTCGTGCAATCAGCTATGAACCTGTAGAGGGAGGTTGTCATCTCTACGCCGAGGGCGCGGAGCTGACCTATAATACCCCGATGTACCTCCGGGCCAACGCCGCCATCAGCACGGGTATTTTCCTGTTTTCAACGATCATCCTCT
>JAEEGH010016890.1_pt1 | contig 15647 bp, 13 predicted proteins | sample 9134181 | NCBI WGS metagenome assembly JAEEGH01 (sample SAMN16246544, study PRJNA631951) | gut metagenome | biome: gut microbiome; feature: rumen; material: DP-attached | host: Bos | place: Iran: Karaj | collected 2018-10 | reverse complement strand
CTTCCAGGAGGACCAGAAGCTCTCCGAAGTCTACAACAAGGAAATCGCGGGCGGCAAGTGGATCCACATGATGGATCAGCCGCACATCGGCACCTCGCGGAACGGCTGGGACACCCCGAACCGCAACGAACTGCCGAGGCTGACCGAGGTGAACGTGCCGGACGTCTCCGAGATCGGCGTGGCGGTCGAGAATTCCGAACGGGCATGGCCCGCGGCGCAGGAGCTCAGCCTCCCCGTGTTCGATGCATGGAATCCGGTGAAGCACACGTTCGAGGTCTTCGCCCGCGGCTCGAAGGAAGCCAGGTTCACGGTCAAGCCGACCGAACAATGGATCAAGGTCGATATGACTGGCGGCACGGCGGGCGCTGTTGACACGCTGGTGTCCGTCGACATCGACTGGGCCGCGCTGAAGAACGGCACGAACAGCGGCATCATCGAAGTCTCCGGCCCGAACGGCACGGCGAAGATCCGCGTGTCCGCCGTCAAGGCCGACGCTCCGGCTGCTCCGAAGGGCGCCAAAGCGGTCTGGGCCGCGCTCGCCGGTCCGATCGCCATTCCCGCCGACAAGCCCGCGAAGATCAATGCGGTCGACGGCGTGACCTGGAAGCTCATCCCGGACTACGGCCGCGCGGACGGCGGCATGAGCGTCTACCCCGTGACTGCCGACAGCGTGACCGACCACGCCAAGGCGCCGAGCATGGAGTACCCGGTCTGCGTTTCCAAGGCGGGCAAGTACGACGTTACGCTCTTCACCTCCCCGACCCTGAACTTCGTCCCGGACCGCGGGCTCCGCATCGCGGTCGGCATCGACGCCGCCGAGCCGGTCGTGGTGGACGCCTACGAAGGATTCAAGAAAACGTCCTATAAGCAGGCGTTCGAGTCCGGCTCCACCAGCTGGGACCGGATCGTGAAGGAGAACAGCCGCCAGATGAAGACGCAGCTCGACATCCCGGCCGGCGCCCACACGCTCAAGATCTACATGGTCGATCCCGCCATCGTCCTGGAGAAGATCGTGCTTTCCTCCGGCGCGCTGCCGAAGACCTACTTCGGCCCGAAATTCAACAGCCAGGTGAAGACGAAGTAAGACACCCTTCCCTGCTGAAAAAACGGACCTTCCATCATGCCGGGCATCCTCGTGTCCGGCATGATTTTTTTACGGCATTGTTCTGTGAAATTGCGACGGCCTTATCCGCCGTGTTTTCCGGGAATCCAAAAAAAGCGGAAAATGCCCGTTCTTTGCCTTTGCATTTGTTCCGGGACCCTGTATATTATTAGAGAAACGCGTATGAAAAGCGTAGCGTTCCGCGCTTTCACCACCGCGAAAACGTCGCGATCTTCAGAAAGATACTTTGCCTCATGCCGGAATCCGAACCAGGAAAAAACGCAGCCGACATCACACCGGAGAAAACGGCCGATCACGCCGATTCCGCCGGTGCGGTCGCGTCTGCTTCGAAACCGGATGCTGCCGCAAAGAAACCGGATTCTGACGAAAAGAAACCGGATGCCGCCGCAAAGAAACCTGCCAAACAGAAACGGCCGCCCGTCTCCCGCGGGGCGAAATGGGCGATCGTCCTGCTGTCGCTGCTGTGCTTTGCCTTGACGTGCGCCCTGCTGGTGGTCACGGTCATTCCGCGCCTCATCGAACGCGACGTGAACAGGCTTCTTCAGGCAATGGCGGAAGGCGGCGGCGCGGAGTTCCGCATCAAATCCATCAGCCTGACCTCGGCGGAAGTCGCCTGCAAGTTCACCGACACCACGCGCGACGGCATGCTGCAGAATGTCGGCGGCATTGGTTCGCTTTCCATCCATTTCTCTCCGCTCGCGCTTCTGTTCGACCGGACCATCGAATCCATCGACATCGAAAACTGCGACGTCACGGCCGATTATTCGGACGATTCCATCTCCATCCCCGCCTACAACATCTTCGCCAGGTCGCTCCAGTCCCGCAAAAAGAAGGAGAAAGGCGATTCCGCCCCCATCGACGACCTCAACGCCGCCATTCCGGCTAAGGTCGGCCGCATTTCCCTGTCCGGCAGCCTTTCGGTGGAAGCGCAGAACGAAGACGCACTGGACATCCTGCACATCCCGTATGCCATCACGCTCCGTCCCGACCCGGAACTGGGCTGGAACAAGCTCGAATGTTCGTGGGAAGTCTACTTCGCGATGAACAACTTCCTGGGACAGGCCGTCTATCTGCACAGAGAAAAGAAAATCGTGCTGGATCTCAATAGTTTCACCATCATCACCGCAGGGCTGCCGGGAATCGTCCGGTCCGCACTCCCGCGCGGGTTCCATGCCGGGATCTCCATGAGCGCGAAGGCCGAAATCGACCTGAACAGCCTGACCGTGTCTGAAGTCGAGAATTCGTCCTGTGAGGTCGACGGCGATTTCTGGCTCACCTACCGCACACGCGAGGGTCTTCGTATCGACTCCCACGCGGAGTTTACGTTGAAGACGGTCCCGCGCATCATCCCGACCGTGAAGCCGATGGACCCGCCCAAAACGGAAAAGATATTCGTGTTCACGCTCGGCGCTCTGAAGGGCGAATACGACGGGATCCCGTTCGAGCTCGCCGGGACCGAAGCATCCGTTTCGTTCCGGCACAGGACGCTTCAGGGCGGATTCCAGCTTACGGTCGCCGATTCCGAGCCGGCGAAGTTCAGTTTCGGCGGCAACATGGACGAGGACGGCGCCGCCGGGCTTTCGTTGAATCTCGACAATGCTCCTCTCCTCAAAGCCTCGTACAAAGGCGTGGACGTCTCTCTGCGGCCCGGCAAGCTCGCCGCCATGCTTGCCGACGTGGATGGCGCCCTCGTGGCTTCCGCCGATTTCGCTTGCGCGGAGATCCGGGCAGGACTGGACGGCGCTGGCCTGAACCATGAGCTCAAAGGGCTGACCGCGTTTCTCCGCCCGGAATCCTTCTCCGCTCATTTCGAATTGAACGACGGACATGTGGGGGCGTCCGCCGAGCTTGCGGGCGGCGAATCTGGCGCCGGGTTCAAAAACATGACCGTCGGGTTCAACCCCGGGACCATCCGCGCGGAATACGACATAGACGATGGAGATACGAATATTTCCGTCGGGCTTACGGGCGGCGAACTCCTCGCGGACGTCAACGGGATCAAGGTCTCGTTCCTCCCGGAAACGCTTTCCGCCGATTTCGTGACTTTCGGCGATTTCCGGGATCTTACCGCCCGGCTCCTTGGCGGAAAACTCAACGTCGAACTCAACGGCATGACCTGCGAGGCGGAATCGGTTTCGTTTGGCGCGGAATCAAACCTCAAAACGTGCCGGGGCGATGCGAAAATCGGCGGGTTCCGGTTTAGACAGCTTGCCGCAGGGCTTACATACGACGCGCCGGAACTCGGGATGAATGCCGCATACGACGACGGCATGCTCTCCGGCACGGTCTCCTGTCCCGATTCCAGACTCGCCATGCCGGAACTGAAGCTCCTCGCGCAGAACCTGAGCTGGGATTTCCCGTTCGATTACGCGCTTGCCGAGGCGGACGAGGACGAGGAAGAAGCGGATGAGAACGAAGACACGGACGAGGACGCGGAAGAAGCGGATGAGGTCGACAACGCGGAAGAAGCGGATGAGGACGGCGCCGCGGAAGATGCGGAACCTGTCCCGGCCGCAGCACCCCGCACGGGCAATATCTCGCTCGGCGATTTCGAGTTCAACGGCGCTCAGGCCGCTTCGCTCGACGGTACGATCCAGTGGGACGACGCCGCGAAGACGTTCCGCCTGAAATCGGACGCGCATCTCTTCTCCATCAACGGGCAGATTTACGCCAATATCGTGCTCGGCGACGCGGGCGTGGAGACCGAATGCGGCCTCGTCATCCCCGAGCAGCAGGCCGACCTCTCGAAAGACCTTGCCAGGTTCCTGCCTCAGTTCGAGGAGATCTCCTGCACGGGCAAGCTTTCCGCCGACGCCGTGTACAGGATCCTGCCGAAGACCACCACCGGGCACGCCGAATTCCATATCGCCGACGCCGACGTCCTGATCCCGGAGCAGAAGCTCGAAGTCCGCGGCATCGGCCTCGGGTTCGAGATACCGGAGATCGCCGTTTTGAAGTCCGCCCCCGGCCAGACGCTCACGTTCAAGTCCGTCAAATATGGCAATATCGAGACCGGAGCGGGACGCGCCACGTTCCGCATGGAGGCCCCGAATACCTGGCAGGTCGAAAATGCCGTGCTCGACTGGTGCAACGGCCACATCCGCCTCGGCGGCATCACGTACCGCGCGGGCCAGACGACCACCGAAGCCGTGCTCTACTGCGACCGCCTGGAACTGCCGCTCTTCCTCACGCAGATCGGCCTCGGCCAGATCAACGGCAGCGGCTCCATCAACGGCACCATCCCGGTTGTGCTCGTGCAGAAGACCGACGCGTTCGGCAAGGCGAAGATCGACAACATCTATTTTGAGGACGCGTTCCTCTTCTCCACCCCCGGCGAGGACGGCCTGATCAAGGGCGAGATCGACGAGGCGCTGATGGATGCCTCCACCGGCATCGAAATGGAGCTTTCCAGGGACGCGCTGAAGGATTTCACCTATTCCTGGGTCCGCATGAGGATGCTTTCCACCGGACCGGACAAGGAAAACCTGAAACTCGAACTCCAGCTTGACGGGCATCCCAACCGCGCCCTGTACTACGCGTTCGACGAGAACACCGCCTCGTTCGTGAGATCCCCCACGCCGTGCATCTTCCAGGGCATCCGCCTGGACACGAACGTGAACATGTACGGCAAGGCGATGGAGCTCGTCGACTACTTCCAGCAGATCTTTTCCAGGAAAGAATGATCATACACAAACACCCTCAACCAGTCAGCAACGTTCAACTCAACCCATAACACAACACAACAAACCCGCTCAACAGGGAAAGGAATCAACCACATGAAAAAGTTCCTGCCAGTCCTCGCCGCCGCGGCCGTCCTGCTCGGTTTCGGCGCTTCGGCGTGCATCAAGACCCAGAACGAAGTCGACGTCAAGCCGATCGAGATCAAACCCGTCCACATCACGCTCGACATCAACATCCGCATCGAGAAGGCACTCGACGATTTCTTCGGCGAACTCGACGCCCTTTGATCCGAACCGGACGAACCACTATTCACAACTTCAGGAGACATTAACCATGAAAAAACTGATCGCTCTCTCCATTGCCGCTCTCACGCTCGCTTTCGCCGTTCCGCAGGCGCTTTCCGCCGCCGATTCCGCCGCCACCATCAAGAAGAACATGGCAGAACGCAAGCCCAAGATCGAAGTCCTCAAGAAGGCCGGCTCCGTCGGCGAAAACAAGGCCGGTTACCTCGAAGCCATGACGAAAGAGACGGCCGGCAAGGAAGTCAAGCTCTCCGATGACGAAAAGAAGCTCGTCGAGGACGAAAACAAGGACCGCAAGGCCGTTTACAACGCCATCGCCAAGCAGGAAGGCTCCACCGTCGACAAGGTCGGCGAACTCCGCGCCAAGCAGATCCGTTCCAAGGCCCCCGAAGGCGAATTCATCCAGAACGAAGACGGCAAGTGGGTCAAGGCCCCCAAACCCGCCGCCACCGAGAAGAAGGACGAAAAGAAGTAAGCCTTTTCCCTCGGCTTTATGCTTAATACACCGGGGCGCGGCACCTCGTTTCCTGTCGCGCCCCGGAGATTATCCTGTCTAAGACTGCGAAATGAGTTATCAACCTCCATTTCATGTTTCGGCGGATGCAGTCAACCTGATTGCAGCGATTGTCGCGTTTCTGGAACAGAGCTCTTTCCGACCGGAAGGCGCCAACGCGCTGAAACAGCGTCGTGCGAACCGGGTCAGGACGATTCAGGCATCTTTGGCGATTGAAGGGAATACGATGTCCGAGGAGCAGGTCTCGTCGGTCCTGGACGGGAAACGCGTTATTGCACCCTTGCGCCAGATTCAGGAAGTCAAAAATGCGATTGCCGTTTATGATATTGCGGAGGATTTGAACCCGTATTCCATAGACGATCTGCTGCGGGCGCACGGGATGATGATGGCTGCCCTTATGGAACATCCGGGAGAGTTTCGCCGGAGTGGCGCGGGCGTCGTGAAAAAAGGCAAGGTCATTCATGTGGCTCCTCCTGCCCGCCTCGTGCCGAAACAGATGGCGGAGCTTTTCTCCTGGCTTCGAAACGCAACGGATCATCCGCTGATCAAAAGCTGTGTCTTCCACTACGAATTCGAGTACATCCACCCTTTCCTTGACGGAAACGGACGAATCGGGCGGCTGTGGCAATCCCTGATTCTTGCGAAGTGGAACCCCATTTTCCTTCAGCTTCCCGTGGAAACAATGGTCTATCACAATCAGGACCAGTATTATCAGGCCATTAATAAAAGCACGGAAGCGAATGATTCCGGTATCTTTGTTGATTTCATACTTCGCGCGATTCTAAGTGCGTTGCGCGGACATGAAACCGGTAACGCGGCAAATCCGGCTGATGCGGTCTTCCGCTGCATTCAGACCAATCCCGGAATCCGGACGGGAATGATTGCGGAAAAGCTTTCCGTCAGTCGTAGAACGGTGGAACGCCATTTGCAGAAATTGAAACAGGCGGGTAAGATCGATTTTCGCGGCGCACCTCGAAACGGCGGATATTACCCGAAATAACGCCATTGGCGGAGTAACTGGCGGAGTAACTGGCGGAGTAAACGCGCGGCATGGCGAACTGTAAGATACTGAATGCGAATGCGATCAAGTTCATCGCGATCGTGGCGATGACGATCGACCACATCGCATGGACGATCTATCCCGGGTGCCCGCACCAATGGACGCCCGTGCTGATGCACGTGATCGGGCGCATCACCATGCCGACCATGTGTTTCTTCATCGCGGAAGGGTTCTTCCACACGCGGGACATCAACAAATACACGTTCCGCATGTTTCTCTTCGCGCTGATCTCGCATTTCGCGTACATGTTCGAGTGGAACGGGTTTTCGAACTGGCACGCGTACATTCCGTTCTACCACGGCGTTCACAGCCAGACGAGCGTGATCTGGACGCTGGCGTGGGGCCTGGTGATGCTCCGCGTGGAGTATTCGGAGCGCATCAGGAGCTCATGGCTGAAGACGCTGCTGATCTGCCTGATCTGCGTGGTGAGCTTCTGCGGCGACTGGAGCTGCACGGCGTCGGTGCTGGTGCTGAGCTTCGCAACGAACCGCGGGCATCTGCTGAAGCAGACGCTGTGGCTGGTCCTCTACGTGGCGGTCTTCGCGTATTCGTTCCTGCCGGACGATCCGCTGTACGCCACGATGCAGCTGTCCGTGGTGCTGTCGATCCCGATCCTGGCGCTGTACAACGGCAAGCGCGGGCCGAATCCGCACGTCAACGCGTTCATGAAGTGGTTCTTCTACGTCTACTACCCGCTGCATCTCTTCATCCTCGGCCTGCTGAAAGCCTATCACCTGATCCCGATCTTCAACTGATCCGAAACCGGGGAACAGATGCGGATTTGACCGTTAGTCAGTCCCGCGGAAGCACCGGGGATTCGATGCCGAACGGGGAACCGGTAATAGTCGTGCCCGGAGCGGCCGAAAGATCGTCATGGTTCCGCCGTCTGTCCGGTCCCGCTCCCGAGGGAAGCTGCCGGAAAAGCGGTTCCAGGTCGGCGGACGGAACGGCATCGCCGGACAGGGCGGACTGCCAGTCATGGAGCCGCGGGCCGTAGAGCTTCACGAGCCAGGAGGTCTCCGGCAGTTCCCGGAACGCGACGCGGAATTCGCCGAACTGCGTCAGGATGCGGTCGGGGATGCGGCCGTTCTCGGGCGGCGCGGCCTCCAGGTCGTACAGCGCGCGGAGCAGCCGTCCCAGCAGCACGCGGACATGCTGTTCCGGCGAGAAATACACGTCCGGCGGGTTCGGGTCCAGGCGGGAAAGCACGGCGAGGCAGTAGGCGTCCGCGGGCGGCGGCCGGATTCCGGCGAGGGAAGCCGCAGACCGGAGATGGCCGCCCATGTCCGCAATGGACGCAACGGCCGACGGCTCGGCGTCCAGCAGCCGGCAAATGCCGGAGACCCACGCGGCGGCGTAGCGCGTTTCGAAGGGGTATTCGTAATCGGAGAACGCCAGCTCGGCGTCGATCAGGGGCGATTCGTAAAAGCCTTCTTCGTTCAGGAACGGGAACGATTCCGGCGGCATGTCGCCGTAAACGGCCCTCAGCGCCGGCGCGGCGTCCAGCAGGCTGCGTTTGTCGATGAATCGCGGCAGGAATACGAGGAAGCACAGCCCGCACATCAGAAAAAGCAGGATCAGCAGCAGCGTGAGGTGCGAGGAACGGAAGAAGTGCCGCGGCTTTCCCGTGCGGTCCGCGGGAATGTTGAAGACTTTGCGCGGGCGGTCCGGCGCGGGCGGCACGGGTTCCGCGACGGGCACGGGCGCGGCGGGGCGCATGATGGCGCGGACTGCATCGTTGATGCGGGCGGCGATTTGCGCGTACGTCGGCCGGGCGGCGGGGTCGCGGTGCATCATGTCGAGGATGACGGACGCGAGCGCCGGGGTGATGTCCGGGCGTACGAGGTCGGGCGAAACGGGGTCGCGCGTGGTGCGCATGTTCGCGAGTTCCTGCACGTCGTCCGACCGGAACGGCGTTTCCCCGGTGAGCAGATGGTAGAACGACGCACCGAGGCTGTAGACGTCGCCTTCCGGACCTTCCTCGCCGGTCAGGACCTTCTCCGGGCTGACGTAGTGCGGGCTGAGCCACATTTTGGAGGAGTCGAGGAACACGGAGGCGGATTTGCCGGAGACGGCCTGCGCGAGGCCGAAATCGGAGATCTTGGCGTTGGAATCGAGGTCGAGCAGCATGTTCGCCGGCTTCACGTCGTGATGGACGATCCCGAGTTCGCGCGCGGCTCCGAGGCCCTCGCAGACGTCGCGGACCCAGCGGCACGTCTCCATGACCGGCAGGCGTCCCTGCGCCTTTTTGAGGCGGCGTTCCAGCGTGCCGCCGCCCATGTACTGCATCACGATGTAGGCGGAGCCGTCGCAGGCGCCGCAGGAATAGATCGGGACGACAGCCGGATGGTTGACCGTGGCGGCGATGCGTGCCTCATGCAGGAAAAGATCGGGGGAGACGCCCTTCGAAGTGAGTTCGGGGTCGAAGACCTTGATGGCGACTTCGCGGTCGAGCGCGATGTCGAGCGCGCGGTAGACGGTCGCCATGCCGCCCTTCCCTTCGGGCGCTTCCAGAAGATAGTTGCTGAACCACTTCGGCACGATGAGCTCGAAATTGCAGGCGGGGCAGTTCACGTGCGAAAACGGCGCCATGTCCGTGACGTCGAGCTTCTGTCCGCAGCCGGGACATGCGATCTTGATCCTGCGTGGTGTCCGGTCGGGCATGGTCTGTTCACTCCACCCAGAACGTTTCGAGCGGATCGGACTGCGAGGCGATGCGGAACGAAACGTCCGTGCGGTGCAGTTCGGCGAGGCGGGATTCCGCCAGCGAGGCGACCAGGCCGGGGTCGTTGCACTCCTGGCTGAGGTGGGCGAAGACCAGATGGCGCGTGTTCGGGGCCAGCAGCTCGGCGAGCGCCTCCATGGCGTCGGGATTGCCGAGGTGGCCCTGACGCCCCGCGATGCGGCGTTTGAGCGTGATCGGGCGTGCCGAAGCGCGGAGCAGTGCCGGGTCGTAGTTGGACTCCAGCACCAGCAGGTCGCAGCCGCAGAGCTTCATCTTCGCGAGGTTGGAGACGAATCCGAGGTCGGTCGCGAACCCGATCTTGTGTTCGTGCACCGTGAACGTGAACGCGACCGCCGGCGTGTCGTGCGAAATGGAGAACGGCTCGACATGAATGCCGCAGAGTTCGAGCGGGGAACCGGGTGTGATGAGGTATTTCTCGTCCGGGCACCTGTTGGAACACCTCGCCAGTCCCTCCGCCGTTTCCGGGGTGAAATACGCCGGGATGCCGAGGCGTTTGGAAACCACGCGGCACGCGCTGGTGTGGTCGGAATGATCGTGCGTGATGAGGATGGCGCGCAGGGAACACGGATCGACGTGAACGCGTTCGAGGCGGCACAGAAGCTCTTTCGCGGAAAACCCGGCGTCCAGCAGCAGATTGCCCGCGGGGCCGTGGATGACCGTGGCGTTGCCCTTGCTGCCGCTGCCGAGGATGGTGCAGCCGAAAGCGCAGGTGTGAGCGGAAGTCTGCTGGTTCATGGGAAATGCTTCTGTTGCCGGGTTCATGGTCGCCTGATGGAACGATGACGAAGAAAAACTAGAATACTATAACCTTTTTCAGCGGAAATGCAACCCCCGACACAAAGGAAAGAACATGAAAACCGCCCTGTGCGCGAGCGAAGCCGCGCACTACTGCAGAGGAGGACTTGTCCTCCCCGGTTCATTGATGCTTCCGGGGGCGTCTTCGATCATTTCATCCATGAGCTCCATCTCCTGCGACTTGGTGGTCTTCAATTCTTCCGCTTTCTTTTTGTAATGGCGGTATAACGGAGAGAAGACGTGCGCAAGGATCCCTGCCAGGATCAGGATCGTCAGGATCGTAATCGGGAGTTCCCTCACGAATCCGGGAAGTTCTTCTCGTTTCATGGAAGCGTTCCTTTCAGAGCAGGTTGTTTAACAGCGGCTTCAGGTAGCGTCCGGTGCAGGATTTTTTGCAGGCGGCGACCTCTTCCGGGGTGCCGCAGGCGATCAGGCGTCCGCCCTCGTCGCCGCCCTCGGGGCCGAGATCGATGATGTAATCGGCGGTCTTGATGACGTCGAGATTGTGCTCGATGACAAGGATGGTGTTGCCTTTGTCGCGGAGCATGGTGAGGACCTGCAGGAGCTGGCGGACGTCGGCGAGGTGAAGCCCGGTGGTGGGTTCGTCGAGGATGTAGAGCGTGTTGCCGCGCGGGATCTTGGCGAGCTCGGTGGCGAGCTTCACGCGCTGTGCCTCGCCGCCGGACAGCGTGGTGGCGCTCTGGCCGATGGAAATGTAGCCGAGGCCGACGCTTTCGAGCGTCTTGAGCTTGCGCGCAATGGGCGTGACGGCGGAGAAGAATTCGACGCCCTCGGACACGGTCATGTCGAGAATCTCGGAAATGTTTTTCTTCTTGTACGTGACGGACAGCGTTTCCTCGTTGAAACGGCGTCCGTGGCACACGGGGCACTCCACGTACACGTCCGGCAGGAACTGCATTTCGATGCGCCGGATGCCGTCGCCCTGGCAGTCCTCGCAGCGTCCGCCCTTCACGTTGAAGCTGAACCGGCCGGGGCCGTAGCCGCGCACCTTGGATTCGGGGAGCGAGGCGAAAAGATTGCGGATGGCGGCGAAGAACCCGGTGTAGGTGGCGGGATTGGAACGCGGGGTGCGGCCGATCGGGGTCTGGTCGATCATAATGGCCTTGTCGATGAATTCGAGGCCGCGAATCTCCTTATGCGCCCCGACTTCGCCCGCGTCTGCGAGCTCGAAGCGGTGTTCCAGCGCGTGCCGCAGGATGCCGTTCACGAGCGAGGACTTGCCGGAGCCGGACACGCCGGTCACGCAGGTGAAGACGCCGAGCGGGATCTTCACGTTGATGTTTTTGAGGTTGTTGTGGGTCGCGCCGAGGATTTCGAGGAACTTGCCGGAGCCCGCGAGGCGTTTTTCGGGGACGGGGATGGTTTCCTCGCCGGACAGGAACTTGCCGGTGAGGGATTTCGGGCAGTTCACGAGCTCGGATGGCGGACATGCCGCGACGACTTCGCCGCCGTGTACGCCGGCGGCGGGTCCGAGGTCGATCACATAGTCCGCGCTCTGGATCGTCTCCAGGTCGTGTTCGACCACGACCACGGTGTTGCCGATGTCCCGCAGGTTTTTGAGCGTGGCGAGCAGCTTCGCGTTGTCGCGCTGATGAAGTCCGATGCTGGGTTCGTCGAGGATGTAGATCACGCCGACGAGGCCGCAGCCGAGCTGGGTCGCGAGGCGGATGCGCTGCGCTTCGCCGCCGGAGAGCGTGCCGGATTCGCGCGTGAGGGAAAGATAGCCGAGGCCGACGTTCTTCAGGAACATGAGGCGGCTGCGGATCTCCTTGAGGAGCTCGGCGGCGATCTTGTCCTGCACGTCGGTGAGCTTGAGATCCGCGAGGAAATCAAGCGCGGCGGACACGCTCTTGCAGTTGAAATCGTGGATGCCGGCGCCGCCGATCTCGACGGCGAGGCTCTCCGGGCGGAGGCGCGCGCCGTGGCAGGCGGGGCAGGTCTTCCGCATGGTCAGCTCCAGCAGGCGCGTGCGGACGCTCTCGAATTCGGAGTCCTGGCTGCGGCGCTGGAGGTTGGCGAGGATGCCCTCGAACGGCTTCTTCATCTCGTGGCGCTTGCCGCGCATGTAGAAACTGAAGTCGATGATCTCGTCGCCGCTGCCGTACAGCAGCACGTGGCGGATGTGCTCCGGCAGGTCGCGCCATTTGGTGTCCATCAGCTTCGGCACGCCGTAATGCGCGGCGATGCACTTCAGCATGTGGTTGTAGTAGATGATGAGGCGGTGCGCGCCGCGCCGCCATGCCGGGACGGCTCCGTGACGGAGCGTGGCATCCTGGTCCTCGACGACTTTCTCCGGGTCCATGACCTGAAGCGAGCCGATGCCGCTGCACACGGGGCACGCGCCGTAGGGGCTGTTGAACGAGAAGTTGCGCGGTTCCGGCTGGGTGATGCTGATGCCGCAGTCCTCGCACGAAAGATGCTCGCTGATGAGCTCCTCGGTCCAGACTTTCCCGCCGGAACCGGAAACGAACGTGGCGTCTCGGTCCTCCAGCAGGAGCAGCAGGACGCCGTCGCCGAGCTTCAGGGCAGATTCGATGGAGTCGTTCAGGCGCGACGGGTCGAGCTTGCCGCAGACGAGACGGTCCACGACGGCTTCGATGTTGTGCTTGACCTTCTTGTCGAGCGGGGGGATATCCTCGTCGAGCGCGACGATCTTCCGGTCGATGCGGGCACGGACATAGCCGTCCTTGCGGAGCTTGTCCAGCACGTCGCGGTGTTCGCCCTTGCGCCCGCGAACGACCGGCGCGAGGATCATCATGGCGGGCCCGGCGGGCAGCGCGAGCAGGCGGTCGCGGATGCGCTGCGCGGACTGCGCGGCGAGGACCTTGCCGCATTTCGGGCAGTGCGGCGTGCCGACGTGAGCATACAGGAGGCGGAGGTAGTCGTAGATCTCCGTCACGGTCGCGACCGTGGAACGCGGATTGGAGCCCGCGGACCGCTGTTCGATGGCGATGGACGGGGACAGCCCCTCGATGTGGCGGACCTTCGGCTTGCCCATGCGGTCGAGGAACTGCCGCGCGTAGGCGGAGAGGCTTTCCACATAGCGGCGCTGGCCCTCGGCATAGAGCGTGTCGAACGCGAGCGAGGACTTGCCGGAGCCGGAAAGCCCGGTGACGACGGTCAGGCGGTCGCGCGGGATCGTGACGTCGATGTTTTTCAGATTGTGTTCGGCTGCGCCGCGAATGATGATGTCCTGCATGGTGGCAGCGTCCGTTTCGTATCGGTTCGGTCGCCTGAGTAAGGCTGACGGAGTTATTTGTTTTGTTCAGGTTATTTTACGGTGGTCCGCCCGCGGGCGAATCCAGCCGTGAAAAACAAATATAGCACGGTTTCTGTCAAAGGTCAAATCGTTTTCCGCGGTATTCTGGCAGGACGACCACGTGCCCCAGCACTACTTGCTCCGCGCCGATCCCGTAGAAACGGCAGGTCGCCACGGGGTAGCCGTCGTCCAGCAGCACGATGTACCGCGTGCCGTCGCCGTCGTGCTCGTCGAATTCTTCGCGCAACGGGATATGGTGCTGGCGGTTCATACCCTGGATGCGGACGGAATACGCGCCTGCCCGCTGCCACTCGGATTCCGCTCGAAGGACCTCGATCTTCAGGTTCGGATCGTTGTTCATGGGCGGCGTCCTCTCAGATAGATCCCGGCGAGCTCGTCGAGGCGGCCGGATTCGCGTTCCTTCGCGATGAAAGCGTTCACGTACTCCAGAAGGGGGTCGCCGCCCGGCGGCAGCAGGAACCCGAGCTCACCATGCGTGAACGGAGTGTTCAGCAGCGGCGCGGCCAGCCTCGAATCCTGATTTACATAGTACTCGGCCTCCAGGATCTCCGTGATCATCACGTCCGCCCTGCCCGACGCGACCAGCCCCGGTATCTCCTCGTTGACAGGATGGATGATCAGCGTGGCTTGAGGCAGATTTGCCCGTGCGAACTTCTCGTTGAGACCGCCGGGATTCTCCATGACGCGGACCTCCGGGCGGTCGATCGCTTCCAGACTGGTGAACTTGTCCGCATCTTCGGCGCGGCAGAGGACCGTTTTGCCGTTTTCGAGGTAACCGGCGGACATCAGGGCCAGCTCCTTTCGCGCAGAAGTGATCGTGATGCCGCAGACGGCGAGGTCGAATTTCTTTGCCAGCGTATCGTCCATCAGCGTCGGCCAGGTGGTCGGCACGAATTCGAGCCGGACGCCGAGCGCCGCCGCCAGGTCCTCCGCCAGTGCGGCGTCGAACCCGACGTACTTGCCCGTTTCCGGCTCAAGATAGGACATCGGGCGGTAATCCCCGGTCGCGCCGACCAGCAGGACCCCGCGGGACCGGACCGCCGAAAGGGAATCCCGTGCGGTGGAACATGAGGTGAGGATGAGGATAAGAAGCAGGCACAGCGCACTCAAAGACCGGAAGATTTGTTTCCCGAAAACCGTTTTTTTCATCATTGACCTCAAAATGTTCTGAACGTCCCTCATGGGGTTTGTTCCTGTTGCTGCGGTGTCGCCGCGCCGCCGGTAAGATCGCGGACTGCCTCGGAGAACGCGGCGAAGTTCGCGCTCGGAAGCACGCCGGAAATCGTCACGCCTGCGGCAAACTCCTCGCCGGTGACTTCCGCCGCATAATCGGGGAAGCGGCGGCGGACCGTTTCGTAGTGAAGATAAGACAGAACGAGCGTGAAGCGGGTGAGCGGGACCAGTTCGGCGGTCGGCGCGTCGGCGAGCACGAGCTGGGCGCTCTCGGTGTAGGCCCGGACCAGTCCGCCCGTGCCGAGCTTGATCCCGCCGAACCAGCGCGTCACGGTGAGCAGCACGTTGGTGATCCCGCTGCCTTTGAGCACCTCAAGCACCGGGCGTCCCGCCGTCCCGGAGGGTTCCCCGTCGTCGGAACATCCCATCACGCCGCCCTGCGGTCCGCAGATGAAGGCGAAGACGACGTGGTTGCAGCCGGCGTAGAGGCGTTTGCGTTCGCGGCAGAGCTCCCGCGCAGCTTCCGCCGAGTCGACCGGAGTCGCCTCGGCCAGGAAACGCGATTTCCGCACCAGCAGTTCGGCGCGGGTCCCATGTCGCAGGATCAGCATGTCCGTTTCACCTCGGGTTATCAGTCCATGATTGCCATACACGAATGAAGTATACCTTTTCCCGGGCAAAAAGTCAAGCGGAGAACAAAGAAAACCGTCATTTTTCGCCCGGCACGCGGGAAAGTACGGTAAATAACGCAGACTTGTTTCACATCCCGGACCGCTTTTGAGCGTGAGACGGGCGATTGCCATCTTTTTTCCTTGTTTTTTTTCCTTGATTTTGATTCCCGGTCACGCTATATTATTGCGACAAACGGAAAACGACCTCGTTTTCTTCGCAAACGCACCTCAAAAACTACCCCCAACATCATTTCACAAACGGAGGTTTCCATGAAACCGTC
>JAEEGH010016889.1_pt1 | contig 15649 bp, 11 predicted proteins | sample 9134181 | NCBI WGS metagenome assembly JAEEGH01 (sample SAMN16246544, study PRJNA631951) | gut metagenome | biome: gut microbiome; feature: rumen; material: DP-attached | host: Bos | place: Iran: Karaj | collected 2018-10 | reverse complement strand
TGTACATCGGCAGAAAAGCGGATAAGAACAGAAAGATATACAACGGAATGATAAAGACCTACTTTTATCAGTATATGGGTCCCAAGCCTCCCAGGAGAAATGCATAGACATGACTAACAAGGAAATGAAAAAAGTTGCCATCAAGGCATCGGTTTTTGCAATTGTCTCCATTTCTCTGATGCTCTACAGATCGGCGACCAAGCATATCATGATCACAGATGCTGCCGGAGTACAGCTTGAGAGGGGCAGTTCTGAAAATGCATATACACTTTTGGTTGATAAAAATGTTCCTCAGGGTAAAAGCAATGTGCTGATAATTCCTCTTCCAAAGAGCGTCAGCTCCGACAATATCGTGCTGGAAGACAGATATATGGACCATCAGCTGAGGATCTATATCGACAGTAGAGAAGAGGGCTTTTATAAGGATAATGCCATCGTTACAGACCTTGATATCATTGAGAACGCTGTATGTGTTGCGCAGAATGATACGGGCAGCGTGTGTCTGGATTTTGATCTTGATAATCTGTATGCCAATGAGAGCACATTGACAGAATCCAGCACTATTGAGGTTAAGTTTTTAAGGCCCGCCGAGAAGTATGACAGGATAGTTGCGGTGGATACGGACACGGCCTTTTCGGATACAGCTCTTTTACTCAAAAACATTGCGTCCCGGGATCAGAACAATGATATTAAGTTCTACTTCACAAGTCAGACTGATGAGGATGTGAGTATGGATCAGAGAAAGGCGCTGGTCAAGGACTGCCAGGCGGACCTTCTCGTTGGACTTTCTGCTGATGATTCGGGGAATGATGAAGGACTTACCTGCTATTATAATGACAGGTTTTTCTTAAGAAGACTTACCAACGCCCAGTTCGCAGATATGGTAGAGAGAAACTGTGCAATGGCAAGCGGTGCGCAGGCGTTTGGAGTTGTACCGGCCGGGGAAGATGAACTACTTTTGTCTTCAAGCATACCGTCGGCAAGGCTTAAGATCAGCATTGCTGCCGGGGACGATGAGAATGAAAATCCTGTCGTTAAAACTGATATGAATAAAGTGGCTGAGGGCGTTTATAACGCCGTTTTAGAGGCTTTTGAGGTGATGGAATGAGAATTGTATTTGCAACAGGAAATAAGGACAAAATGAGGGAGATTCGCCAGATTTTAGGGGGTATAGATGCAGAGGTACTCTCCATGAAGGAGGCGGGAGTTTTCGAGGATGTTGTGGAAGATGGCAAGACCTTTTCCGAGAACGCCAGGATCAAGGCAGATGCCATTTATAAGCTCCTTCAGGAAAAAGAGCCGGAGCAGGCAGCGCAGACTGTGGTCCTCGCCGATGATTCGGGACTTGAGATAGACTATTTAAACGGTGAACCCGGAATTTACTCTGCAAGATATCTGGGAAAAGACACTCCGTACAGCGAAAAGAACAGGATAATCCTTGAAAGGCTCGAAGGAGTAAAGGATGAGGACAGGAGCGCAAGGTTCGTGTGCGCCATAGCAGCAACACTTCCCGAGGGCAAAAAGCTCGACGCTCTTGGCAAGATGGAAGGAAGAATTGCTTACAGCATCGCCGGAGAGAACGGCTTTGGCTATGATCCTATTTTCTTCCTGCCGGAATATGGCAAGACAAGCGCAGAGATATCAGGTGAGGAAAAGAACGCCATAAGCCACAGGGGTAAGGCGCTCAGGGAGATAGAGGCTCTTCTTAGAAAAGAGCTTGAGAAATAAGTTGCGGTGGTAATTAATGCAGAAGATTTTGGTGGTGAGTGATACTCACGGACATGACAACAATTTTTATGATGTGCTGGATATAGAAGAGCCGGTGGATGGCATTATTCATTGCGGTGATTTTGAAGGCTCGGAGGGGAAATTTGCTCTTGCAGCAAACTGCCCTGTATACTTCGTTGCCGGAAATAACGACTTTTTTGCCAGCCTGAGTAGGGAGATTGAGTTCGACCTTGGCGGCCATCACTGCTTTGCTACTCACGGACATCACTATCTGGTTTCCATGGATCTGGAGAACATTAAATCCGAAGGAATTTCCAGAGGGGCTGACATGATATTTTTTGGCCACACACATAAACCCGTTGCAAAATATGTGGACGGTGTTTACCTTTTTAACCCCGGAAGTTTATCCTATCCAAGACAGGAAGGAAGGCGTCCAAGCTACCTTGTGATCACGCTAAAAGACAGTGGGGACGTGGCTTTCGAAATAAAATATCTTTAATTAAAAAATTGTGTTGACAACTAATTCCGTACCGTTATATAATAGCTATTGCGTTACGGCTTAAGATGTTAAGCTTGCAGAACGGGGTGTGGCTCAGCTTGGCTAGAGCACCTGCTTTGGGAGCAGGGGGTCGCAGGTTCGAATCCTGTCACCCCGATTTAATCCATCAAGCCGTCAACTGAATATACACGCGGGTGTAGTTCAATGGTAGAACACCAGCCTTCCAAGCTGGATACGTGGGTTCGATTCCCATCACCCGCTTCACCGAAAGGTGACAGCACATGTGTCCGTAGCTCAGCTGGATAGAGCAACGGCCTTCTAAGCCGTGGGTCGGGGGTTCGAATCCCTTCGGGCACATTTTTATATGGTGGCTATAGCGTAGTTGGTTAACGCGCCAGATTGTGGTTCTGGAGACCGAGGGTTCGAGTCCCTCTAGCCACCCTCAGTTCACAGTAGTTACTGCTGATAATGGGCCATCGCCAAGCGGTAAGGCACAGCACTTTGACTGCTGCATACGACGGTTCGAATCCGGCTGGCCCAGTTTCCTAGCTTTTTTGAGCCGCATTTTTGTTTATATGGGATACTAGCTCAGGTGGTAGAGCACTTGACTTTTAATCAAGTTGTCGGGGGTTCGAATCCCCCGTGTCTCATTTGATCCCTATTCTTTGCAGAATGGGGATTTTGTTTTTTTTATGGCACTGCCATGGGCGGATATGGCGGAATTGGCAGACGCGCTGGATTTAGGTTCCAGTGGGCGACCGTGCAGGTTCAAGTCCTGTTATCCGCACGAAAAAGGCGTTTCATGAATTTATCATGAAGCGCCTTTTTTATTTCCTAAAATGATTCAAATAAAGGGATTATAGAACCTGCTTCCGTTTATGGTCGTAAGAGCAATAGAAGCCGCAAATAGGAGCGCACACACGATGATGCAGAAATAATCCATGGGCTTAAATTTCTGGGCCATATACCAGGTTCTTTTCTTATTTTTGCCAAAGCACCTCAGCTCCATGGCATTCGATATGATCTCAATCCTGTCCATACTGCTCAGAATAAGAGGAATAAGGATGGCGGAAGCTGATTTAAGGCGCTTCACCAGAGATGCCTTTTTACTGAGTTCAACGCCCCTTGCCTGTGAAGCCTGACTGATCTCGTGATATTGCTTCTGAATGTCAGGTATGTAGCGAAGAGCCAGTGCAACTGAGTAGGACACGGAGTAACTGACTCCGATCTTATTCAGTGAAGCGGCGAATTCGCTTGGGTTTGTTGTGCAGACGAATAGAAGCACAAAGGGAATCGTCGCAAAGTATTTAAGTATATAGTTGAACTGGAAAAAGAGCTGCTCGGCTGTCGGTGCAAAGTGCCCTGAAAGTCCGAATAAATAGGTACAGGTGCCGTAAACAGTTGTGCCATGCTGAGGTGAGAACACATATACCAAAACGGTGTTCAGTACCAGAAATACAAGAGTAAACCACAGCATGAAGGATACGTCTTTTATCCCAATCTTACCCACGGGAAAAAGAGCTATTCCCATAACTGCAAGCCCCAGAAGCAGCCTGGTGTCGTAAGTCGTCATGGCAGCAAGGCTCCAGAGCAGCAGACACACAAGCTTCGTTGCGCCCGTGAGGTTATGTATCGGAGATTCTTTTTCAATATAGTTAAAGAGATTATTCATGCTTTCTTACGTTCTTTCTCTCGTAATCAATAAAACTCTGAACAAAGCCGGTTCCGTCGCTGATATCACAATTCCCTGCAAGGTGATAAAGGCTTGTCTCTTTAAGACTTGCCCTGTCTACGATATCCTTGTTTGTCAGAACTTCAGCGCAGCTCATATCGGCAATTATACGTCCATCTGAAAAGACAATGCTCCTGTCCGCATATTCCAGCATAAGATGCATGTCGTGAGTGATCATGACAATGGTGATGCCCCTCTCGTTGAGTCCCTTTAAGAACTCCATGATCTTGGTGTAATTCCTGTAATCCTGTCCGGCTGTGGGCTCATCCAGGATCATCATGTCGGGTTCAAGGACAAGAATGGAGCAGATGGTAACTCTCTTTTTCTGGCCGTAGCTAAGGGCTGAAATCGGCCAGTTGCGCATCTTATAAAGTCCGCAGATATCAAGAGCTTTTTCTACTCTTGTCTTAACTTCGTCTTCCGGAACGCCTCTGAGCCTAAGGCCCATGGCAACTTCATCGAAGATCATGACGTTGGAGATCATCTGATTGGGATTTTGCATTACGTAGCCCACATGCTCGGCGCGCTCTTTAATGGAAAGAGTGGCAAAATCCAGACCGTCAAACATTATGGTTCCGTGGTCCTGGGTTTCCATACCGCAGATGACCTTGGAGAAGGTGGATTTTCCGGCTCCGTTAGTGCCTACGATGGCCACCATTTCCCCCTTGTTTATGCTGACGGATATATCGTTTAAGGTCCGCTTATTTGTCTTTTCATAGGTAAAAGACAAGTCGGATACCTCCAGCAGTTTATCGGAGGTGGAAGACTTCTCTTTTGCCTGATTCTGATTGAAGAAATCTCTTACCTTTTCCTTGTGATGGTCTGACAGAGTGAGTCCTGTCAGAGATGAAGGGTGAATATCAGGGGATATCTCTATTCCTGCATATTTAAGCGCAGTAAGATACAGAGGCTCCCTGACTCCGCAGTCTGCAAGGCGTTTGCTGGACAGAAGCTCATCGGGAGAAGTGTCGGAGACAATGCGTCCCTCATTCATCAGAACGACTCTGTCGATAGGCCTGTGAAGAACATCTTCTATACGGTGCTCGATGATGATGACGGCTGCTCCGGTTCTCTTTTGGAGATCGTCGATGAGCTCAATGGCCTGTTTGCCGGTCTTGGGGTCAAGGTTTGCAAGTGGCTCATCAAAGAGAAACAGATCCACGTCACTAACCATTACACCGCCTACGGATACACGCTGTTTTTGTCCGCCTGAGAGCTCGAAGGGAGCATGTCTTAGGACTGCCTTAAGGTTTAAGATATCCGCAATCTCTTTTACCCTGTCCTTCATGGCACCCTGCTCGATGCAGTCGTTCTCGAGGGCAAAAGCCAGATCCTCGGCAACAGTCATACCTACGAACTGTGCGTCACTATCCTGAAGCACCGTACCCACTATGTGGGAGATATCAAACAGGGACATATCCCTTGACTCTTTGTCGCCGATAAGAAGAGATCCTGTGATCTCGCCTTTGTAGGAGAAGGGGATAAGGCCGTTTATCAGGTTTGCCATGGTGGACTTTCCACATCCGGAAGGTCCGGCGATTAGAACCTTTTCGCCTTTTTCAATCTTCAGATTAATATTATAGAGCGTAGGGTTTGCCTGCGCTCTATACTGAAATCCCAGTTCTTTAAATTCAATGATAGTCTTACTCAATTTTCTTCCTTTAAGCTACCCTTCTTCGGAATGGTCTTGGAATAAGCGATGCAAAGAAGTGTGCCTACGATAGCTGTTGTGATGATGTTGATGATAGCACCTGTAACACCCTGAAGGAATACCTTGTTTACAGGCTCCTGGAACATGAGAATATCAAGACATGGAGCAACGCCGATCCAGGCAAGCGCATGAGAAATAGCCTGCGCTATGTTGAAGGTGATGATTCCCTTTACACCGAACTCGCCTTCGTCAACTTTGAGCTTGCTGCTGAAGATTCCCATGAGGCAGCCAAATACTGCGGAAGCGATAACCCAGCTCCACCATACGCCCCAGCCAAAGCTGAAGTCGATAAAGAAGTGTCCGATAAGTCCTGCAAGAGCACCTGCAAGAGGTCCGAATACAGCGGCGATGAATGCCAGAAGTCCGTACTGGATTGAAACGTTAGTGTTCGGTACAGGGCTTGGGATTGCAACAAATCTTCCGAGAACAAAGAAGAGAGCTGCGCCAATGGCAATTGCAACAATTGTTTTAACAGTAAATTTCCTCATACAATTTCCTCCTTGGTATCACAATATAAAATTATTATACAACAAAATGTTATTTACTTTTATAGGTATTTTCGTATAATAGGTTAGCGAGGAGTTAGAAATAGAAAAAATCATGAAGAATAACAATATTATCGAAGGACCCATTTGGAAGAACATGCTCTCGTATTTCTTTGCACTTCTTCTGGGGGCCTTTTTTCAACAGTTTTACAATACAATAGACGCGGTCATTGTCTCAAGGGCAGTAAGCAGCGATGCTCTGGGAGCTGTAGGCGGATCGGCAGCCATGATAGTTAATCTGTTCGTCGGCTTTTTTATGGGACTGTCCTCCGGAGCGGCGGTAGTTATTTCCCAGTACTACGGCGCTGCCAGAAAAGAAGAGGTGGAGAAGGCGGTTCATACCTCCATTGCGCTGGCTATGGCAGGAGGGCTTGTGATCACCCTGATCGGCGTTTTGGCATCGCCCTGGATAATCAGGACCATGAACACACCGATCGAGCAGGAAGCGGCTTCTATCATCTATCTTCGGATATATTTCCTTGGAATGATCCCAAACCTTGTTTATAACATGGGCGCCGGAATACTGAGGGCGGTGGGAGACTCCAAGAGACCGCTTATCATCCTGGTTATCAGTAGTTTCTTTAATATCATTCTGGACCTTTTGTTCGTAATAGGACTTGGATTTGGTAAAAGAGGCGACGTATACGGCGTTACGGGTGTGGCTGTTGCTACGATCTTAAGCCAGCTCATCAGTGCTGTTCTGGTAATGGTGATGCTCGCAAGGAGCGAAGATTCCTACAGGCTTACCCTTACTAAGATCAGGTTTGACGGACAACTCCTTGGAAAGATTGTCCGCATCGGAATTCCTGCAGGGCTTCAGTCAACCATGTACACCCTTTCAAACATTCTTATCCAGGCGGCCATAAACGGCTTTGGAAAAGACGCAACCAGTGCCTGGGCAGCGTATGGCAAGATCGACGTGCTCTTCTGGATGACCATGAATTCTCTGGGAACTGCCGTGACAACATTTGCCGGACAAAACTACGGTGTAGGAAGGTATGACAGAGTCAGAAGATCTGCCAGAGAAGGAGCGCTTATAGCGCTGATACTAACGATTCCGCTGAGCACTTTCCTGTGTGTATTCGGGGAGTTTATTTTAAGGATATTTGTTAAGAATGAAGAGGTTATCAGGATCGGATTCCAGATGATAAGATTCCTGGCTCCGTTTTACGTGATATATATCGGTGTTGAGATTTTCTCGGGAGTTCTAAGAGGGATGGGAGATGCTCTTTTCCCGATGATCATTACCATGAGTGGTGTATGTGTCCTCAGGGTTTTGTGGATACTGTTTGCGTTCCCTATGAACAGGACACTGGAGATGGTGGAGATGAGCTACCCCATTACGTGGGCTGTGACATCGATGCTGTATCTGGTGTATTACAATATTTTTATTCGGAAACATAAGATTAAATAAGAGAAGTCAGGGGGACGGTTCTCTTGACTCCTTTTGAGGAGTCAAAAGAACCGTCCCCCTGACTTCTGGTCTTTATTTTAATTCCCTGCTGCTACGTTCTCGGGAACCTGGTCAACCACGGTATCCTGAGCCGGCTGCTCCGCCGGGGCACCTTCGCCAGCTGCAGCGGCAGCAGCGGCAGCTGCGTCCTGGAGAAGTTGCCATTCGCCCTGGATGATGCCTTCGATGCCCTCCTGCTGCATGTATTCAGGAGTGTGACGGCACTGGTTCAGCACCATGACGGTCTCGCCGTTTTCATTGGTAGTAGTTGTATATGCCGAATTACCCGGCGTGTAGTCCACAAAGCCTGACTGAAGTGCCGGTGGAACTTCAGGTGTAAGTTCAAATACGCCCTGTGCCTTGAAAGGACACTGCTCGGTAGCAGGAAGTCCGTCGAGAGCACATATTGTTCCGCCGTAGTGTACATCGCAGCTCTCTGTGGGAACGGTGCCTTCCTCAAAGTACTCGGAGATGAGAGTTCCGTCGCAAAGGCCTGCAATAGGCTGTTTTCCTGATCTTGCACAAACTGTTGCAGATACGATTCCGCTCGGGGTGGTGAAGGAGGAATAAGGAAGGTCCTTGTGAACCTGTTCCATAACCTTTCTCCACATGGTCTTTGCAAGGTTCTTCTCTGCTGAAACAGTCATCTTGGCGTTGTTGTCATAACCTGCCCAGGTTGTTGCTGTGTAGTAGTTGGTGTAACCTGCGAACCAAACGTCGTTGTAGTCTGAGGTTGTACCTGTCTTACCTGCTATGGCTGTGGTTCCGAAGTTTACAGAACCACCGGTACCACTGGTAACAACGTCCTGCATTGCACTTGTCAGAAGGAAAGCGGTTGTCTCTTTTAAAACACGCTTTGATTCCGGCAGGGTATTATCTATGATAACATTTCCGTCGTGATCAACAATCTTGGTATAGAGCTTGGGCTTAATGTATACACCGCCGTTGGCGATTGAAGCATAAGCGGCATTCAGCTCAAAGTTCTTAACACCCTTGGTAAGTCCGCCCAGAGCCGTTGACTGCTGGATATCGGAGAAGATCTGTCCGTTGATCTCTTCTTTTTCTACAAGGGTTGTAAATCCGAAGTTCTTAAGGTAATCAAAACCAAGCTGAGGAGTAATGAGCGTAAGAGCCTCAACTGCGATTACGTTCATGGAATCCCTGATGGCCGATCTTACTGTGTTAAGACCTCTGTAGGATGAACCCCACCAGTTTCTAACAAGTGTTCCGTTGGCGTAGGCAAACGGAGCATCATTAAATACTGTGGCAAGAGTAAGTCCTGCACTGTCGATACCGGGAGCATAGGTTGAAAGAACCTTGTAGGTTGAACCCGGCTGACGGTAGGAGTCGGTAGCACGGTTGAGGGTACGGCTGGCAGTCTTTTGACCACGGCCGCCCACCATGGCAACGATATAACCTGTGGACTGTTCCTCAACAGTGATTGAAACCTGTGGCTGAGGAGTCAGTGTTATCTTCTCGCCCAGAACCTCATCGCCGTCGTTCATGACTACGGACTTGTATTCCTCAATAGCAGCTTCTGCTGACTCATGGGAGTCGTAGATCATGTTAAAAGAGCTCTTCTGCTGCTTAAAGTATGACTGGAACATCTCACTGCTGTGATTGGTCACGGTTCCGTCAGGAGCCTGTACTGAAAGCTCGTAAGCAAGAAGGTACTTGGTGCCTTCAGGGTAATTGCTCTCATCCTGGAATACGGAATCACAGATTCTCTGGATTTCCGGATCCTGTGTTGAATAAATCTTAAGACCGCCACTGTAGAGAAGTGTGTAGGCCTGAGTCTCGTTGTAGCCTGCTGCAATAAGATCAGCGATTACGTCGTTGGTAAGAGCATCTACAAAGTAGGAGTTGATGGTTGAATCTCCGCCGGTCTCCTGGTTGACGTTCTGGATCCTTGAATATACATCATCTGCAAGAGCTGTGTCATACTCAATCTGAGTGATGAATTTGTGCTTGAGCATGTTGTTAAGGACCTTGGTACGACGCTCGGCGTTCTTTTCGGGATGGGTGATGGGGTTAAACCTGCTCGGATTCTGAGTGATGGCAGCAATTACTGCGCACTCTGAAAGGTTAAGGTCTGAAACAGGCTTGTTGAAATATCTAAGTGATGCAGCCTGTACACCCAGTGTGTTCTGGCCGAGGTTGATGGTGTTCATGTAGTTGAGAAGGATATCTTCCTTGGACATTCTCTTCTCAAGCTGAACGGCCAGGTACTGTTCCTGAATCTTACGTTTTACACTCTGCAGAAAAGTCTCGTCTGTCCATCCGGAGAATACACTGTTCTTGAGCAGCTGCTGGGTAATGGTGGAAGCGCCCTGTGAGAAATCACGGGTTGTGATTCCTACGTAACCTGCACGAATGATACCCTGGATATCAATACCGTTGTGCTCATAGAATCTCTCGTCCTCAATGGCAACAAAGGCCTTTGATAGGAGCTCGGGAATCATGTCCCCTGTAACCGGGATACGGTTTGAATCTGTTGATACGAGCTTGGCAATCTGATTGCCGTCGGTGTCATAGACGAAGGTTGAAAAACCTCTCGGCGTAACATCAATATTTGAAATATCCGGAGCATTGTCTCTTATTCCGTTGAAAACACCGATTCCTGCACTTGATCCAATAATTACTACTCCAAGGATCAGCGCCAGCATAATATAAAAACCGAAAAGACTGAATTTCTTTCCCCATTTGTCGGTACCGGAGTTCAGCGCTCTTGCCTGCTGTACGATACCTCTTTTACCATAGTTCATATACTTTCCTCGCATATTTTTAAAACTATTAAACCAATCTATTATACCACATACAAAAGAATCGGCAAAATTTTGGCCCCCGGGGACGGAGTCAGTGGTTCAAAATATGGTATACTCACTTTATGAGCAGAGAATCTTATAAAGTCATAACTAAAGACGGAGTCGGCGAGATTGTCGAGAAAAAGTCCCGATTCATCGGCGCGGTTTACAATGTAGAAACCACAGAAGAGGCCGAGGCAAAGATCGCAGAGATATCCAAGAAGTACTGGGATGCGAGGCACAACTGCTATGCCTATGTGATAGGAGAGAACAGCGAGATCTCAAAGTGCAGCGATAACGGCGAACCTTCGGGAACAGCAGGAAAGCCTATCCTTGAAGTCATAAACGGAGCAGGGATCACCAATGCCCTGATAATTGTCACAAGGTATTTCGGAGGAGTGCTCCTTGGTACGGGAGGGCTGGTGCGTGCCTACACTCAGGCAGCACAGGCGGCACTTGCAGATGCTGAGGTGGGGGAAAAGGTCTTTTCCCAAAAGCTCACACTGACCGTTGGCTATAACATGATAAATAATGTCCAGTATTACCTTGGACAGAATAACATAGCTATTGCCGATTCAAGATATGAAGCAGATGTAAGCTTTGATATCTGTGTAAAAGAGTCTGACCTTGAGACAATAAAAAATGGCCTTACGCAGAAGTGCGAAGGCCAGATCACCATTACCGAAGGCGACAAGGGCTACTACATATTATGAAAAGAAAAACGCAAGAGCCGAATCATTTCGGTCCTTGCGTTTGTTATTATCAGTTGTTCTTCTTAAAGCCTGCTCTCTTACGAAGTGTAGGATCAAGAATTCTCTTACGGATTCTGAGGCTTGTAGGTGTTACCTCAAGGAGCTCGTCGTTGTCGATGAATTCGATGCACTGCTCAAGGCTCATTACACGGGGTGGAACGAGACGAAGTGCTTCATCGGATGCAGATGTTCTTGTGTTTGTGAGGTGCTTGGTCTTGCAGACGTTAACCTCAACATCCTCGCTCTTTCCGCTGGTTCCGATGACCATTCCTGAGTATACCTTGTCACCTGTCTTGATAAAGAGCTGTCCACGGTCCTGAGCATTGAAAAGACCGTATGCAGTTGCTTCACCGTTCTCGAATGCGATAAGGGATCCTGTCTTACGATAGTTCATGTCTCCCTTATAAGGTGCATATCCGTCGAAGATTGTATTGATGATTCCGTTACCCTTTGTATCTGTCATGAACTCACCACGATATCCGATAAGTCCGCGGGAAGGAATGTTGAACTCGATTCTTGTGTAGCCACCGTTTCCGGCTCCCATGTTTACAAGCTCACCTTTTCTCTCGCCGAGCTTCTGGATAACGCTTCCTGAGAACTCGTCGGGAACGTCGATGTAGCACTTCTCCATAGGCTCAAGCTTGTGGCCCTGCTCGTCTGTGTGGTAGATAACCTCAGCCTTACTTACTGCAAACTCAAAGCCTTCACGACGCATGGTCTCGATAAGAACTGAAAGGTGAAGCTCACCTCTTCCTGAAACCTTGAAGGTCTCTGTTGTATCTGTATCCTCAACTCTGAGGGATACGTCTGTGTTGAGCTCCTTGTAGAGTCTGTCACGAAGGTGACGGCTGGTTACGTACTTACCTTCCTGTCCTGCAAGAGGAGAGTCGTTAACAATGAAGTTCATTGAAATTGTAGGCTCTGAGATCTTCTGGAAAGGAATTGCAACCTGGTTATCAACTGAGCAGAGTGTATCACCGATCTTAAGATCCTCGATACCTGAGATGGCAACGATGGAACCGATCTTGGCTTCCTGAACCTCAACTCTTCCAAGTCCGTCGTACTCATAGAGCTTACCGATCTTGGTCTTAACGCGGCGCTCAGGGTCGTGGTGGTTTACAACAACGACTTCCTGGTTAACCTTAACAACACCGTTGTCTACCTTACCTACACCGATACGTCCAACGTACTCGTTGTAGTCGATGGTGCTGATAAGTACCTGTGTGCTGGCCTCAGGATCGCCTACAGGAGCAGGAATGTAGTTGATGATAGTATCGAGAAGAGGCTTCATATCTGTGCCTGCCTCATCAAGGCTAAGTGAAGATGTACCTGCCTTGGCTGATGCAAATACGAATGGGCAGTCGAGCTGCTTGTCATCAGCGCCAAGGTCCATAAGAAGCTCAAGAACCTCATCGATAACATCGTTAGGTCTTGCCTCGGGTCTGTCAATCTTGTTGATACATACGATAACGGGAAGTCCCAGCTCCATGGCCTTTCCAAGAACGAACTTGGTCTGTGGCATAGGGCCTTCGAAAGCGTCAACTACAAGGATAACGCCGTTAACCATCTTAAGTACACGCTCAACCTCTCCGCCGAAATCAGCATGGCCGGGAGTGTCGATGATGTTGATCTTGATATCTTTGTATGTGATAGCTGTATTCTTAGACATGATGGTGATTCCACGCTCTTTCTCAATATCGCCGGAATCCATAACACGCTCAACAACCTCCTGGCCTTCACGGAAGATTCCGCTCTGACGAAGAAGTCCGTCTACAAGAGTTGTCTTACCATGGTCTACATGGGCAATGATCGCTACGTTCCTTACATCATTTCTAGTCTGCTTCATAAATCTTTTGTCTCCTTAATATAGAAAAAACACATCCATTTCAAACTAAGGAATTATAGCACGCAAGTATTACATGTTCAACATAAAAATTTCACAGAAAACAAGGGCCTTTTATGATAAAATTAAGCATGGTTGCGCAAAAAGTGACCAATTTTTGAAAGAAAAGGGGAAAAAATGAAGGCGAAATTTTCAACATATTTAAATGATATCGCGCCTGGTTTAAAAGACCTTATTGCAGAACTTGCAAAGAGCTATGACTATGTAAGCGTTCTTTCAACGGATTCCGTTGGCTTTAATGTCAGGGTTTCACAGCGCGTTAAGTCCGTGAGCGGATCGACACTTACCACTGAGAGAGGAAACGTCATCAGGGTTTACAAAGACGGCCTTTACAGCGAATACTCTTTTAACAGATTTGATCCTGAGAGGGCAAAAGAGATGGCGGCGGAAATCAAGAGTGTTCTTGATGCCCAGATGTCCGTCCTTGCGGCAACAAAATCTGAAATCTACAACACTCCCAAGCTCGATGATGAGAAGCAGGAGCTCTTTGTGGAGATGGAGACAGGCACACTTCCTGAGGAGACAGATCTTTCAGCGCTGGTTGAAAAGCTCCAGAAATTCAGCGACGAGGGCGTAGCGCTTTCCGATGAAGTAATCGACTGCAACTGCGTGGCTCAGTCAACCCACATCTGTAAGATGTTCCTTACAGCCAATAAGGACCTTCGTCAGAGCTATGTTTATTCAGAGGGAGCTGTATTCATGATCGGCGCAAGGGATGGCAAGAGTGACCAGTCCTTCAGCGGAATCTCAGACAGGCTGGGACCTGAGATCTTTGACGGAATGGGAGAGGTGGTAAAAGAGAGCTTCAGAGGCCTGAACGATACTCTTGGTGCCGACCACGTTATCCCCGGCGAGTATGAGATCATCACAACTCCCGAGATTTCCGGACTCATTGCCCATGAGGCTTTTGGCCATGGCGTTGAGATGGATATGTTTGTTAAAAAGAGAGCTCTCGGAGCAGAGTATATCGAAAGAAGAGTCGGCTCAGACATCGTTACCATGCATGAGGGAGCAAAGTGCGTAAGAGACGTTACCAGCTATGCCTTTGATGACGAGGGAACTCCTGCAGGCGACGTTGTAGAGATCGACAAGGGAATCTTAAAGACCGGTGTATGCGATGCTCTCGCAGCACTCAGGCTCGGAACAAAGCCTACAGGAAACGGCAAGAGAGAGAACTTCGAGCACAAGGTTTACACCAGAATGACCAACACTATGTTTGATCCCGGAACTTCAACCAAAGAAGAGATGATAAAGAGCGTTAAGAAGGGCTATCTTCTTGAAGGAATGGATTCGGGCATGGAGGATCCCAAGCACTGGGGAATTCAGTGTATCGTGGCAAGAGGATACGAGATCATTGACGGTAAGCTCACAGGCAAGGTTGTTTCACCTGTTATCATGACCGGATATGTGCCTGATCTTCTGGGCTCAATTTCCATGGCAAGCACAGACTACGAATCCCATGGAAACGGCGCCTGCGGTAAAGGACACAAGGAATGGGTCAAGACCGTTGACGGAGGCCCATATCTTAAAGCCGTAGCGAAACTTGGATAAAGGGGAAACAGATAATGACAGATAGAATAATTGAACTTTTAAAAGCTCAGGGTGTTGACGGCTTTGAAGTTACAGATAAATGCACAAGCGCCTGGGAGTTTTACTTTATAAAGCACGAGCTGGACCAGAACAGAGTCCGTGATGTCGAGCATATCGATGTCACAGTTTACAGAAAGCTTGAGGATGGGAAATTCCTCGGAAGCGCAACTCAGGAGATATCTCCCACAGCATCAGAAGAGGAAGCTAAAAAGATAATAGCCGATCTCTACGAGAGAGCCCAATATGTAAAGAACCCATACTACGAGCTCAACAAAAAGAAGGTCGATGGCGGCGGAGAGAAGTTTGATCCCGCGCAGATGGCCAGGGACTTCATCGAAGCTATGCAGCAGATTCCCGAAACTTCAGGTGAGGATATCAACTCCTACGAGATCTTTGCAGAGAGCAACACCAGAAGATACGTTAACTCAGAGGGCGTTGATGTCACAGTCAGCTATCCCAGCTCAACGGTAGAAGTCGTTGTAAACGCAAGAAACGATGAGCACGAGATTGAGCTCTATCGCATGTATACTTCAGGAACCTGTGATAAGGACAATCTGGTAAAAGAGATCTTAAAGACCTTAAGCTTTGGTAAGGACAGACTTGTTACGGTTCCTACACCTGCACTGGATAAAGCGACAGTTCTTTTTACAACAGCTGATGCGGTAGAGATCTTCAAGTGGTTTGCAATGAAGATGCACGCAGCATTTAAGTACCGCGGATACTCGGACTGGGAGAAGGGCAAGGCCATCTGTGAAAATGTTGAAGGCGATACTTTTACCATCAAGGCAGTAAAAGACCTTCCCAACTCCTCCTATAATGCACCTGTAGATTCTCAGGGTGCAGAGATACGTGACATGTATATCTTAAAGGAAAACGTTCCTGAGAACTTCTGGGGAGATGCTCAGTTCCGCTATTACCTCGGCGTTCCGGAT
>JAEEGH010016887.1_pt1 | contig 15652 bp, 11 predicted proteins | sample 9134181 | NCBI WGS metagenome assembly JAEEGH01 (sample SAMN16246544, study PRJNA631951) | gut metagenome | biome: gut microbiome; feature: rumen; material: DP-attached | host: Bos | place: Iran: Karaj | collected 2018-10 | reverse complement strand
ATCCGCCCTTCCACGCCGACCACCCACTCGCCGTCTCCTCCCCCCATCGCGTCCGACCACGACTCCCCTTCTCCCCACCACGCCTTTTCCGCCACCGCCGACACTTCCGGCAGCAGCCCCCTGCGCGCCACCTTCACCCCGCGCCGTGCCGCCCCGACGTCCTCCTCCGCCTGCGTAATCTCCGGCCGCTCCCGCCACGCCACCTCCACCGCCTGCCCCTCCTCCGGCGGCGCCACCTCCAGCAGCGGACTCTCCCCCAGCACGATGCGCCGCTCCCGTCCCACCCCCATCAGATCCGCCAACTCCCTCAGCCGGATCTCCAATGCCGCCCGCCCATTCTCCACCCGCTGCCGCGCCTCCCCCAGCTGCCACGCCAAGCGCAGAACCTCCGTGTGCCCCGCATTTCCCCTCCGCTCCCGCACCTCCGCCAACGCGCACAGCCGCTCCAGGCGCGCCGACTGCTCCTCATCCGCCGCCACCTGCCGCTCCTGATAGCGCGCCGCCTCCCAGCACTCCACCACCTGCACCACCAACGCCGACCGCTTCCGTTCCAGGCTCCGACGCGCCGCCCGCCACGCCTCGTCCGCCACGACGCCAGGCTCCTCCCGTTCAAGCCGACCGAACCCCTTCAGCAGCGGCTGCTCCACCCCCACCCGCACCTCCGACCGCCTCGTATGCCCTGTCCCCACCTCATCGAAATCCCACTCCTTCGCGCTCGCCGATCCATACACCCGAGTCCCCAGCGAACTCGTCCACCGCCCCTCCTCCCCCACCTCCCGACGGCTCGCCACATCCCCCTCCCGCACACTTCCCACCGGCGCGACCTCCCAGTTCCGAATCCCTGCCCACGCCTGCTCAGCCGCCACCGCCCCCCGCTCCACCCCAACCTTCTCCACCGCCAGCCCCCGATTCCCCTCCAACGCCCACGCAATCGCCTCCTGCACATCCACCACCAGCGCCGATTCCTCACTCGCCGCAGCAGTTTTCGCCGTCCCCCCTTCATCGCCCCCCATCTCAGCCCACGCCACCGCCCCCGCCCCCCAGACGCATCCCGCGCACACAAAACTTGTCCATCGCCAATTCATATCCTGTCCGCCAACTCTACCACCTTCCCCTCCTCCCTCAAGCACCAACTTCCAACAAACAAACTTCCATACAATGGAAATGTATTTTCGCCCGCCTGAAAACCGCTTTCCATTGTATGGAACCCTATTCCCCTCTCCCCTTGCCTACTCTCACCCTCGCCCCTTCTTGGAGCGAGTGCCGCCACCTCCATCCCACGGCCTGGGATCCGAAACTCAAATTTCCTCCCATTCGCCCTTATCCCCGCGCCCCCCCCTCCTCTCCAAAAGCCGTAGCCGTCAAGTCCATGATTCTGACAGTCCCGGGGGCCACTCACCGCTCTTTCCCACAAAAATCCCAATGCCGATTTTTCACTTTTTCGCATTTTTCAAAGGATATCGAGCCAAATTATTTGCATTTCAGTCCCACTTTTGTACAAAAGTGGGACTGACTATGAAATTCATAAATGGCTCGGATATGCGATTATCATTCGATAATTCTGACATTCAATATCTGAATTTCGATTTCCAGTCTCACTTTTATTCAATTGTGATAAAATGCAAGATATCCGAGTTTCCCAATGTTTTTGACTCGTTTCAAAAACTGATGTGCAGTTTTCCGCAATAGCTTGGTGCGCTTGACAGCCTTGCCCCGAAACTTGTGTCCGTCATCAAACGCATTGTCAGCAGCGTGGCTGAAAGTCGCACCTCTCCAATGGGGGGTCCCTAAATGCCAACCGACCACATCATTAGAAAGAACATGCAAAAGAGCATCGGCACCGAGCTCCGCCGACTCGAAAAACGCATTCCAGCGGCAATTGAAGATTGCAGAAAAGCGCAAAAAAAGGTAAAGAGAGTGGCGATGCATCTGCAAAACAACAAAATGAGAGATTGCGCCGCGACCGGTCGGGAAGGGACGATCCTGTGACCATCAAGCGTCATGGCTGGGCGACGACGGATGAGCCGTTCCTGCGGCTACCGCTATATCCGTTCCAGATCGACCTGCAGAGTCCCCTCGCCAAGTTTGACCAGCGCATCACCCGCGCCCAGCGCAAGCACCAGACTCGCGACGTGCAGGTCCTCAATCTCATTGCAGATAAAGCCATCAAGCACCGCATGATCGGCAAGCTCAAGTTCAAGCAGAGACTCGCCAACGCCTTCCTCGCCCCCTGCCGGGAGAAGCTGGAACTGTAGCCATGGACACCCCGCTCGTCAGCGTCATCGTGGGAGTCTACAACAAAGAACGCTTCGTCGGCGAATGCCTCCGCAGCGTACTCGCCCAGACCTATCAAAACTGGGAACTCATCGTCGTCGACGACGCCTCCACCGACGCCAGCCTTGCCGAAGTGGAACGCACCCTCGGCCGCGACCCGCGCGTGCGCATCCTGCGCCGGGAAACGAACAGCGGCCATCCTGGTGTCGCCCGCAACCAGGCTTTGCGGGAGGCAAAAGGGAAATATATCGCTTTTTTGGACGCCGACGATTTGTGGAAGCCGGAAAAACTTGCCGTGCAGACGGACTACATGGAGTCCCATCCTGAATATCCCCTGTCGCATACGGCGTGCGAAGAGCTGGACGAAAATGGTGTGACATTGCACATCCGGCACGGCGGCATCCTTCCTCCCCCGGGCGATTGTTTGGAAGCCCTGTTCCGGCATTGTTTCATTTGCACAAGCACCGTAATGGTGCTGAGGGAATTTGGGGAACGGCTGGGTTGGTTCACGGAATCACCGGGATATGAATGCGGAGAAGACTACGATTTTTTCGTCCGTTGCGCACGGGAGAGAGGAATTGGGATTCCTGCCGGCGTTTGGGCGGCCTACCGGGATGTCGGCGAGAGCATCAGCCACAGGGCGGCCAACTGGAAAAACAGGCCGGTCGACTACATGCGCAAGTTTTTTTTCCTCCGGCGAAAGGACTTGTGGCAAGGGCGCGTGTCCGCAGACACCATGCGTCGGTTGACTTGGCAGGCGGCCGAAGAAAACTGCCGGTACTGGCGCGCCCGCCGCGAGTTTTCGAAGGCGGGTTGGTTCGCCTTCCAAGCGATCCGCCACATCCCATTCGCGCCTGCGGCTTGGCACCAAGTCGCAGGAGTGGTGTTGCGGCGGCCTTGATATTGAGCGCGCTTTGGCCCACTCCAACTACTCAGGCAGCCCCCCGCATCCCCAACTTCTGTTGCGGAACAGGAGCAAATCTGGCCATTCTGGGTGTTCCACGTAAACGAACCGTTGATCATTTCGGATTCGTTTCAGGATTTCCAATTCGATGTCCGGCGAATCCGTCCTCACATGTTCTCTGGCAGAATCAGAAATCGCGATGAATGAGCCCAGTTCGCCGTGCACCCGCGCCCAGGCGGCTTCCAAATCGAACACTCCATTACCCAACCTTCCGAACTGAGTCCGGCATCCCGTATCCAACGAGCGAAGTGCCGCATAATAGTTCAGCGTGCTACCGCTCAGCCACGGACAGCTCACGCCGCAAAGATGGTAAATGCCGTCATATTCCGGCACGTTGAGTTCCTCGACCACTCCCTCAACCTGCCGCAAGTGGCTGTCATCTCGCTCGGGATCATGCCACCAGCGTGCGGATGCGACGTCAGACGAAGAAATTACTCCCAAGTAATAAGCCTGTCCGATTCCCCACCATGCCACGAGAAGCACCGCGCACAGCACGGTTTCCAATCGTTTTCCCCCGCCCCCGGACAACCCTGTCCAGGCCAGCATGACCGTTGGCAAAAGGGCGTATGCATAGCGGATGGGCGTGCTGATGTTTTTGGCCAATATCGCATAGGCCAGCACAGCTTGCAACAAGACCAGGCTGGCCACGACAGCACGTCTCTTTTTGTGAGCAGCCGTCAAGTCAGCCCAGGATGCAAGTCCCCGCCACGCCATAATCGCGAGAAGAAGAATCAGCGGCAAGGAAACCCATCCTGCCAACGTGATGCTTCTCCAGGTCGCACCCAACCAATAAACCAACTTGTTCGTAAACGTGTCCGCATAGCCGAACTGGTAGGCGGCTTCGCTGAAGCTGGCATCCCGCACCTTGGTGAGCATAGCTGAAAAGTCGACTATATACCACAAACCGATGGTTCCCAGCGCCAACCCTCCTGTCAGTGCCCCCATTCCCTGCCATCCGTTCCAGCCCCAGCGTTTTTCCCGAAACGCTTTCCACAGCCACCACAACGTACATAGCCCCGGGATAACGCAATAAATTGGAGTTGACGCCTTCGCCCCCAACACAAAGGCTCCCGCCCACAACAAGCCGGCCAGCAATCTCCAGAAGCTCCATTGGTGTCCACAAAGTGCAATCAACCACACCAACCACACCACAAAGAGCTGCATGGGTTCGGTCATGTAGAAGTGGCTCAGGCCGGCAAAAAGGGGCATTCCGGAAAACACGATGGTCACCATCCATGCCATGCGTCTGCTCCGGCTGACCTCCAGCACACACCGCCATGTGAGCAGCAAAGAGCTTCCCTGAAACACCAAAATCAAGCCCATGAACACCCCTTGTACCCCTCCCAGCACATGGCGCAACGGCATCAGCATGCCCCCCATCCAAATCATCAGCGGGGCCTTGGGCCCCACCCCATGGAAAAACATCCAAGGGAACAATTTCGGCTGGGTCCGCAATGTTTGCCAAAGATCAATTCCGAAATACCCGTATTCCGCACAATCCCAATCCCATACAGCATGGTCAAGCCAAAGCCACGCAAGCGCCGGCATCATCAGCAGGGCACACCCGGCAACAACCCCGCCCCATGTGCGCCACGTTAGCTGATTGGGAGGTTCATTCAACATTGTGGTTCTCCTTGCCATCGTTGGTCCTTTTCTCTCTCGGTCCGTTCATGCAAAAAGCCGTCCCACTCCCGGGCGATCTTCGCCCAGGAAAACGATTTCTCCCACTTCTCGAATCCCTTTTCCCCCATGTTCCGCCGAGCCGTTTCGTCCGACAGCATCCGCACCAGGGCACGCCCCAAAGCCTCCACGTCGCCGAACGGGACCAGCAAACCATCCACACCGTCGGAGATGACGTCTTCGCAACACGTCTCCGAACACCCGATCACCGGCACCTTGTGCCGCCAGGCATCAAGATAGGCAATACCGAACGAATCGTTCACCGAAGGCAAGGCCATGACGCTGGCCGTGTCCAGCGCGGCCTCCCTTTCGGCGTCCGTCGCATCGTCGATGTCTACGGTCCTGTCCGTTCCGCCGTGTTTTGATTGGGATACATATCCTGCCAGCCACGACTTCGAATTCTGCGAGAACCCCAGCAACGCCAATCTGGCCTCGGGGAACGAGGACCAGACCGTTTCCATGGCCATCACCACGTGGGCCGCCCCTTTGTGGTAGTTTTTCCTGCCCAAAAACACCACGACGGGCACGCCTTCCGGAATTCCGTGCCGCCGCCTGAATTCCAATGGTTCCATTGTAGCGGTCCCCATCTCATCCGAGCCGACTCCCGCCACGCGGATCCGGTTCCCATCCCATCCCTTTCCCTCCAAAAACCGCTTTTCGAATCCCGTCAACGCCACCACCCAATCCGCATGGGCATGGACGTTTTTTTGCCAGGTCCAATCATACATGTCCATCCGCACATGGAAGAAGGGAACGAAGACGACCAGTTTTCCTCGTCCCCTCAAGGCCAGCCCCACGGTCTGGCTCCATGAAAACAGGGCGGACATGATCACGACGACCACATCGGTTTCCCCAAAAAAAGACGGATTTTTCAATTCCGGACACTGTGGCGTCCGGGCAAAAACAGGGAAGTCCCCCCGGGGAAAAAGGAGGCGAATCAACCAATCCCCTCCCCTGTGTTTTTTGATCTTCCCCAACCACCGCGCAAATCGTTGATGCCACAAGTTGACTTTCAATTTCCGCCAACGGACAGCCGCATCATCATGTGAATTCCTCTCCGGCAAGTCTTCGGAACAAATCACCACCTCGTTTCCGAGGCGGACCAATTCTTCCCCGAGGCGCCGCGTATAGGTTTGTCCCCCTCCCCCCACGGCAAACTTCGGATACAAAAACGCGATTTTCATGGGAGGAGATTCGTTTCGCCTGCGTCTTTCATTTTGGACTCTTCCCTCAGCCCCTTTGCAATAGCCCAGCCAGCCAGTGTTTCCAGCCATTTGCCCGGAGGGGAAAAAGCTTCACCATTTCCCGCCCATACCATCTGACGGCTTCCCAGTTTTGGCCCCTCCGATGCAAGTAGGCGCTGTCCCCCCATTTTTCCCACACCAGTTCCCGGACCTCGTGCGCAGTCATCTTGCCTTCCCACAGATCCTTCCTCGCCAGCAAATCCAGCCCGGGCTTCCAATGGAATGGATGGTGCGACAGCGAAGTGGTGATCCACCGGTACTTCACGAGGGGTTCTGTCCCTGGCATGCCGATACCGTGATTCTTGGCGCACCGCAAAAAGAACTCCGTGTCTTCACTGTTGTTTTGCAAGGCAGGATCTTCCGAAAACCCTCCGATCTCCCTGAAAAAAACTTGATCCACCATAACGGCGCTCGTGCAGACAAAACACTTTTTCATCAGCTCCGGGAAACAATCCCCGTCAGGCGGGTAATGTCCCCAATTCCTCAAATACATATCACCCCCACGCTCGTCAACCACCACGCAAGCGACATGGCTGAAAGGATACTCGGGATGAGATTCCATGTACTCGACTTGGCGGGCGAGTTTTTCCGGCATCCACACATCGTCTCCGTCCAAAAAGGCGATGTATTTTCCACGTGCCATCCGGCTCATTTCGTTTCTGAGGACGCTGGGCAAACCGCAATTGCTGGCTTTGAAAATCGTTTTGATTCTCTCGTCATGGACAAGGCTGATTTCTTCCCGGCTGTTGTCGGACGAGTTGTCGTCAACCACAATCATCTCCCAATTCCGGTAGGATTGAGCAACGACGCTTTCCAACGTTTCGCGGACAAACGGCCCCTTGTTGTACACCGTCACCAACACGCTAACCATGGGAGTTGTCACGACACACAGCCTTCAACTCGCCCCCTATCCCCTTGCCAAGCCCCATACTCCTTGCTGGTCACACTCTCCAATGGCAGCAATACCACCATCTCCCTCATGTTGACCATCGTTTTCATCGGCCCCACCCTATCACCTCTAACGCCCTCTCTCAAGCACTAGTTCCGTCATCTTCAAAAATGAGAGCAGAGGCAATAGCACTATTATCTTGATGCTTTTTGGAGAATCAAGGGCATCAAATTCCCCGCTCAATAGAAGATTTTGCTTATGGCCTCCAGTGTCCAACTGCCATTATTCCGTCTTCAGGGGGAGCTTATGGCCGGAGTCGTCGACGCGGACGAAGGTGATTTCAGTTTCGAAGAGGACTTCGGCGGGGGCGCCGTCGGAATCGTTGGTCACGGTCACGTCATAGACGACGGAGGTGCGGCCTTCGCGGCGGCGGAGGGTTTCAAAGCGGAGGATGGCGCCCATGGGGACCTGCTTCTTGAAGGCGACCCGGTCCATCCCGACGGTCACGAAGCGCATGTGGGGATAGTCGCGACTCGCGGCCAGCCATGCGTATTCGTCCACCCATTTCAGCATGTTTCCGCCGAAGAGGAAACCGTAGGGATTCATGTGGGCTGGCATCACTAGTTGGTATGTCGTCATTGGTTCACCTCGCGAGCAAATTCTAGCGGCCGGGAGGGCATCGTGCAATCCGGCAATGCAAACGCGCCCGCCGAGGGGCGGGCGCGTTTTTGCGTCATGAGACGCGATTGGGCTGTGTTCCGGCGATTACTTGCCGAGGGCGGCCTGCGCGGCGGCGAGGCGGGCGATCGGCACGCGGAACGGCGAGCAGCTGACGTAGTTCAGTCCGGCCTTGCAGCAGAACTTGACCGAGGCGGGATCGCCGCCGTGTTCGCCGCAGATGCCGCACTTGAGGGTCGGACGCGTGGCGCGGCCCTTCTTGACGGCCATCTCGACGAGCTGGCCAACACCCGTGGTGTCGATGGACTGCGTGGGGTCGAACGGCAGGAGCTTCTTGGCCAGGTAGTCCGGCAGGAAGCTGCCCGCGTCGTCGCGGCTGAACCCGAAGGTCATCTGGGTGAGGTCGTTCGTGCCGAAGCTGAAGAACTCGGCGGTCTCGGCGATCGCGTCGGCGGTGAGGGCCGCGCGCGGAATCTCGATCATGGTGCCGACCTTGTAGGCGACCTTGCCCTGCATCTTCTTCTCGGCGAGGACCGTGTCGGCGGTCTTGCGGACGATGTCGGCGCAGTAGTCGAGCTCGGCCTTGGCGCAGACGAGCGGAATCATGATCTCGGGTTCGACCTTGTAGCCCTTCTTGGCCATGTTGCAGGCGGCTTCCATGATGGCGCGGGCTTGCATCTCGCACAGCTCGGGATAGGTGACCGCCAGACGGCAGCCGCGGTGACCGAGCATGGGGTTGGCCTCGTGCAGCTGCTTGACGCGGGCGGCGACCTTGGCGACCGTCACGCCCAGGCGCTTGGCCATCTCGGCCTGCGTCTTGTCGTCCTGCGGGGCGAACTCATGCAGCGGCGGGTCGATCAGGCGGATCGTCACGCCGTAGCCGTCCATCGCCTTGAACAGGCCTTCGAAGTCGGCGCGCTGCAGCGGGAGAAGCTTGGCAAGCGCGGCCTCGCGGGAGGCCTTGTCGGCCGCCAGGATGAACTCGCGGATCGCCCAGATGCGGTCGCCTTCGAAGAACATGTGCTCGGTGCGGCACAGGCCGATGCCCTGCGCGCCGAACGCGCGGGCCGCCTTGGCGTCGGCCGGGGAGTCGGCGTTCGTGCGGACGTAGATCTTGCGATACTTGTCCGCCCAGTCGCTGATCTGCTTGTACATCTTGTAGATGGGGTGGTTGAGCGCGGCCTTCTTGCCGCCGACCACGCCGGAGACGACCGGAGAAGCCTCCGTCGGGATCTGCGTCGCGTAGACGGTGCCCGTCGAGCCGTTCAGGCTCAGCCAGTCGCCCTTCTTGAGGACGGTCTTGCCGACGGTGAGGGTCTGCGCCTTGTAGTCGATGACCATCTCGGCCGCGCCGGTGATGCAGCACTTGCCCCAGCCGCGGGCGACGACCGCCGCGTGGGAGGTCATGCCACCGGTCGTGGTCAGCACGCCCTGGGCGGCCCACATCCCGGAGACGTCTTCGGGGCTCGTCTCGTGGCGGACGAGGATCAGCTTGGCCTTCGGATCGGCGCTGATGATCTTCTCGGCCTCGGCGGCGTCGAAGACGATCTGGCCGACGCCAGCGCCCGGACCGGCGGGCAGGCCGCGCGTGAGGACCTTGGCCTTCTTCTCGGCGGCGGCGTCGAAGATCGGGAAGAGGAGCTGGTTCAGGTCGTCGCCCGTGACGGTGCAGATCGCCTCGTCGGGCTTCAGGATCTTCTTCTGGGAGGCGCCGGTGTAGACATCCTTGCCGGTGGCCATTTCCACGGCCCAGCGGATGCCGGCGATGCCGGTGCGCTTCGCGTTGCGGGTCTGGAGCATGTAGAGCTTGCCTTCCTGCACCGTGAACTCGACGTCCTGCGGATACTTGTAGTGCATCTCGAGGCGCTTCATGATGCTGATCAGCTGCTTGTGAGCGGCGGCCCAGATCGGATCGGACTCGGAAGGCATCTCATCGATGTGCCTCGGCGTGCGGATGCCGGCGACGACATCTTCGCCCTGCGCGTTCACCAGGTACTCGCCCATGGGCTTCTCGTCGCCCGTCGAGCCATTGCGGGTGAAGGCCACGCCCGTGCCGGAGGTGCTGCCCATGTTGCCGAACACCATCGTGCAGACGTTGACCGCCGTGCCCAGGAGGCCCGTGATCTTGTTGATGCGGCGGTACGTCTCGGCGCGCTCGCTGTTCCAGCTGCCGAACACCGCGTTGATGGCCTTGAAGAGCTGCTCCTTCGGATCCTGCGGGAAGTCCGCCTTCACCTTCTTCGCGTACACCTTCTTATACTTCTCGCACAGCTCCTTCAGCTGGGAGGCGGTCAGGTCGGTGTCCTGCTTCGCGCCGTACTTCTTCTTGAGGGCGGTCATCTCGACCTCGAAATCCTCGTGCGTGATGCCCGTCGTCGGGCCCATCACCACGTCGCCGAACATGTCGATGAAGCGGCGGTAGCAGTCCCAGCCCGTGCGCTCGTTGCCCGTGGCCTCGATGAAGCCCAGCACCGACTTGTCGTTCAGGCCGAGGTTCAGAACCGTGTCCATCATGCCGGGCATCGAAACCGCGGCGCCGGAGCGGACGGAGACGAGCAGCGGGTTCTTCGCATCGCCCAGCTTCTTGCCGTTGCGCTTCTCCAGCAGGGCCAGCTGCTTGTTCACCTGATCGACCATCCCGTCGGGATAGGCGCCGTCATGCGACGCATAGTATGCGCACGCCTCGGTCGAGATCGTGAATCCGGGCGGCACGGGCAGGTCGGCCTTGGCCATCTCCGCGAGATTCGCGCCCTTCCCCCCGAGGATCGCCTTCATCGAGGCATCGCCTTCCGTGTTTTCCTTGCCGCAGCCATAAAAATAGACGTACTGCTTCTGAGCCTTCTTCGTTGCCATTTCGTTCTCCGTTCCGCCTGCTTTTCGCAGACAATTCTAAATCTTGGCCGTATGCGTGGATGCGTACGAACCGCGGGCATTCTCCACACCGCCCCCCTCCTTGTCAAGACAAACGCGCCCAAAAAGGGCAAAAAGGCGGACGGACTGCTTGAAAGGCGCCGTTGAGTGTGGCATTCTCGGTTCCGACGCGCCGAAAACCGGCACGCGAGACCGAAAAATCAGCCAGCCATGAAAAAGCGACTTCTTCTCTTCGCCATTCCCGTTGCGCTCTTTGCCGCACAGCTGCCGCTGGTGGTCTGGCGGTTTGGTCGTCTCCCGCCCGTCGGCTACGTCTCTCTCGTAGTGGCGCTGGGTTCTTTCGTCATCGCCGCCGCGTTCGGCGGGCTCTGTCTCCTCCTCTTCTGGCTTCACTGCCTCCTCAACCGGCGTCACCTCGACCATCCCGCAGCGGCCTTCCTCACGCCGACCCTGGCCGTCTTCACCCTCTTCGCGGCCGGATTCTTCTGGCTGGAGCTCGGTGCTGCCGTCCAAGACCGCGCCATCGTCCGCATGAATCAAGCCTGGGATGCCGCCAATCCCCAGACCGAAGCCGACGTCCGCCAGCTCTTCGGCGAGCCCGACGGAGTGGACCCACTTCCTCTCTCCTCCCTCCACAGCTGGTTCTACTATCCCTCCCGCTTCCCCACCCTCTTTCCTTTCCTCTATAGAGTCTGGTTCGACGGCGAGGGGAACGTCACCCATCACGGAGGGCGGTGAAGGCTTTTTGGGGGCGGGGGGGGCGGGATTCCGGGTTTCCGGAATTCCGGCTTTCCGCGGGGTTTTCGGGTTTCCGAAGGGGTGCGGGCGTGCTGGCTTGAATGGGCCCCTGCCCTGTGGCATACTCGGGCCGCCCCTTCGGGGAGTCCCCTTTGCGTTCCTGGAACCAGCCCATGACCACCGAATTCACCCATCTCCACCTGCACACCGAATACAGCCTTCTCGACGGCCTCTGCGCCCTCGACCGCGGCTCCAACCACGACTCGCCGCTGATGAACCGCGTGGCGGAGGTCGGACAGAAGGCCGTCGCCATCACGGACCACGGCAACCTCTACGGCATCATCCATTTCTATAGCCAGGCCCGCGCGCGCGGCATCCATCCGATCCTGGGCTGCGAGGTCTACGTGACGCCCGGCGACCACACCGAGAAGGTCCTGGTCAACGGCCGCCAGGCGAACCACCTGATCCTGCTGGCGGAGAACGAGGCGGGCTTCCACAACCTCAAGCAGCTCGTCAGCGAGGCGCACCTCAACGGGATGTACTACAAGCCCCGCATCGACCGCCCGCTCCTGGCGCAGCACCACGAGGGCCTCATCGCCCTCTCCGCGTGCCTCAAGGGCGAGATCGCCGAGGCCCTCGCCGAGGACCACTCCTACGACAAGGCCAAGGCCCTCGCCGCCGAATATGCCGACATCATGGGCAAGGGCAACTTCTTCCTCGAGCTCCAGGACCACGGCCTCCCGGAGCAGGCCCCCGTCAACCGCCAGCTCCGGCAGCTCGCCAAGGAGCTCGGCCTCCCGATGGTGGCCACCAACGACGTCCACTACCTCCGCGACTCCGACGAGCAGGCCCACGAGATGCTCCTCTGCCTCCAGACGCAGGACAAGTGGTCCAACCCCGACCGCATGAAGTACGGCTCCGACCAGTTCTACCTCAAGAGCGGCGACGAGATGGCCGCGCTGTTCTCCGACGTGCCGGAGGCCCTCTCCAACACCATGCTCATCGCCGAGCGCTGCCACGTCGACATCCCCCTCCAGGGCCAGAAAAACCCGCATTTCCCGATCTACAAGTGCCCCGGCGGCGTCGACCACAAGACCTACCTCACCCAGCTCGGCCGCGAAGGCATCCAGAAGCTCTATAGCGTGGACATCGACCACCCGGCGGACGACCACGGGCGCGTCGTCGCCGAGCGCTTCTGGCACGAGATGGACATCATCGAGCGCACGGGCTTCCTCAACTACTTCCTCGTCGTCTGGGATTTCATCCACGCCTCCAAGAGCATGGGCATCCCGGTGGGGCCGGGCCGCGGCTCCGGCGCCGGCTCGATCGTCGCCTACGCCATCGGCATCACCGGCATCGACCCGCTCCGCTACAACCTCTTCTTCGAGCGCTTCCTCAACCCGGAGCGCGTGTCGCCGCCCGACTTCGACATCGACTTCTGCCAGACCCGCCGCGGCGAGGCCATCGAATACGTCAAGCGCAAGTACGGCGAGGACGCCGTCGCCCAGATCATCACCTACGGCACCCTCGGCGCCAAGACCCTCTTCCGCGACATCGGCCGCGCCCTCGAAATCCCGCTCGCCGACACCGACCGCCTCGCCAAGCTCATCCCCGACGACCCCAAGACCACGCTCTCCTCCGCGCTGGCCGACTCTGCGGACTTCGCCGCCGCCTGCAAGTCCGACCCCTACGCCCGCGAGATCATGAAGTTCGCCCCGCCCCTCGAAGGCATGCCCCGCCAGACCGGCATCCACGCCGCCGGCGTCGTCATCGGCGACCAGCCCCTCATCGAGGTCATCCCGCTCTCCCGCGATAAGTCCGGGGCCGTCATCTCCCAGTGGGAGGCCGTCCCCCTCGAGCAGGCCGGCTTCCTCAAGATGGACTTCCTCGGCCTCAAGACCCTCACCGTCATCCGCGAGGCCTGCGAGAACGTCAAGGCCAACAAGGGCGTCGAGGTCGACATCGACCACATCCCGCTTGACGACCCGGAGACCTACAAGCTCCTCGCCAGCGGGCAGACCACCGCCATCTTCCAGGTCGAATCCGAGGGCATGCGCGACCTTCTCCGCAAGCTCCAGATCAGCAAGATCGAGGAGCTCATCGCCCTCATCGCCCTCTACCGCCCCGGCCCCATGCAGCTGATCCCCGAATACATCGACTGCAAGCTCGGCAAGAAGCCCATCCACTACCCCCACCCCGCCCTCGAGCCCGTCCTCAAGGAGACCTACGGCGTCTTCGTCTACCAGGAGCAGGTCCAGCAGGCCGCCCGCGTCCTCGCCGGATTCTCCCTCGGCCAGGGCGACATCCTCCGCCGCGCCATGGGCAAGAAGAAGCCCGAGGTCATGGCCAAGGAGCGCGTCAACTTCGTCAACGGCTGCATCAAGACCGGCACCTGCGACGAAAAGAAGGCCATCGAGATCTTCGACCTCATCGCCCAGTTCGCCTCCTACGGCTTCAACAAGTCCCACTCCGCCGCCTACGGCATCGTCACCTTCCAGACCGCGTACCTCAAGGCCCACTACCCCGTCGAGTTCATGGCCGCCATGCTCTCCTCCGAAATGGGCAACACCGACAAGCTCCCCCCCCTCGTCGCCGAGGCCCGCCGCATGGGCATCCCCGTCCTCCCGCCCGACGTCAACGAGTCCGGCCTCCGCTTCACCCCCGTCCAGTCCGCCATCCGCTACGGCCTCGCCGGCATCAAGGGCGTCGGCGAAGGCGCCGTCGAGGCCATCCGCCGCGAGCACGCCGCCCACGGCCCCTTCACCGGATTCGTCGACTTCTGCGAACGCATCCTCGGCGGCGAAGTCAACCGCAAGGTCCTCGAAGCCCTCATCCGCTGCGGCGCCTTCGACTTCACCAAGATGCCCCGCCGCCAGCTCGTCCTCGGCATCGAAGAGGCCATGTCCTACGCCACCTCCCGGCAGTCCGACAAGGCCGCCGGACAGTTCTCCCTCTTCGACATGATGGGCGACTCCTCCGGCGCCGACGACTCCTCCGCCTTCGGCAAGCTCCGCGACCAGGACCTCGCACACGCCGGCGCCGACATCCGCGGCGACGACCCCGCCGCCGTCCGCCGCGCCGAGCTCCTTGACGAAAAGGAGCTCACCGGCTTCTACATCTCCGGGCACCCCCTCGACGAGTTCGCCTGGACCCAGAAGACCTTCGATCTCGTCACCGCCGACGCCCTTCTCGCCCTCCCCGAACGCACCCAGACCCGCCTCTCCGGGCTCTGCGAGGCCCCCGCCGTCCGCATCATCAAGCCCAAGAAGCCCGACGACCTTCCCAAGAAGATGATCTCCTTCGCCCTCGCCACCCTCCAGGGCCGCGTCGGCGCCGTCGCCTTCTCCGAGGCCTGCGAGAAGTACGGCGCCCTTCTCCTCCCCAACGCCCCCGTCATGATCTGCGGCTCCATCCGCGGCGACAAGAACGGCGGCAAGTCCTTCTCCGTCGACGAGGTCTACCCCCTCGACAAGGTCCCCGCCAAGTTCGCCCTCCACGTCACCCTCCACGTCCCCACCGCCACCTGGAACCCCGACACCGTCAAGAAGCTCCAGGACCTCCTCTCCCGACACCCCGGAAAGATCCCCCTCCGCCTCTGCCTCCACTACCCCGACAACTCCAAGGTCTACCTCGCCGCCGACGACTCCTGGGCCGTCAACCCCTCCGAATCCTTCATCCGCGACCTCTCCCCCGCCGTCGACACCATCCGCGTCACCCCCAACCCCTCCCCCGTCCTCGTCCCCCGCCAGTCCCGCTGGCGCTGACCCCTTCCCTCTAGTCTCTCTAGTTGCTCTAGCCTCTCTAGTTTTTCTAGCCCACAAGCCGCCCCCGCAACACGCAACCCCAAGCCCCCGCCATGCAAACTCGCACCGAAACCGACTCCCTCGGCCCCCGCGCCATCCCCGCCGACGCCCTCTATGGCGCCCACGCCTCCCGCTCCCGCGAAAACTTCGCCCTCTTCGCCGACTATCCCCTTCCCCTGCCCATCTTCCACGCCATGGCCATCCTCAAGAAGGCCTGCGCCATCGCCAACCGAGAGCTCGGCGACCTCCCCCCCGACCTCGCCGACGCCATCTCCGCCGCCTGCGACACCGTCCTCTCCGGCGCCTGCGACGCCGACCTCGCCCTCCCCCTCTACCAGGCCGGCTCCGGCACCTCCGCCAACATGGCCCTCAACGAGGTCATCGCCAACCTCGCCAACCGCTCCCTCGGCGCACCCCTCGGCGCACGCTCCCCCGTCCACCCCAACGACCACGTAAACCGCGGCCAGTCCACCAACAACGTCTTCCCCTCCGCCGCCAAGCTCTCCTTCCT
>JAEEGH010016886.1_pt1 | contig 15652 bp, 11 predicted proteins | sample 9134181 | NCBI WGS metagenome assembly JAEEGH01 (sample SAMN16246544, study PRJNA631951) | gut metagenome | biome: gut microbiome; feature: rumen; material: DP-attached | host: Bos | place: Iran: Karaj | collected 2018-10 | reverse complement strand
GACCACCGTCAGCGTCAGCATGCCGGAAAAAGACCTTAAGTACTCCAAAGACTTTAAAGACCTTAAAGACCTTTGGCTCAAAACCCTCAGCGACCTCAATGTCTGCTCACAAAAAGGGCTTGTCGAGATGTTCGATAGTTCGATTGGTGCCGGCAGCGTGGTGATGCCCTATGGCGGCCGCTACCAGCTGACACCCACGCAGAGCATGGTCGGCAAGCTGCCGCTGCTCGACGGCAAGTGCGACACGGTGACCATCATGTCCTACGGCATGGATCCCTACCAGACCTCATGGAGCCCCTTCCATGGTGCCGTGTATGCGGTGCTGAGCTCGGTGGCCAAGGTCGCTGCTGCCGGCGGCGACGCCAGCCGAGTGCGCCTCACCTTCCAGGAATACTTCAAAAAGCTGGGCAACGATCCATATCGTTGGGGTGAGCCTTTCACCGCCCTCCTCGGTGCCTATCATGCCCAGATGGGGCTTAAGCTGCCTGCCATCGGAGGCAAGGACTCCATGAGCGGCACCTTCAACGACATTGATGTGCCGCCTACGCTCTGTTCGTTTGCCGTGGGTATCAGCGACCTGCAGCATGTCATCACCCCCGAGTTGAAGCAGGCTGGCCACAAACTTGTACTGCTCAACGTGAAAGAGAAAGAGTACGGCATGCCTGACTACGAAGATGCTCTCAACCAGTATGCCGCATTACGAAAAGCCATCGAGGCCGGGCTGGTGAAGAGTGCCTATACCCTGGGCTTCGGTGGCATCGTCGAAGCCGTCAGCAAGATGGCCTTCGGCAATAAACTCGGCGTGAGACTCACTGCCAACACCGACCTCGTGGCCAAGCACTACGGCTGGATAGTGGTGGAGGTAGCTAATGTCAGTGGCCTGCCGTTCCGTAGCATGGAGATAGGCGAGGTCACTGCCGAGCCCGTATTTGAAGTGTCTGGAGAGAAAATCAGCCTGGAGGAAGCCCTCGCCGCCTGGCAGGGGACCCTCGAGGGAGTCTTCCCCACACGCACCGCCTCTCCCATCCAGCCCATTCAGCCTATCAAGCCTGTTAACTTCGCGGATGTTCATATCTGCCAGCACAAGGTCGCCAAGCCCCATGTCTTCATCCCGGCCTTCCCCGGCACCAACTGCGAGTATGATTCGGCCCGCGCCTTCAACCGCGCCGGTGCCGAGAGCGAGATTATCGTCTTCCGCAACCAAAACGGCCAGCAGATACGCGAAAGCGTGGAGGCTTATGTCGAGGCCATCAAGCGCAGCCAGATTGTCATGATTCCCGGCGGCTTCAGCGCCGGCGACGAGCCTGAGGGCAGTGCCAAATTCATCACCAGTGTCTTCCGCAACCAGCGCATCGCCGATGGCGTAATGGAACTGCTTAATAAGCGCGACGGCCTGATGCTCGGCATCTGCAACGGCTTCCAGGCTTTGGTGAAGCTCGGATTGGTTCCCTACGGCGAGATACGGCCGCAGGCAGAGGATGCTCCTACGTTGACCTTCAACACCATCGGCCGCCACCAGAGCAAGATGGCCTACACCCGTGTCACTTCCAACCTCAGCCCCTGGCTGCGCAAGGCCGAGTTGGGCGCCACCTATATCATCCCCATCTCGCACGGCGAAGGCCGCTTTGTGGCTCCGCAGGAGTGGATCGACCGCCTGTTCAAGAACGGCCAGGTAGCCACACAGTATGTCGACCTCAACGGCAACCCCACCATGGACGAAGAGTACAACATGAACGGAAGCTTCATGGCTATCGAGGGCATCACCAGTCCCGACGGTCGCGTGTTCGGCAAGATGGGTCACTCGGAGCGTAGGAGTAAAGGCAGTGCCCTGAACATATACGGCAACGACGACCAGCAGATCTTCGAAAGCGGCGTCCAATACTTCAAGTAACCCGACACAGCAAATGGCTAGCAACGCGGATTTTGTACAATACATTGTCGACCAATGCAGTAGGGCTGGAAAGGTGACGGCGCGGAAGATGTTCGGCGACTACGGCATTTACCTCGACGGTAAGATCTTCGGTCTTATCTGCGACAATGGACTTTACATCAAACCCACCGATGCAGGCCGTCGGTTGCTGCGTAGCGAAGACCTCCGTCCGCCATATCCTGGCGCCAAGCCCTACTACTATATCGAGGACGTCGACGACCACGACTACCTCGCCGCCCTCGCCCACGCCACCTGCTCGCAACTGTAGATTATGGAATACCGTGCCATCTACCATTCGCCATTCGGCGACATCGAGCTGACCTCCAATGGCACGGCACTGACAGCGTTGCGGTTCACGAAGAACGGCAGGGCCGAGGGAATGTGTGAAAGCATTGGCGACGTGCGTCGCTGGCTCGACGACTATTTCGATGGCCACATTCCCGACTTCACGCCGCCGGTTGCCCCGCAGGGGACACCGTTCCAGCAACGGGTCTGGCGAGAACTTCTCAACATTGCCTACGGACGCACCATCACCTACGGCGACATTGCCCGGCGCGTCGGCTGCCGATCGTCGCAAGCTGTCGGCCAGGCCGTCGGGCGCAATCCTATCGCCCTCATTATTCCCTGTCACCGCGTCATCGGCTCCGACGGTTCCCTTACGGGCTATGCCTACGGGCTCGACCTTAAGCATCAATTGATTCAATTAGAAGAAAAAAACAGACACATCACCTAAAACAGGAATACCATGAAGCGGATCGTTATTGCACTGTTCCTCCTGCTCGTCTGCGATCTGACAGCACAGGCTTACTCGCCGACCACCCTGAAACCACTCAAGAGTCCGGATGGACGCATGGAGATGACTTTCAGACTGTGGAATTTCTATGACGACGGCCACGTGACCTACGACCTCTACCGAGACGGAAAGGCTGTCGTGCTCAACTCGCGGCTGGGCTTCACGCTGGAGTGGCGCAAGAGCAACCTCGCCAGCGGCTTCCGACTGGCCGACGCACAATATAGCACCTTCGACGAGACGTGGCAACCCGTATGGGGCGAGGAAGCTAACATCCGCAACCACTACAATGAGTTGGCGGTGACGTTAGTGCAGGACTACTATCTCGACCACGAGGGCAAGCGCGTCGACAAGCCCACGGTGATGATTATCCGCTTCCGGCTCTACGACGACGGCCTCGGCTTCCGCTACGAGTTTCCATCGGACGGCAATTCCCTTGTCACCTTCTGGCTCACCGACGAGCTGACGGAATTCCGCATGGCTGGCAACCATACGGCGTGGTGGATTCCCGGCGACTACGACACACAGGAGTTCAACTACACCCAGAGTCGTCTCTCGCAGGTGAAAAGCCTCTACTGGCAGTCGCAGAAGGGTGGCGGATGGCCTTGGAAGAGTTTTTCGGAGAGCGGCGTGCAGACAGCCCTGCAAATGAAGACCGACGACGGCCTCTATATCAACATCCATGAGGCTGCGGTGCTCGACTTCCCCACGATGAACCTGAACATCGACAGCACCGTTCGCCCATCGGACAAGCAGATAGAATATACGCTGAAGGTGCACCTCACGCCCGACGCCACCGGCTATGTCGGCCGCCTCACCTCTCCCTGCTACTCTCCCTGGCGTACCGTCCAGGTATGCGACAAGGCCACCGACGTGCTGCGCTCGCGCCTCATCCTCAACCTCAACGAGCCGTGCACCTTGGAGGATGTCAGCTGGATACACCCCGTGAAGTATATGGGTGTATGGTGGGAGATGATCAGCGACCATAGCACCTGGGGCTACACCAACGACTTCCCGTCGGTGCGCCTGCCGGGCGACCCGTCGCTGCCGCCGTCGCTCCAGGGTGCCATCACCGACTACACCAAGGCCAAGCCCCACGGCCGCCACGGAGCCAACAACGCCAATGTGCGCCGCTATATCGACTTTGCCGCCAAGCACGGCTTCGACGCCCTCCTCATCGAGGGCTGGAACATCGGCTGGGAAGACTGGTACGGCAAGGACAAGGACTATGTCTTCGACTTCCTCACCCCCTACCCCGACTTCGACCTGCCGGCGCTGAACCGCTACGCTCACGAGCGTGGCATCCGCCTTATCATGCACCACGAAAGCAGCTCGTCGGTAACCAACTATGAGCGTTTCATGGAGCGGGCCTATAACCTGATGAACGAGTATGGCTACGACGCCGTGAAGAGCGGCTATGTGGGCCATATCGTGCCCCACGGCGAGCATCACTACAGCCAGCCCATCATCAACCACTACCACCGCGCCATCGTCGAGGCGGCCAAGCACCACATCATGGTCAACGCCCACGAAGCCGTGCGTCCCACAGGCCTCTGCCGCACGTGGCCCAACATGATCGGTAACGAGAGCGCTATGGGCACCGAGTTCCGCGGACGCATCAATCCCGGCCACACCACCATCCTGCCTTTCACTCGCCTACAGGGTGGCCCCATGGATTACACCCCCGGCATCTTCGAGACCGATATGGAGAAGAACGCCCCCTGGAACCACGACCTCATGCGCCACACCATCTGCAACCAGCTCGGCCTCTATGTCACCTTCTACTCGCCCCTACAGATGGCCGCCGATTTCCCCGAGCACTACGAACCCTATATGGATGCCTTCCAGTTCATCAAGGACGTGGCTGTCGACTGGGACACCAGCATCTACCTCTACGCCGAGCCTGGCGACTACATTGTTACCGCCCGCAAGCCCAAGGTTTCGACTTTGAACCAGGCCGCCGACGGCCTCGGTGAGCTGCCCGACGGCAAGAAAGGCGTCATCTCCAACGCCGCCCGCTTCGTCTATGGTATAGAAGACACTAACGCATTCACGCATTCTCACATTAACGCATTAAAACCACGTGACACGTGGTTTGTGGGCGGCGTCACCGACGAGAATGCCCGCGAGTTCTCCGTCAGGCTCGACTTCCTCAAGCCTGGTGTGAAGTACGAAGCCACCATCTATGCCGACGCCAAGGACGCCAGTGGCTATGTCTCCGATGTCACCATCGGCTGGGAAGCCGCCCGCAAAGAGGGCTATAACCCCAAAGCCTACACCATCACCAAGAAGACCGTCACCAGCAAGACCGTCTTAAAACTCAAGATGGCCCCCTGCGGCGGCTTCGCCGTAAGCATCCGCGAGCGGTAACGAACGTTAATTAAACATCAATCATGGCATTCTCCGCCTTTCGTGGAGAATGCCATTTTTCTTGGAAGGTTCTTTATCGGCTGCCGCAGCACGGCAACCATTCTCTTTCATTTCAGATTTTCCAGCAATGACAGCATCGACGACATCCGCTCGTTGAGGTATTCTGCCACAAGATCAGTCATCGCCTTCGGCGAACCGGTGGCGGCATAGTCTTCAAAAGCCTCATAGTAACGCTTGCGGTCGGCGAACTTGACATTGATGGGAGGATAGCCGGCCTGCATCAACTGCATGTTGAGCAACAGGCGTCCCGTGCGGCCGTTGCCGTCGACAAACGGGTGGATGCCCTCGAAGCGCAAGTGGAACAACGACACACGCTCTACTGCATGCAAACGTGTCATCACCGTCGAATAATCGTTCAGCAGCTCACCAACCATGGGCTCTATCATGTACGGTTGTGGAGGCTCCACACTTGCTCCCATAATCCTCACCGGCACTCTGCGCCACCGGCCGCGGTCTTCCGGCCTGTCGGCAAGCACCAGCGAATGGATGGAACATATCTCGTAGGCCGACAGTGTTTTCTGCTCCTTTACCAACTTTTCCATATACTCGTAGGCCTCTTTGTATCCTACTGTCTCAAGGTGGTCCTTCAAGGGTTTGCGGTCTATGGTGATGCCTTGTAGTACAAGAGCTGTCTCCTTTAGGGTCAGGGTGTTGCCTTCGATGGCGGTGCTTTGGTGTGTGTGCTCGATGATGAACTCTTCCCGCAGGGCCTCCACCTCGCCTTGCGAGAGGGGTCGCATAGAGGCCAGCCGTTCTTTGAGGCGGTCTACTTCGGTCAGCAGAGGCGAAACTCCGTGCCGGGTCAAAGTACGTGCATCGACAGGACGCACAGCATCCTCGGGGATGAGATAAAGATTGCCTTTGCGCACCATACCGCTGATTCTCCCCTCGGCGCAGAGCTTGCGTACACGCCTGTCGCTGATACCCCATTTCCTGGCAGCTTCGCTTACTTTCAGATATGTCATATCATTCCGATTTTTGCCCATATAACGCAATAATTCCAATTATATTGTTCCGACTTTGCTAAAAATCGGAACAATGCAAAGGATTAATAAAACACCTGAACCTTCACCCAAAAGAGGGGAGCAAAGCCATACTGGCTTTGCTCCACTTTTACGCCCTTTCATTTCACCTATTGCCTCGGTATATGGTGACAATAAGGATCCTTCAGAGATTCTTTCAAAAAAAATGTCGCGATTTCCTTGTTACTCTACAGAATCCAAAATCTCAAAAGACACACTCCTTTTTCGGTCTTGACTAGACGTGGATGTCTATTACGACTACAAGTGCATTCCGATATTAGGATATCAGTTCGCTTAATTCTAATATCTCGAATTTAAAACAGAGTTGTATCCTGTTTGACTCAACGACTCTTCATAGGATGGTAATGCTATCCAAAAATCATAGAAGTCTTCTTTCCCAATATTTCTACCAGCACCGCCATTACTTTTAGCAATCTTGTCCAAATTCGTGTATATTTCAAAGCATGCATCGTATAAACGTTGTTCGCCGTTACTATGGGTTTTGACTAATGCTTCATAACCTCGTTCTTGGGGAGATGTACATATACTATCGCCTCTCATTCCAATGTAAAATGACTGTATTGTATCATGAAACTTTACATTTATTTTTGCAACATGAATATTCTTAGTCAAAAGTGTGCTATCAAGATAACAATCCAACATGATCAGCCCACCTCCGATATTTATTTCTGAATCTGCGTGTCCAGAACTACCAATAGTTTGTCCCAACATTGTGGCCGAAAACATGAAATCCATCGGACAGCCAACAGTATCGTAAGAAATTGATTGAATGCGATACTTTGATGTCAAATTGTCTTTTGCCCATTCTTTAAAAACATTCTTAATCTTTCCGTCAGTTGTTTTAACGTCATAGTTACTGCATGAAGTAATTAGGAAAACAAGAGCAACAATCCATAGAAAACATCTTGTATTCATTTTTTTTATTTAAAGGTTAGCAATTTTAATGATAACATACTGTGCATTATCTCCAGTAAAATCGTCTAATGACAACCTATAAGGATAATCAATATATCCACTGTATGAAACTGGTGGATTTTTGTATCTGTCATATTTTCTTGATAGTCCATTGGTTTTTTTTAATACTATAGCATAGGGTTTAGTCATTAATTCTGTTGATACTTCATCCCCCAATTTAAATCGAATCGTACTTGTTTTCGCAAAGTCATTACCATAATCGGGATAGTTTCCTAGGTAATGACCATAATCCTGCCAATAAGCAAACCTAACCTCCATTATACCTTCTCGATTCATTTGATCTCCATTTATGGAGTATATTGCCAATGTGGGTAAATCAGGGTCTTTGGAAGTGGAAGTGACTGACATCGAGGCAAGCACGTAGGTGCTCCCCCTGTCGGCAGTACGATGAAACCCACCATCATCATAGGAATCAAAATGAAATGATCGATTTACGCCTATTGCAGAAAAAGATACTTTATTGTAATCAATTGTTACAGTCGATACAGGTCTTAATACTTTAAAGCCCAACGCCTTTATTCTTTCTTCTTCCGCTTTTTGTTTTGCTATCAAGTTATCTATTCGTTGCAGAATAATAGTTGTTTGCTGACTTTCCTTGGATTTAGGGAATAACCTGTTTAGTTCGTTTATGCACTTTTTAGCTTGACCGTACTCACCATTTGAGACCTGTTCATTGATTAAAGTGAGCCTTTGACTTGCAGGCAAAGACAGCATTGTTATTGTGTCTCGCAGATTTGTGATAAGTACAGAATCCTGTATCACCTGTTTCTTGACGGTTTCTAGTTCCTCCTTGATATTGTCATACTCACTTTGTTTTACTCCACAACTAATACTCATTGTCGTGGAAATTGTTAACATTAGTACTACTCTAATATTCATAGCTGTATTTGTTTGTGTTAATAATTGATTTCTCTACCTACTCCATATTGCAGTTTTCGGCATCCCTGCACACTGATTATACAAGCAGACAATAAAAAAGCCGTGAACTATCTTTGTTCGTACGGAGGCTCTGGTAAACCCTTTCAGCAAACAAGAAAGCTCACGGTGCTCGTGAGCGTTTCCCTTTCCTCGTGCTGAAAGTTTAGAAATTTTACCAGAATTTCCGTACGCGAAAGAAAAGCGAATACGCTTTAATATGTCTTTATTTTTCTACTATTCTCTTTGTTTCCTACCTGTTTCTATTCGTTTGATTTTGGGGTGATAATACAATGTTGATTATTTTTATTGGTTATCTTTTGTCAAGAGATGTTTCAGTCGTTTTATGTCTTGGCGGTTCTGCCATACGGTCACGATGGTTATTGTTTCGCCGTCAATAAATAAGTTAGGATTGCACGCAAGTCGCTTCGGGAAAGATCACTCCACTTAATCTGCATAGCTGGCCAGCATTTGCTCCATCTCTTGCATCACTTCTTCGTGAGGGATAAGCTTCGTTCGCCCTGCCTTGATATCCCTGCCACGCAGCAATGTCAATGCCTTGGCCTCGTCTTCGGTGCGGATGATTAACCCGTCAATCTCGTCTTGCGCAATGCGATTACGGAATGCATCTCGCACACGCCTTGACTGCTGTTGGTATAACGTCCAAAGCGCATCCACTGCTGACATGTCTTGATGGTTCGCTGCTGTTTGCATGTTACATTCATTTTAATTTCAATTTGCAAAAATACACACATTTTCCGACATGGGCAAATATATTTTCCGTATCTCGCGAAAAGTGTGTATCTTTGCAGCGAAAAATGAAAAGATTTATCATCATAGTATTAATACTGCTAGGCTCGTGTGCATCAGCGCAGGATTTCATCGGCTGCCTCACCGACAGCGGATGGGTGGAGACGCCGATGCTGCGCACGACGTTCCATGTCGACCACGGCGAACTGCGGCCATCCGACTTCCAGACCGTCAGCTTTCAGGTGTCCGTCGCTTCGCTGGGCTACCACGAGGTGTATGTCAACCATACGCGTGTGAGTGACCATGTGATGCAGCCCGCCGTGTCGCAGCTCGACAAGCGGGCAATGGAAGTAACCTACGACATCACCAACCTCATCCACGAGGGCGACAACGAGTTGATGCTGTGGCTCGGTCAGGGCTGGGGACGTATCTACGGTACTCCGGCGGCGGCTCGGGCGGCGGTGGAGAAAACCGTCTCCGACGGCGAATGCGGACTGATATATGAAATCCTTAAGACCGACAGCACCTGGGAGGCTTCGCCCAGCCCCTACAGCTATACTGGCAGCTGGCAGCCTATGCAGTTCGGCGGCGAACGCTACGATGCGAGGGTGAAGGAGCGATGGCGCCCCGCAGCAGTATATGACGCAGAGGATATTTCCATCTCACGGCAGGCGTTTGAGGGCAACCAAATCGTCGACACCTTGGATCCCGTAGGGCAATCGACGTTGCCCGACGGATCGACGCTGATTGACTTCGGCCGCGTGGTGACTGGGTGGTTCTATGCCGTATATGGCCTGATGGATTCGGGGCAAGCGGTGACAATGGAGTACCTCGACCACCTAGAGGCGAAGCCTCCTTTCACCGAGACCGACGTCTTCGTCTCCGACCGCGCCCCATACAATATCTTCCGCAATCGCTTCCACATGCACGCTTTCCGCTATGTGCGAGTGAAAGGGACCGGTGTGGGGCGTGCCCGTGCCTTGCAGATCAGCGCCGTGGACCCCTATGGCGGTGCCACCTTCGAGTGCAGCGACCCACGGTTGAACGCCATTCACGACATGGTGAAGTACACCCTCAGCTGCCTTACCTTCAGCGGCTATATGGTCGATTGCCCCCACATCGAGCGCATGGGCTACGGCGGCGACGGCAACTCCTCCACCAACACCCTCCAGACTCTCTGGGACGTGCGCTCCACCTACGCCAACTGGATGCAGGCCTGGCACGACGCCATGGATTCGACAGGCGACCTGCCCTATGTGGCCCCTGCCTTCCGCACAGGCGGCGGTCCCTACTGGCAGGGCTTCGTGGTCAAAGCCCCGTGGCGTACCTACCTTAACTACGGCGACCGCTCGCTCATCTACCGCCACTACGACGACATGAAGCGCTGGCTGGAATACATCAAGCGCCACAGCGAGGACTACATCCTGCAGCCGTGGCCCGACAACGAGCGCCACAGTTGGTTCCTCGGCGACTGGGCCGTCCCCGAAGGGGGCGACAAGGGTGGCGAGAGTGTGCTGCATGCCTGCAGCTGCTTCATCAGCGACTGCCTGGCTGACATGGTGCAGATGGCCCGCATGACACGCCACCCCGATGACGCAGAACATTATGCCAACTGGCGCCGGAACCTCAACGCCGCCATCCACCGCCGTTTCTACCACCCCGAAAGCCACACCTATGCCAACGGCACGCCCCTCGACCAGTGCTATGCCCTGCTGATGGGCATCCCGCCCGACAGCGCCACCGCCGATGCGGTCAAAGAGCAACTGCTGAAGGACTGCCACGGGAAGTACCGCGACCATATCGCCGCAGGCCTCATGGGCGTTCCCATCTTCACCGAGTGGTGCATACGAGAGCGGCAGGCCGACCTCATGGCCACCATCCTCCGCCAAGAGGACTATCCCGGCTACCTTAATATGATTAATCAAGGCGCCACCACCACATGGGAGTCGTGGGACTGCGGCCGTCCCGGCAAGGAGGACCGCAGCCGCGTACACAACTGCTACAACGGCATCGGCATCTGGTTCTATCAGGCCCTCGCCGGCATCCGCCCCGACCTCCACGAAAGCCGAGAGGAGAGCAAACATGTTCGCTCTTCCGAGGTGGAGTGGAGTGAACGCAGTTACCCTCAGCAGCCTGGCTACAAGCATTTCTTCGTCGACCCGCAACCGTGCGAAGGTGTCGACTGGGTGAAATGCACCAAGCCCACCCCTTACGGAGACATCAAGGTGGAAATTGGAAATGGAAAGTTGAAAGTTGAAATACCTGCCGGCACCACGGCAACGCTGTTCCCTGACTCCACCAGGGAGCGGACACTTGAGAGTGGAGAACATACAATAGCGTTATGAAACGATTTATCCCGATACTCATTGTCTTGCTGCTCGTCTCTTGTGGCAGCAGAATTAGGATTGTCTCGCCGAATGTCGAGATGCAGGATGGTTCAATGCCGTTGGCTACCGCCGAGCCCCGCTTCGGCTGGCATTATGAGGCCGAGGTCAATAATGTGGTGCAGACAGACTACCGTATTATCGTGGCCAGCAGCGAGGAGAATGTAAAGAAAGGTATCGGCGACCTGTGGGACTCGAAGAAGGTGGACACCAATCAGATGCTGTACATCCCCTACGAAGGTACGCCATTGAAGAGTCGCGATCGCTGTTGGTGGAAGGTGTACACCACCGTGACCTACGGCGAACATAATAGGAGGAAGACCCTCGAGAGCGAGGTGCAGCACTTTGAAATCAGTCTGCTCTCGCCCAACGACTGGCGCGCCCACTGGATTGGACGCGACTATGACGATGACAAGGTGGAGGGACACACCGCCATTGCCGCCCGCTACCTGCGCAAGGAGTTTCCTCTAAAGAAAGATATTGACCACGCACGTCTATACATCAGCGGCCTGGGTTCGTACACGGCCTATATCAACGGCCAGGAGGTGGCCGAAGACGAGTGGCTGAAGCCCGCGCTGAGCGACTACACGCAGCGCATCTATTTCAACGCCTACGACGTAACCCACCTGTTGTACATCAGCGGCAAGCCCACAGGCAACGCGACGGCGGATGGCGCTGGTGTGATGAACGCAATAGGTGTGGTGCTTGCACCAGGACGCTTCACCACACCACGCCATGATTCCAACTATCTGGAATGGTGCGGCATAAACCACGCTGCACACTACGGATTGCCGCAGTTGCTGATGCAGCTGGAGGTGACCTACAAGGACGGCACCACTGACACGGTGGTCAGCGACGGCAGCTGGATGATTACAAACCAAGGCCCCATACGCAAGGCCAACGAATTCGACGGCGAGACCTTCGACAGGGATTTGGACCTGGCCCTCGGTCCATGGCTGCACCCCGACTATAGTTACTACGGCGAGTATTGGCAACCCGTGGTGGACCACTACGACCGTACGAACATGTACCGTGAGGACATCTACAATCCTCGCCATCGCGTAAGCCGTGAATATCCTGTAAAAACTGGCAGCCCGTTGCCAACCGACTACCGGCGTCCCGACCCCATGCAACTCCTCACTCCGCAGCCCAACCCCAACATCAAGGTGCAGCACAGGCTGAAGCCGGTGGCCGTCTTTGTCAAAGACGACAAATGGATACTCGATATGGGGCAGAATATGGTGGGAGTGGTGGAAATAGCCGATCTGGCGACACTCTTGGCGCACAGGGATGACTATCGCGACACCATCACCTTGCGCTACGCCGAGCTGCTCAATGCCGACAGCACGCTCTACACCGACAACCTGCGCAGCGCCGAATGCATCGACCGTTATATCGCAGTGGGAGCACCAGAGACATGTTGGAGCCCGCAATTCGTCTACCACGGATTCAGGTATGTGGAGATAAGCGGCCTACCCAAGGAGAGCCGCCCGACGGTGGATCACTTCCGGGGGCTTGTCCTCTATGACGAGATGCCGATGACGGGCAGCTTCGAGACCTCCGACAGCGTCATCAACGCCGTCTACCGCAACGCCACGTGGGGTATCCGTGGCAACTATCGCAGCATGCCCACCGACTGCCCCCAGCGCGACGAACGCATGGGCTGGACAGGAGACCGCACCACCGGCTGCTACGGCGAGAGCTTCATCTTCGACAACCACCGCCTCTATGCCAAGTGGCTGCAGGACCTCGAAGACAGCCAGTGGGAGAACGGCTCGCTCCCCGACGTGGCCCCCGCCTATTGGCGCAACTACACCGACAACATGACCTGGCCGGGCGCCTTCATCACCGTGGCCGATATGATATGGAGGCGTTTCGGTGACTTCCGTCCCATGGAGCAGCATTATGACGCGATGAAGAAGTGGATGCTCCACATGAGGAAATACTATCTCAAGGACGGCATCCTCATCCGCGACACCTACGGCGACTGGTGCGTGCCGCCCGAAAGCCCCGAGCTCATTCACTCGCGCGACACCAACCGCATGACCTGGCCCGCCAACCTCTCCACGCCCTACTACTACCATTTCTGCCACCTCATGATTGACTTCGCCTATGCGTTGGGACGCTATGACGACATGGACTATTTCGGCCGTCTGAACGATACTATCGTCGAGGCTTACAACGCCCGCTACCTCGACACCGCCCGCGGCTGCTACAGCAACAACACCGCCACCGCCAACCTCCTGCCGCTGGCCTTTGGCATGGTGCCGTCGGAGAGGCTCGAACGCAAGGTCTTTGACAACATCGTCGACAAAATAGAGAACGATTTCGGCGGCCACGTCGCCACCGGCGTGGTGGGCATCCAGCACCTGATGCGCACCCTCACCGATCATTGCCGCGGTGACCTCGCTCTGAAGCTGGCAACCGACACCACCTACCCCTCCTGGGGCTATATGGTGAAGCAGGGAGCCACCACCATCTGGGAGCTCTGGAATGGAGATACGGGCGACCCGGCGATGAACTCCGCCAACCATGTGATGCTCCTCGGCGACCTCATCACCTGGTACTACTCCTACCTCGGCGGCCTCCTCAGCACCTCGGGCGACAATTCCTTCTTGCTACAACCTCATCCCATCGAGGGGCTCGACTACGTCAACTGCTCCTACAATTCTGTCTACGGGCGGATAGAAAGCAACTGGCGCCGCAATGGGAACCTCTTCGAGTGGGACATCCTCATCCCGCCCAACACCACGGCCACCGTGATGCTGCCCACCAGTTCTTGTGGCTGGGAAATGCATACCCTCCCCAGCGGCCGCCACCACCTCAACAGTCAATTATGAAAAAAAGTGAATAATAATGTAAGGATTTCTGGATTCGGTTGTCCAATGTAGCAAAAACAGTCAGATGAAAAGCGAAAAAGAAAGGCAATTCGAAGAACTGGTGAAACAGTACAAGCGGACAATCTACTCGGTCTGTTACATGTTTTCCCGCGACACGGAGGAAGTCAACGACCTCTTCCAGGAGATTCTCATCCGCTTGTGGCTGGGATTCGACCAATTCGAGAAGCGCAGCAGCGCGAACACATGGGTTTACCGCATCGCGCTCAACACGGCCATCAACTGCGACAAACGGTCAAAACGTCGTCCACAGGCCATTCCGCTCTGCTCCGACATCGACCCCTACGACCCACGGGACACCTCGCTAGAGCAGATGCGCCAGCTCCATGCACTCATCAACCAGCTCGACGTGATGGACCGCGGACTAGTGTTGTTGTGGTTGGAGGGTATCGGCTACGACGAGATTGCATCCATCATGGGCATCTCCGTCGCCAACGTCGGAATCAAGTTGCACCGTATCAAGGAGAAACTAATCCAGAAATCGAAATCCATTAACCAATAAATCTTACATTATTATGTCACAAGAAAATCACAACTCGGAAATGGAACTCTCCAATCTGCAGGTGCAGTATCAGTCACTTCAGGAGAAGTTCTGCCAACAGGAAATCGTCAACAACGGTCTGATTCATGAGATGCTGCATGTGGGTATCTCCAACTTCAAGCGTCGCAATGCGGAAATCATACTCACCTACGGACTGTTGTCCGTCACGGCCTGCTGGAGCTGGTATCGCTTCGACCTCCGATTCTCTTTCATGGCCATATCGGTAGTGCTGTTTGCGGTGATTGGCATATTTGAGTGGGTCAGTTGCCAAAAGATTCTAAAAATCGGCACTGAAGGTTCCGATGTCCAGACGCTTGTCCGGAGAATGGAGAAGGCCCGCACACGATTCTCTTTGTTATGGATTGCAGGTGTTCTAGCCTTGTGTCTATGGATGATGTGGTTTGTATCCGAGATAGGCGAAAAGTTAGCGATAACCAATCTGAGGAGTTCCTTTATCATTATAGCCGCCATTCTTACATTATCCATCGTACTGATAATATGCAATATTGACCGTCTTGTCAAGATGAGCGACGAACTATTGGCGCAGACTTCGCGACGGGACGAAGCCACAACAACTTCTGCCTACCGTCACAGCGCTACTTACTGGACCGGTCTAGCTATGCTCGCGTTGAGCCTCGTCGGCCTTGTCTTCAAGTTGATGCATTGGCCGTTCGGCGCCATTCTTTTTTTGCTGGTGGGGCTTGTCGGGGTGGTATATGTTGTCCTGACTGCGCGCCATCTGGCGCGAGTGGTCCCCGAGGAACGTCTAACTATCCGAATTGCTGAGGCAGCAAGTTTGTTTCTTGTCGTCAGCTTGGTATTTAGAATGATGCACTATCCTTTCAGCGGCCTCCTGGGATTGGTCGGATTGTCGCTTTTCGTCATCGCCATCCTTGTCGGATTAATAGTGAAACGTTGAATTCAACCCTATGGGGTCACGGAGACTTTTGCTACGAAGCCGCCGCCGGGGGCAAGGTGCAGCTTGATTGCTTGATTG
>JAEEGH010016884.1_pt1 | contig 15653 bp, 5 predicted proteins | sample 9134181 | NCBI WGS metagenome assembly JAEEGH01 (sample SAMN16246544, study PRJNA631951) | gut metagenome | biome: gut microbiome; feature: rumen; material: DP-attached | host: Bos | place: Iran: Karaj | collected 2018-10 | reverse complement strand
TAACTTCATCTTCCGCGTGCGTGAATTCGAGCAGATGGAACTGGAGTTCTTCTGCAAGCCCGGTGAGGACCTGGAGTGGTTCAACTACTGGCGCGGCTTCTGCCGTGACTGGCTGCTGAGCCTGGGCATCAAGGAAGAAAGCCTGCGGCTGCGGGATCATGAGCCCGAGAAGCTGGCCTTCTACTCCAAGGCTACCACGGACTTCGAGTTCCTGTTCCCCTTCGGCTGGGGCGAACTGTGGGGCGTAGCGGATCGTACTGACTACGACCTGACCCGGCATCAGGAACACTCCGGCAAGAGCATGGAGTACCTGGATCCGGTGACCAACGAAAAGTACGTTCCGTACTGCATTGAGCCCTCCCTGGGCGTGGACCGTATGGTGCTGGCCTTCCTGTGCAACGCCTATGAAGAGCAGGAACTGGAGGGCGGAGACGTACGTACAGTGCTGCACCTGCATCCGGCGCTGGCACCTTACAAGGCTGCCGTGCTGCCGCTGCAGAAGAACAAGCTGGGCGGACTGGCCAGCGAGATCCATGCGGAACTGTGCAAATACTTCCCTGTGGAATATGATGAAACCGGCTCCATCGGTAAGCGGTACCGCCGCCAGGATGAAATCGGCACGCCCTTCAGCATCTGCGTGGACTTCGAAACCGAAGAAACGCAGACCGTGACCATCCGCGACCGGGATACCATGACCCAGGAACGCGTTCCGATCAGCGAGATCCGCAAGTACATTGAAGACAGAATGAGATTCTGATATTCCCCGGAATGAATCAGCAACCCCGGACCATACGGTCCGGGGTTTTTGTATGAAAACTTTTTTTGTCAAAATCAGGCAAATGTACAACATTCTTTGGGAAAAAGCCGGAAGCCTTATGAATCCTTGCTTGCGGGGAAACAAAGGAGAAAAAATGAACATATCGAATCGCACAATAAAGTTACACAGAATAAAATGCATAGAAAAGTGTAACCAATTTGTGATATAATCACATAAACAGACAATATTTTCCAGATTATCGTTGACGGAGGCGACGGGAGAAATGAAAAAGGGAACGCGCAGGTGTATTGCGTGGCTGTGCGTTTTCTGTATGCTGCTGACGAGCATGCCTTATTCCGCGTTGTCTGATTCCTCCCCGGCGACACCGACAGACCTGCAGCCGGCCGTGACGGAAATAACGCAGGAGCCCGGAACAGACAATACCGGTGAGCCTGCGGCTGAACCGGCAGGGCAGGGGAATGAAAATCCGGAGTCCGAACCGGAAAAGCCGGCGGACGGGGAAAACACCGAGAGAGAGGGAACACAGAGGGTGAACCGGGACCTGATGGCCGGAAACGACCTGACGGTGAACGGCAGACTTGAAAAAAAAGAATACCTGATTCGTTTTGTGCCGGCGGAAACGCAGACGGTGTATCTGATCCTGTCTTCTGACAAACAGCTTGAAGCGACTGTGGCGGCGGAGGAGACGGGCGCTGCGGTTCCGTTTGTCCGGGACGGTACGGACGAAAACGGAAGGAACGTGTGGACCGCGGCGGATTATAAAACCGAAAAGGACCGGGCGTATCTGGTCCGGATTACCGGCGCAATATCAACGGAATTCACCCTGAGAATTGTCAAAAAGAGCATCCTGAAACAAGAGCAGGAAGTGGGAAACGCGGAAGATCCAGAGGAACTGCCCGGGGACAAAACCGGGGAACCGGTGCAGGAGGAAACCAAAGAAACACAGGAAGATCAGCCGGAGGAAACAGCCGGTGAAGAGCTTCCGGAAGAGGAAGAAGGACCGGAAGAAGAACCCGCTGAGGAAGCCGGAACCCCGGCGGAAGAGCCGGAGAATGAGCCTGAATCCGGACAGGACGGGGAAACCGTGACGGAACCGGAGGAGAATGCCGGGGACGGATCGGAAGCCAGGAACGGGGAAGAGGTTCCGGAAGAGAAAACAGAAGAAGAAAACAAAGAGGCGCCGGCGGGAGAACTACCTGACGAAGTGTCCGGAGAAAAGGCGGAAGAGGCCGCTGAAGGACAGGCGGGGGAGGCAACCGGGGAAGAACTTCAGCCGGATGGGAACGCAGATACAGAAGCCGCGGAAGAAGCCGAGGACGCTGAAGAAGAGCGTGAGGCGGAATCCGGGGAAGCGCTTCCGCAGGAAGACGAGGCGAATCCCGGTGAAATACCGGAGGAGCCGGAAACGGATCCCCTGATGACAGAACCGGAAACAGAAGAACCAGCTGAAGTACGGCTGGACGCGGCGGAACCCGGAACGGAAGCCTGGATCAGTTTCCTGCCTGAAGCGGGTATTCCCGCAGAAGCAGAACTGCATGCGAGGGAAATTCCTGCAGACGCCGGGGAAGCCTGGCAGGACGGGCTGGCGAAGGCCCTGAAGTGTGAAGATGAATCCTGTCTGAGATATACCAAATATATAGAGTTTACGCTGACCCGGGAAGGGGAGGCACTGGAGCTGAACGCGCCGGTGACGGTCTGTATGAGGCTGCCGGATATACAGGAAGGTGCGGAAGCACTGCAGGTTGTGCGCTTTGACGGCGCGGAGCCTGAAGGGCTGGAAAGCAGCCTGCAGGGAGAAATCCTCTCCTTCCGGACGGATACCCTGGGCGTGTTCGGCATTGGTAACGCGCTGACTTCCCTGGCTGTCGGGGAGACTGAACTGGCCAGGGTGGAAGTGCTGGGCTTTGCATCCATTATGCCGGTGAGCCTGACGCAGGCGGAGGATCCTGAGGTTGCGGAAGGACTGGAGGTTCTCGGCACCTTTACCGTCAGCAGCCAGGCGGAGACGGCTGATGCCGTGGATGGACCGGAAAATCTCTGGATTCGGGCGAAGCTGAAGGAAGACACGGAGCTGAATCCCATGGAGGGCGTTGCCCTGTACCGGGTGAAGGATGGCCGGGCGGACGTGATGATGGAAGACCTGACCGAAGAAGGGCTGACCGCAGAGCTGGATGCGGAACAGATTGCTCTGGTCATGGATACGGGCCTGCGCCGCCGGACGCTGAGCGTGAACCCGGAGGGAAAAACCGAAGAGCAGACGATCACCCTGGACGGCCTGGTTCCCCTGGACGCGGAGGTTACGGCGGCAGATGTGACAGAACGCTATGCCGGATACGTGTTCCCGCGGCTCCCGCAGAGAACCCTGCTGAAGGCACGGAAGGCAGCGCCGCAGGCGGAGACGTCGGCGGAATGGGTCACGCTGGCCGCGTTTGACATCAGCATTACGAACGAAAACGGGGAATACCAGCCGGATGGGGATAAGCCCATCTGCGTGGAGATTATCGACAGCCGGATTACCCCGGACCGGGAAACGGAACTGTGGCACATCCGGGACGACGGCACAGAAGAAAAAATCGAGAACATTACCGTGGAGGAAGGCAGGATTGTCTTTGAGGCAGCCGGTTTCTCCGTTTATGTGGTGGTTGTCCATGAGGACGGCACGGTGGCCAGTCCCCGGGTGGAATTCCATTTTATCTCCCGGGACGATAACGCGCTGACCAGCGGGAACCGCGTTTACTATGCGAGCGCTCCCTATCCCTTCAGGAACAAGGACGGGCAGAACCAGACCACGCAGATCCTGAAAGACGGGGAGGCGCTGGAGCTGATCACGGATCCGGGAAACCTGGAGGACAAGCATTTCTACGGCTGGTATGTGGTGGAGCCATATATCATCAGTGGAACAACGAACGAATACGGAATCGGCACAGCGGATTCAAAACTGTATTACAGCTGGCCGGCCAATCCGGACGCCATTGCCTTCGAAAAACCCATCAGCATCCAGGAAAGCAACGTCAGCATCGGCGATACGGTTCACTGGAGCCTGAACGGCGTTTCCGGCGAGGGTACGGTGGACAAGGACGGAAGCCTGCATGTGTTCCTGGCTCCGGTTTATGACAAATACAACTTTATCAACTTTATGCTGTATGCCCGGGACGCGGGCGTTTCCGGCGCCAGCAACCTGATGACCCGGAAACTGATCGCCAAGGGCAGCTCGCAGGATGTCGATGTACGGATCAGCGATATCCGGTCCAGCAGCACGGACGCGGTGCACCTGATTTTTATCGGATGGGAGTACAACGCCGGAACGGAAGAAAATCCGGACTGGGTGCAGCTTCCGACGGTGGACTATACCGGCGCGGAACTGAAGGATCCCGGCAGGGACGGGGTTTATTTCACCTCTTCCGGAATGGCGGAAGGGGAAAGCATCAACCTTTATCCCATTTTTGTGGAAGCGCGCTGGGTGGACTTTGTGAGCGGCGTCAGCGGCAGCGGCGCGACCTTTGTCGGCTCACGCTTCCTGGAATCCTGGGGCAGGAACGGTGTGGTACCCGAGGGAATGACGCCGGATCCCGACGTTAACGTGTTTGACCCGTCCATTCCGGTTTCACAGCGGCAGGGCTATATATTCGAAGGATGGTATGCCTTCGCCAGCACTGACCCGAATACAGGGGAAATTACCAACCTGACGGAACCGAAGGATGTGCCCGTCAGCTATATTGACGACAACCTGCAGGAACGGCTGGCTACGATCAACACAACGGCAATCAGGATTACAAACGGGAATGGACAGATTGACTATAACGGTAAATATACGCTGGACGTGGACAGCGGATATGACCTGTTTGAAGGATCGGGCACGTCCCTGAAATTCTATGACGCGCTGGACCGCCTGACGCTGTATGCCAACTGGGTACCCGATCATTCCGGCATCACCGTGGTCTACTGGACAGAAAACGCGGACGACGACGGGTATGCCTCCAGCGCGGTGAAGACCATTTCCACAACACAACTGAATGAGCAGCTGAACACAGCTTATGCTTCCGGATCTGAGATTACACTGGAAGGCCTGCAGGCCTATACCGAAGATTCTGTCAGCGTGCTGAGCACCGGATTCCTGGACGATGTGAGCGCCGTGCCGGCGGGAGAGGAAATCTTCTATGACCTGAACACGGAGAGGTCAGACCAGTCCCGGATTATCGACGGGGAAGGCAGGGCTATCTTCAACGTTTATTACAGCCGGAAGGTGTTCAAACTGGTATTCCACATTGGCCGGGACGGATATGTGAAGACGGCCGGATCCCAGAAGACAGCCGAAGGATGGGACGGCAACTGGATTGAGTTCATGTTCAATGACGACAAGCTCACACAGCTGGGTTATACTGCCCATAACGGCTCATCCAAATCCGGCCTGTACAGCATGACCTTCGAAGGACGGACGTATACATCAGAATATGTGACGACCAATGCAAACGTCATGGGCGACTATGTGCCGGGTGCGGATGAGAATGTCTATGTACTGGCGGCGAAATACGGCGCTTACATTGGCGACCGCTGGCCGAGTCCGTCCAATCCCAGGTTCAGATTTGATGAGCCTTCCAATACCACGCATACCATGTACACCTGGGCCGGATATTACGGCAGCCTGTACTGCCAGATCGCCAATGACCGGCCGACCTGGGCCGGACAGCAGGGCAACAACCCGGACCTGAACGGCATTTACAGCTATATGTCCGCGGAGCTGTGCTCCAACCGGGCCGGTACCGGCATTATCAACCAGAACCAGGTTCACCATATTGTGGCCTATTTCGGCCTTAAATCGAACCGGGACAGGATCAAGCAGTACCATACGCTGTTCGAGGCGGTGGAAGGGACCTATGATCCGGATGAAGTTGCCCTGGTGCCGGGTGAAGACTATACCGGGTACAACCGGACGACCTGGAGCAGCGACATTGCCCACGTAAGCCCCGAGGTCATCACAGACAAGATGTTCTATGAATCCGAAGGTTCGCCGGTACCGGTTATTTCCAACGTGAATCCGGAATTCCAGATGGCCTGGGATTTTTCCGGGTACGACTACTTCTACAGCTGTTATAACGTACCGCAAAGATATGAAAACCATGTCTATTTCTTCTATACGCCGAAGCAGTATACGCTGACGTTCATGTATGAGAACGAGGCGGACCGGAAGATGGACACCTACTTCTACAGACAGTCCCTGGCGGACGCGAGAAAATACGAGGATCCCTGGAAGGAAGGATACAGCTTCCTGGGCTGGTATACCAATGAGGCAGGCGCGGGCGAGCCCTTTGATTTTGAGCATTCAACCATGCCGAGCCAGAGCATTGTGCTCTATCCGGTGTTCAAAAAGCTGGATTACGTGATCCGGATCGACCCGAACGGGGCGGAGATCGACCGCTGGCGGGCCGGATCCACTTCCGCCGGCGCCTCCACGGGATTCCGGGTGAACTACAAGGAAACCATCAGCGCCTACAACTTCCTGGAGCGCAATTACCTGCCCACCTACGAGCAGGAGATCCAGGAACTTGGACTGAATCCGGAAACGGAACTCTATTACTACCTGAATACCCGATATATCAGCGAGGAGCATGACGGGGACTTTATTCCCGGTGCCCTCCGGAGCGCACTGTACCTGACCGCGGCGGAGATTGACCAGTACTGGGCATATTACAGTTCATTCCCGGAGGCGCGGTTTACTGAGCGCGGCGCAGTGAAGTTTACCGACAGGAATGAATGGATGGACGCTTACCTCGGCGGGCATAACTTGGACAGCCTGACAAAATACCGCCGGAAACAGGGCGCGGAGCATTACTCTTTTATGGGCTGGTACCAGGTGATGGAAGACGGATCGCTGGCTTCCGCACCCTTCAATTTCAACACCATGATCACGGAGGATACCGAGATCCGGGCGCTGTGGCGGCTGGACGGCGGATATTATATCCGGTACAACCCGAACTATACCGAAGATGACGGACAGGGAAATGTAACAACGGTAATGGGCAACGTAGAGCAGTGGAGCGATCCGGAGGATCCCTCCAGACTGCTGTATGCGGACCAGTCTCCCACACACATCCTGCGGGCACCTTCGAACATTACCCCGGGCTGGGTTTTCCGGGGATGGCGGGTGGTCCGCCTGAACGGGGAAACCTGGGAACCGATCCAGCTGGATCAGAACGGGGAAGCCATATATTATCAGCCAGGCAGCGACTTTATCATTGACTCCAGCCTGGTTTCTGAGATTGCGGGCAACGGCGCCGTGATCCATATGCAGGCGTATTATGAACCGGATGATACCTCCTACCGCAGGCCGGATGTGACGAGCCTCATCCTGGATGCGAACGATCCCAGGGGCGGATATGTGAACACCACGGATTCCACGGGTCTTCCCGCACTGGACCATCCGGGCCATACCTGGATCAACACGGAGGATCATCTGGACGGCGGCGGACGGCCGACGCAGATCCTGTTCGGCGATACGGAAGAGCTGCTGCAGTCCAACCTGGCGCTGCACCTGTACCGGTACGCAACGGAACAGACGCATGACGGCGTGCAGGGAACCAGCTATTTCTCGAACGATGATTTCTACCTGCTGCTCGGCTTTGATGAGCATGAGGATCCCCTGAATCCCACAACCGGCTCTCCCTACATCCCCGCGTTTGCCGCCGATGGAGTGGCCGCGGTGACAAGGGAAGGACAGAAAACCCTCTACGCCATGTGGGAGCCCATGATCTACGCGATCTTTGTGAATACCACCGCTGAACCCATCACAGTCCGGTTCAGCGGAACCGCCGGCACGGAAACAGTCCGGGTTGTGAATATGGTCACCGGGGAATATGACCGGGAGGAAACCCGGGGCACGATTACCATTCCGGCAAAGTCCGGAGAGACTGACGGCATGATCAAGGTGGTCCTTCCCTGTGCGGAGGCCGGGACGGATGTGCTGACAGCCGAGGCACTGAACGATCATGCACGGAAGAAGATCAGCGTCAGCGGCACATTCCGGGATGAGCCCTGCGGAACGGGAGAAGAGGACGTCCGCTACGAGAATACGGCGACCTGGTCCGGAACGGTGCAGTTTGACGAAGAAGGTATTGTGGTCACCTATACAGAGGAACCGGACAACCAGGTGCTCTTTGATGTGAATACCGGCCACTGGAAGGAAACCTCCGCGGATTATATCCAGCTGGAGGATGACCTGTACACGATCTACGAGGCAAAGATTACGGACAACGCCTACCGGCCGGCGGATCCGGCCCATCCGGGTATGGTGTTCATCGGCTGGACCACCAACGCGGATATTGCAGCGCAGAGGGATTTCAGTACGGAAGAGGCGGTAACCTGGGGCAGCACAACGATTATCCCGGACGAGGGAGAGATTGTGCTGGACAAGGTAAGGGAAGATTATCTGTGGGACTTCAGCCAGCCGCCGCCCTACGAGCAGACGCTGTATGCCGTGTGGAGCGACAAGGTCAGCGTTGTCTATAACATGATGTATACCAGCAACACCAGGTTCCATATATGGAACGGGCCGGAAACAGTGAATACCGACGTGCCTTATGTGTTCTACAGGAACGAGGAGGATCCCCGGTATGTAATCTGGTCCCTGGCAAAAGGCGACCGGGCGGTCAAGCCGGAAGACCCGTCTCCCCATTCCGAAAAGCCGAACTGGAATTTTATCACCTGGCTGGAACATAATGCGAAGACAGATGGCTTCCGTAACAGTGACAGAAAGCCCGGCGCGAATGAAATTGTGGAGTATGCCTTTGACTTTTCACAGCGGATTATGGAAACGGTGACGCTGGTCACTTCCTGGACATCGACCATACCGCAGCACTACACCTTCACGGTGGAAAAGCGGGTGACAGACGGCAATCCCAATGATGAGTTTACCTTCAATGTGGAAGTGCTGGATGAACTGGTTTACGGTAAAATTACGAACAACACGAACACAACAGGGCTTCCGGCCAGGAGATGGGGTTCCACTGCCGTAAAGCTGAAAAAGAACCAGCAGTATACGGTGAATGTTACGGTATCTTATGTAACCGACTGGGGCGGAGCTTACGGCGTCGGGATAGAAGTAACCGACGCAAGCGGCGCCATTATCAAGAGCGGACAGGTGATCTACTGCGAAAAGAATACCTATAAAAACTTTGTTTCGGATTACAAATACACCCTGAAAATCTCCGAAGAAGCCGCGGCAGGTTATGACACAGAAGTGACCGTGGAGGATATGGATGAAGGAATCGTCTGTGAAACGAACCAGGAAGAGCGTGCGTTCAGCTTCACAGTAAGACAGGGAACCCGATCTGAATTCCAACCGACACAGAACACCTATACGGCCGGGGAGGACAACAGCCTCCGGATTGTCTTTACCAACACGGGCGAACCGATCATCGCGCCGACGGGCATCAGGATAGGGATCGTACCGTTTGCGGTGATGATGCTGGCAGGACTGCTGCTGGGCGCCGGAACATTCCTGCCGGGACGCGTGAGGAAACGCAGGCGGGAAAAGATCGCGCAGGCGGAGGAAACAGCCGGAAAGCAGGGTGATCCTGTGGGATGAGAAAAGCGGAAAGCCGGGGTGATCCCGGAGGATGAGACAGGAACACAGCATTGAGGTATATGGAATAAGGCAGATAAATCAAACAGAAATGAGGAGAATCAGAATGAAGAAACTGCAAAAGACCGGATTCCTGCTGCTGGTACTGGCGCTGGCGCTGACGGTGAGCGCTTCCTTTGCCGCCGAACTGGATGGCGGTGAGGTGGGCGGGTTCACCCAGCCGGATACCCCGAACGTGAATGATAAGGTAGTCAGCATCCAGAAGGAGATTACCGTTTTCAACCCGGATGAGGCCCTGATTTACGGACCGGCAATCACCTATACCTATACGGTGACGCCCGGAACGGCGGTGAGCGTTACGGACGCAGCCTCCGACCATTCCTCCGGCACAGCGGCCAGCACCACCACACTGCCAGGTATTACCACGGGGGTGAAGGTGAACGGAGGAACTGCCGGAAACAGCGCTTCCGCAACGGGTACGCTGGCCTTGACAAACGCGGATATCCTGGATGCGTCCCAGACGGGTACCGCCAACTGCAAGGTGTTTACCCTGGATTTCACCGACGTGGTTTTCACCCAGCCCGGCGTGTACCGCTACCTGATTACTGAGTCTGCCAACGCCTACACGACCAGCGGCGTTACGGAAACCACCGGAACGCATACCCGTTATCTGGATGTGTATGTGATGCGGAGCGACGCTTATGACGCCGCGGAAATCACCAAGGAAGACTGGCGGATCTACGGATATGTATGCGTCATCGAAAGCGAAGATATCACGCCCGACGGGGATACAACCACAGCAGGTGCGGTGAAGACCAACGGCTTTGTGGCGGCAACGAATGACGGCACCGCGGTGAAGGCCGATGAATACCACACCTTCAACCTGACGGTTGGCAAGACCCTGGTGGGAGACAGCACCATGAACAGCCATCAGTTCCCCTTCGACGCGGCCTGGACAGCCGGCGACGCAACGGGTACCTTCCAGTTCGCGGTGGAGGCAACCAACGCGACTGTGACCAGGACAGCCCAGGCAGCCGCCACTTCTGTGGGCGGAACGACCGTAGCGGCTGACAGCCTGTACAAGGTCGGCGGCGCAGACGCGGTGGGCACTGCGGACAAGGACGGTAATCCTTCCATCGCCAACGGAGGCACCGTGAAGTATATCGGTATCCCGACCGGAACCAAGGCAGCGGTAACCGAAACAAACAATGTGACGGGTACCACCTATACCACCACACTGGAAGTGGACGGCACAGCGGCGGCCTTTACGGGCGGTTCGGCAACCCTTGCCAATGAAGACAAGGTTGCCACCATGGCTGACGGGGCGACGGCCGTCTATGCACAGGCATCGGCTCCCGTAGCAGATACCGATACGACGATCCAGTTTACCAACACGCTGTCCGTGATTTCTCCCACCGGCTATGTGGTACGCTTTGCGCCGTACGCGGTGATGCTGATTGCCGGTATTGCCCTGCTGGTTGTGGCGAAAAAGCACCGGAAGCATACGGAGGAAGATGAATGACCGCTGAGTTCCGGAGAGGAAAGGAACAGAAGAATAAAGAACCGGCCGGCGGACCGGGACTGACGGAAGAAATGACGGTCCCGGCCGTCCTGACGGATGAAGGAGAAATCCAGCCGGACGCGAAGGAGAAAGCCGCCGCGAAGGACAGGCGCCACAGGCGCAGGATGCGTGAGCTGCGATTCCTCCTGCTCCGGCTGGGCTGCCTGCTTCTGGTGATTTATATCCTGTTTTTTCATCTGGTAGGACTGACCGTTATGCCCGGGCGGGATATGTATCCGAGGCTCGACGCGGGAGACCTGCTTTTGTTCTACCGGATTGAACGGAGCTTCAAGGCGCAGGATATCGTGGTGATCGATAAGCAGACGGAAGCGGATACGCGGACCGGTGAAAAAGGTTTTGTGCGCAAAGCACTGGACTGGCTGGGCTTCCGGGATCCGGAGGCTCCCGCGACGCAGCGCTTTGTCTGCCGGGTGATTGCCGGGCCGGGCGATACGGTGGAAATATCGGATGAGCGGGGGCTTTCCGTAAACGGAAACGCGGTGATTGAGAACAATATCTTCTATCCTACCCGGTCTTACGAGGAAGGTATGACAGTATATCCGCTGAAGCTGGGAGAAGGAGAATACTTTGTCCTGGCGGATCAGCGGAACGGCGGAATGGACAGCCGCTATTTCGGCGTTGTAAAGACAGAGGAAATCCGGGGAATCGTGATTACGATCCTCAGGAGAAATAACCTGTAGTATACAAAACAGTTCGGGAAAATATCCGGAAAGGAGGGACGCAGGATGAAACGCAGGAAACAGCGTGACGGCATCCTGACAGCGCTGAAGATGGGCAGCGGGCTTGTTTCCGCCTGCGCGGCGGTGCTTGCCCTTGTCCTGATCATCTATTCCGGATATGTCCTGTTTGACAGTATGGCGGTCGGAATCAGTGCCTTCAGTTCCAACAGTGACCTGCTGAAATACAAGCCGGGCGTATTGGACGCACCCCTGGCGGAAGCGCCGTCCATGGAAACGGTTAACAAGGATTACCGCGCCTGGATTACGGTGGAGGACACACCGATTGATTATCCCGTTGTCCAGGGAAAGGATGACCTGTACTATGCCGCCCATGACGTTTACGGCAAGGTTTCCCTGACGGGAGCCATATACCAGGCCGCAGCGTGCAGGCCGGACTTCTCTGACAGCTATAACCTGCTGTACGGTCATCACATGGACAACGGTGCCATGTTCGGATCACTGGACAAATACCGGGAACAGGACTGGCTGAAAAGCCATCAGACAGCGGTTTTGACCGCGAAGAACGGAACAGTTTATGACGTGACATTCTTTGCCGCCACGGTTACAGACGCCTATGAAAAAGGAATCTACACCATGGGCAACCGGGCACAGCAGGTGATCGATTTCCTGACCGGGGACCGGAGCCGCGACGCGGGCATCGGGACAAATGTGGTGGCCTGGGACGCGGAAGCCGCGAAGGATGCGGATAAAGTCCTGGCCCTGTCCACCTGCGCGGATTCAAACACCAACGGACGGCTGGTGGTGTTCGGCCGGATGACCGAACGCAGGACGGAAAAGGATACGCTGAAGCTGACCGTGAAGTATTACGGCGCGAACGGCGAGGAACTGTTCCCGGATCAGACGTTTACAAGGCAAAAGGGCAGCGGATACTATGTGGTTTCCCCGCAGTATCCGGGATATGAAGCGGATATTGAGATCGTAAGGGGTACGCTGACAGAGGATACGGTGGTCCGGGTCCGCTACAGGCCGATGAAATGGACCATGAGGATCCGCTATCTGTATCCGGACGGAACGGAAGCGGCGGAAGCATACGAAAAGGAAATCCTGACCGGGGAAGCCTATGAGGAAGAGAGCCCCATGATCGCGGGATGGCGTCCGGTGCGGCTGAAGGTTTCCGGCGTGAACAGCGGCCGGAATGAGAACTATACGGTACTGTATGTACCGGAAGATACCGTCGGGACTGCAGATATGGACGATCTGCGGACACCGGCAGACTTGGGCGGCGTATATCTCCAGGCCGGTATATGCGCGGAATGACGGAGGAGGGGAAAAGATGAAAAAACTGCTGGTTTTCCTGCTTGCCTTCCTCCTGCTGATTCCGTCCGCAGCGCCGGTACGGGCGGAAAGCAAGCTGCCGGATGAAGTGGTGTGGAACCGCTGGTACCAGGATGAACGGGCCCGGCTGACCGTGGAAACAGTGACGCCGATGGAGGGCAGGTTTTTTACGGATCTGTGGGGCGGAACCGCCAGCGACATAGACGTACGGACGCTGCTGCATGCCGCTTCCCCTGTCCGGTGGGACGCGGAACTGGAACGGCCTGTGTTTGACCGGAGCGTGCTGGAGGACGCCGCTGTGCTGACAAACAGCGACGGCAGCCGCACATATCTGATGGTACTGGCGGAGGACCTGCGCTGGTCGGACGGCACGCGGATTACCGCGGCGGATTACGCGTTCTCCATTCTGCTGCAGATGGATCCTGCTACAGCGGAAACCGGCGGCAGGCCGGGAGATTATTCCTGGCTGGAAGGCAGCGAGGCGTACCTGGACGGCCGGACGAAAGTCCTGTCCGGGGTCCGGCTGACGGGGGATAATATCCTGCAGGTGACGGCCAAAGCGGAAGCGCTGCCGTATTACTACGAACTGAATCGTCTGAACATCCAGCCGTATCCCATCGGGGTGATCGCACCGGGGACCGCAGTCAGGGATGAGGGAGACGGCGTATACCTGTCCAGGCCGCTGACGGCGGAAACGCTGCGGCAGACGGTGCTGGACGAGACGAAAGGTTATCTGTGCCACCCGCAAAAAGTTTCCGGACCTTATCTGCTGAAGTCCTTTGACGGCACAACGGCCCAGCTTGCGGCCAACCCGTTTTTCAGGGGAACAGAGGACGGATATACGCCGCGTATCGGCAGGATCACTTTTACCGCGGGGCATAACAGCGACATGGTTTCCCGGCTGACAGAGGGGAAGGCAGGCCTGCTGGACAAGGTGACGGGGGCGGAAGCCATCCGCGACGGTATCCGCTGCGTCATGGCCTCACAGGATACCCTGGCCATGCAGGTGCAGCCGCGCACAGGGCTGACCCTGATCCGGTTCATGGAATCCAGCCCGAAGGTACAGGAAAAGGCGGTGCGGGAAGCGATTGCCTGCTGCTTTGACCGGGACACCTTCACCCGCTTGTATACCGGCGATTTCGGGACGCGGACGGACGGCTTTTTCGGTGCAGGCCAGTGGATGTACCGTATGGCGGCCGGCGCGGACGCAGGCGACGCAAAGACGCTGCCGGAGAAAGGGCTGACCCTGCCCGGACTGACCTGCTACAAACCGGACCGGGCGAAGGCAGTCCGCCTGCTGGAAGCGGCTGGCTGGACCCTGAACGAAAAAGGAGAAAACTATAACCCGTACCGGGACAGCGTCCGTTATAAACGGAACGGAGACAGCCTCACCGGCCTGGAGCTTATCCTGGCGGTGCCGGAAAGCGAAGATATCCGGAAGGAGCTGGAACTGACCCTGATTACGCCGCTGAAGGAGGCAGGCATCTGCCTGACGGTTGTGCCCGCAGGCATGGCCGCGCTTCAGGAAGCCTATGACGGCGGGAATGACAGCGGCTGGGACATGCTGTACCTGGGAGAAAACTTTTCCTGGATTTTCGATCCGGAGACCCTGAAACCAGGGGAGGGAAACAACGGGGATTCGGAGCTGCACCGGGCGTGGGAGGAAGTATATGCCCTGGCGCTGGACATGGCCCGGACGGAGCCGGAGGATACGGCCGGGTTTGTACGGAAGTGGACAGCGATGCAGGAAAAGATTACGGAAACTCTGCCGCTGCTGCCGGTCTATTCCAACCTGTATTTTGATTTCCACACCAGGGAACTGCATGAGTTTGACGTCGCCGGGGGCGCTTCCTGGGCGGAAGCTGTTGTCCGCAGCTGCATGAGCGATATGGAAGAGCTGTCCGGAGAGGAGCGGCAGCGAATCCGCAGCGAGCTGGAAGAGCAGTTCGGCAAATAGAGACGCATACAAAAAAGGAAAGCAGTTATCTGCTTTCCTTTTTATTTTGTCATTTCAGCGGGGGGAAAAGCTCCCGCTTGCGGCCAATCATTTCGTCCGTCCGGTTGATATACTCCAGGATGTTGCTGACGTTGGGCGCTCTGGTAATATGGCCTTCCTCCGGCCAGATCCGCTTGGAGATACCGCCTGCGCCCATGGCAAGGATATGGCTGGTTTCCTCCATGATATCCACATTGTACAGGCAGGCATGTCCGGGAAGGGCGTAGCCGGTGTTTTCCAGGTTGCCGGCCATCTGTTTCTGCTTATAGAGGTAATAGGGAACCATCCCCATAGCCCGGGCTGTTTCCCGGCCGGCGTCCACCATACGGGCAGTCATCTCCCCATCCGGCAGGGGATGCTTTTCCAGACTCATGCGGGAGGAACGCTTGATGGCCAGCGTATGGACGGTGAAGCTTTCCGGATGCAGTTTCCGGGCTTCCTCCAGGGTACGGGCGAAGTCGGCTTCGTTTTCTCCCGGCAGGCCCGCAATGACATCCATGTTGATATGAGGGATTTCTTCCTCCCGGGCCAGGGCGTAGGCGTCCCGCACCTGCTGTGCGGTATGTGCCCGGCCGATTACCTCCAGCGTCCGGTCATTCATGGTCTGTGGATTAATGGAAATCCGGCTGATTCCGGCCTGCCGGATGGCCCGGAGCTTAGCCCGCGTGAGGGTATCCGGTCTCCCGGCCTCCACCGTGTATTCC
>JAEEGH010016883.1_pt1 | contig 15653 bp, 7 predicted proteins | sample 9134181 | NCBI WGS metagenome assembly JAEEGH01 (sample SAMN16246544, study PRJNA631951) | gut metagenome | biome: gut microbiome; feature: rumen; material: DP-attached | host: Bos | place: Iran: Karaj | collected 2018-10 | reverse complement strand
TTCAAATACCCTGAATCAAGCAAGGAATATAAATCTTGGATAAATCATGCCGAAAAAGTCATGACGGGCTTCAGAAGAGGTAAAAACACCGATAACATTTACTTTAATGAAGATAAATACATCAGAAGTGCCTCTAGAGAAGAATTCATGCTCTCTAACGTCCTTGAAGCATTCAAGAAAAAGAAATACTTTATGGAATATCAACCAATTGTTGGTAATAGAGACAGAATCATTCATGGTGCTGAATTATTGCTTAGATTAAATGACCCATTTACCAACGAACCACTTAACATTGGTGAAGCCATTAATATCGTTACAAGACATAACCGTATTGATTTAGTCGCGGAAGCTATGACTGACTGCTTAGACAAGTTGTTCCAAGTTGCAGACTTACCATTCTTCAAATCAATGGGTCTTGAACACTTATCCGTTAATGTTGATTATCAAACATTATCCGATAAATCATTCGTTGATAGTTTTGATGCCTTAACAAAGAAACACAGTGTTCCAAAAGGATTTATCTGCTTCGAAGTTCCTGAATCCGATATCATGAATCACTATGACGACTTCCGTAACATTAAATTTGAAAACGAAGTTCTCGTCTGTGACCAATATCGCGGTGAACTCTTAAGACTCGACCAATTACAAGTCTTAGGCTTTAAAGAAGTTAAGATGTCCAGAGATGTTATCTTGAACATTATCAATGACGACGTGGCCTTACAACGCGCAAACGACGTTTGGAAAGAAGCTAATGAAGTCGGTATGCAAGTTACATTCGTCGGTGTTGAAAAACGTCAACAAGCAGACTTGCTCCATGATGATGTCCGTGATAGTGGATTCCAAGGTCGATTCTTCTACTCTCCAATGAGCGAAGAAAAATTCTTCAAAACCTTACGTGAAACCTCTATTAAAGAAATCGCTGATTTGGATAACTAATCAAAAGATAAAATTAAAAGCTCCTCGCTATTTGTTGAGGAGCTTTTTCTTTTGTTCTTTTTTCTCTACACCTTTGCGGTTGATTATCAAACTTCTAAAGAAGTGAACTAGGAATGTTATACAAATAACTATAACCACAATTTGGAGTAATACGACATTGAATATAACAGCGATATATTTTGCAATCTTTGGAGCGAAGTAAGTACTAATCGCGGCGATTTCAAGAAGTGAGAAGAAAGCGCTTATAAGAGAGATATAACCAACACCTAACTTATAGGTATTATTCTCTCTTCTGCTCACTCTAATGGTCTTTATCGCATTAATAAATCTTAGTAAACCAAATGGTGCGATGATGAATAAGAATAATAAGATGTTTTTGCCAAGTGTGGCATCAGTAATCATTAAGTAAATCGCTGCATATGCGATAACACCATTGAATAAGAAGTATGCAAACGCATCAAACAACAAGATGAATGAAGATTTACGATTTTCTGCGATTTTATTATCGCCAACTTCTTTAACAATCTTCCTATGCCAGATGTAATTGATTAATCTAATCGCACCTGTACCAAGATAGAACGCAGCGAGAACAATATAGATCCAGTGTTGCTTTAAGTTAAGCAACGCTAAGCTTGCGAGATAGACTGTAAAGATTAATCCAAAGAACATTGCTACTTCATGTTCATTGAACCATCTAATGGTATGTTTGATTTTCGCCCCCGCAGAGAGCTCTTCTTTTGTTTTACTACGAATATCCGTGGATAAGGCTGAAAAGGCCGCTACGATGGTGAAAGTGGCATTTAATGCTACATCTATGATGTATACCCAGATTGGTTTGTCGGTAAATGTGAATGTAAATGGATTTAAATTCTCTCCTGGGAAGAATTGATTCATTAGAGTTAATTCAATAATCAAAACTAAATAGAAGAAACTTAATAAGTCATTATTTCTATACGCGTGTGATAAAGGAGAATAATTTCGCTTAATTGAAATGTGGTGGATTACTAACGCTAATAACTTATATGCTGCGGCAATACCGAATACTAGATACGCCATTGGCCAATATAGCATTGTTCCGTTAGGATCATTCCATAATGCCATGACTAAAAGGTAATCCATCATAATAACAACGCTTATGACTTGGAATATGCCTTGTACTCTCATAGCTTTGTATTCATCTTTGATACACATTGGGATGAATATGAATAATCCCTCGAATATGAAATGAATACCGATAGTTATGAACCACCAATTTTGTAGATATGAAAGATAAAAACAAAATCCGCCGATAGCGAAAGATGCTAAGGCGGATATTATTTCTATTAGATTTCTTAAGCCGTGATTTTGCTTCATAAATCTATTTTATAGAGATTAGTTAATTATTGGTAGTTATACCATTATGGATTGTTCAGATCCGGCGTCAACGACGTTGTCTGTTCAAACGTCAGGTTCGGGTGAATCGTAATCGATATCGTACCAGTATAATAGGTTTCCGACAGACCGTTACATACGAATACCAGCGTGCTTGCATTGTTATCGTATTTGAAGATATTAACAACCAAGTCCTGAGTTAATACTGTGTTAGCTGTATCAACTGTAATTGTATAAACACCAGCTGTGTAAGTAACGTTAAGTCCGAATCTTTGGCCTGTTAAACCATTAATACCAACATCGTAGTAGATACTTAAGCCAGAGAATTCAACCCTCTGTCCGTTTTGAACTGTACCTTGATATTCGCCAGCGGCGTTATATGTTGCAGTTCTATAGTCGACAGTACCAGCATAACCGATGTTACCTGGAACAGCGTTGAATGTGAACGTAACGTTCATGATTTCGACGTTAGATGGTGCTGCTAAGACAACCATGTATTTAGTTAGCTTATCAGATTCTGGAGAACAGACCTTGTATGGCAATGTAATTGAGCCATCACCTTCCATACAACAGTACCTCAGTGCCTCAATATTGATTGCGTTGATATTTAACAGGTATGACCGTTTCGTATCATTTTGTATCGTATCCGTATCAACAGCACCGGCTGCAACCAGGTTGGTGGTTGAACCATCGCTTAGATAGAAGTAAGGTATTGAATTTGCATTGCTGCTTCTACATTCAAAGATTAATGTACCTAAGTCACGTGAACCGTTGCTATCGATCATTAATGTAATAGCGTTTCTGAAGTTAACGGATGGGTAGAATACATTACCTTGTGTTGGTGCAACGATGACAGATGGAGATTGATTCATCTTCATGTAATCTGAGTGATATTCAATATTTGGACCAACAGCATCCATACGTGCAGGTTCAAAGTTATTAATTAAGTCACCAACCCATGTAGATCTATCGGCACTTGATTGCGCTAACTTATAAAGTTGAATTGCTGTTTGGTTACCATTGAAACATGAGAAGTAGCCTGATCCGCCACCCCACCAAGAGCTTTGTGCATAGTATTGAATCTTATTACGCGTGTAATTACCTTGTGCGACAATGTTCGCATTACCATTAGTCAGAATGGAAATCGAGAAGTCACAGTTGTGGTTAGCATCCGGCTGCGCTTCCGTACGCAGGTAGTTATTCGATGACGAACAGGCATATAAGAAGCCGCTTCCCGTATCGAACCGCCACCCTCGATCAGATTTAACAATAGTGAACTGTGCTGCGTTCGACGGTATATTTTGATCTTGTACATATGGTGGATTAAAACGTACGCTCGACGATCGGTTACGATAGTTAGATGCCTGCGAGCTCATAAAGTAGTGCGTTGGCGTACCACTCGATGATGTTTGCGCGCCTATCATAACAGTGTCACCACTTTGTAATTCAGAAATAATGTTAACCCTCTTCCAAACTTGAATTAATGAGTCAAAGTATTGGACCTGAGAAGTCGTGGTATCAAAGTAAACGTTCATTGATGGATTAACAGTAAAATCTGTATATAAGTTATATGCGGTAGGACTGTTATTAACATCAGATGCTTTTAGGTCGTAATATGTAACATTCTTGAATGGATAGGTTTCGGCTTCTACTTCAATAGAGTGTGCAACAGTGAAGTGAACGTTTTGAATAGTTTGACCATGCTGTTGCATATAGATGTAGAACCAACATCTAACGTTTGGATATGTTGTATTTGGGTCAGGATTAACGTTGTTGTTATCAAAGAATGATCCTTCTGGTAGTCCGTAATCAGAAATATATTTGTTCAACGAATATGTAGCGAAAATACCGCTGGAAATGTTGTAACAAAGATATCTATCTGGGTCACCAACATTTTGGAATCTATATCTAGTATAGTAACCGGATTGGACTAATCTCTTAAATTTCCATTGGGAGAATGGAATTCTATCTTCATGACCTTCTTCGTAAACTGTTTCATAGTCATATGTTCTGAGCCAGTTACTTGTATTGCTGCCCTTTTTAAATGCACTAGATGGGAAACATAAATAACCATCAGAATATAACGTGAATATTCTTTCACCATCTTGTGGGTCTGTGCCAACATAGTTAACTTTTAACTTTGCAACACCTGTAGTTTCGTTTAAAACGTAACCGGCGGTATCTCTAACTTCGTAAACTGTTTTAACAGCACGGTTGTTTGTCATTTGTGTTGCCATAGCATAGTCGGTAGAAACACTGTTTGTTTGCTCGCCCTTAAATCCAGCGATAACAAGCGTGGAGTTCTCGACAATGTCACTTGAGTTAGAAGTTAATTTATAGTTAACAGCATTTGTTAATGATGTTGTTTGATTATCAATCCATTCACCGATAGTGAAAACACCACCTGAACAGTCAGCAGTCATTTTATGACCACCGAATAAGCCCATTTCTGGAGTATTGTCGCCTTGTAAGGCACCTTTATATGGAGATGCCGTACGTCCAGCGTTGCTATCAAAATCAGCATTAACATTTCTGTCATAACCAGTGTTTTTATTATCGACTGCATCATATGTGATGTTGGAGTGTGGACCACCAATTGTGAATAATGTTGGATACCAATACTTATTACTACTAACTTCATGACCTTCTTGAGGAACAAATACAGGTGTATGCAAAACGTTTGCATTCATAGCAACAGTGTCACTTGCTAAGTTTTGAGGAGCATATGTACATAAATAGTTATCACCTACTGGTGAATAAATGTAGAATTCGTGTTCTGTTGAACATTCGGTAAAACGAGAAACACCAGTACTACCAAATGATGTTTTGAAACAGAAATAATACTCTTCCGCTTGTGGTGGATTAGCACCATTCCATTCTTCATTAACCAATGTATCATAGGCACCGTTTTCACCAGCCACATATTTTAGGTAGTATGTTTTTGTAGTATTTCCGATAGTTTGTTGATAAGAAATTGTAAAACAATTTAAACGAACAGTACCATCGGATGGAAGCGATGTATTAGCAGTAACTTTGGCGTATTTCCATTTCTCGGCGGTATCGTCGTAGTAAATGTAGTCACCGTCATTCATGCCATAGAAGTCGTATGTTGGATCGTTGCTGTGGTCGATTGGCTCTAAGTCGTTGCCGTGTTCATCTTGTCTATACTCAATGTATTTTGGTTTTTCTGGCAAGACGTTTTCAGGTTCAACGAAACCAATTTCATGATAGTGTAAGCCTTCATCGTCTGGATCATAGTATCTGACGTGTTTAAATGAACCAGCATCACCTGATGAATAACCGATTGATGAAAGTGAATATGGCTTTGTATGTGAATTATCTTTTTCATTAATTGTGTAATAGTCGCTTGTATGACTAACTGCACCAGAGAAGTTACCTGCAGCAGGTTCACTTGTATATCTACGCGCTAATGGGTTTGCACTACCCATTGATTGTGTATATTCGAGTGCATTATATGCATTAGCTGCGACTAATTGAGATGTATAACTACTGGAATCGGATGTTGATTCTAATGGTTCATCGGTATGTCCGAAATAACCATAGGTGTTAATCATTTCGTATTCGTTACCAGTGGTGTTATACAAAACACAGTTATTTAAATAAACGTGATAGAAACGTTCAGGATTATAAACGTGTCCTGCTAAATAACCCATGTATACGTGTGTTGGGTGAGCTGCGTGGTTGAGTGATCCAGGTGCAACTGCGCTTGTGCGTGCTGCATCGATAGCAGGTGAATCAAAATAGAGTTGTTGGATGTATGCACTTTGTGCAACATAACCAAAGATACCAACGTCTGAATAACCAGCTGCACTAATATGTAAATTCTTAACTGTTAAGTTATTACCTTGAATAGTGCCTTCAAATGGGTGTCTAGCTGAACCGATAGGTGCTAAGGCATTGGTACCTTTATAGAATTCCATATTTAAGTATGGTGTATAGACACCTTCTTCAATAACACCGTTATCGTTATATTGATAGAAAAGTGGAGTTGTATTTCCAGAACCATCAATATTGGTTTTACCAAATTGAAAGAATGTGTTTTGGTCAAAACCGTATGTTCCTAATTCTTGTAATCTAACTAAGTTATAGTAGTGGACAGGTCTTGTAATGACATATGGATTCGCTGCTGAACCATGTTGATGGCCTTCGACAGTTTCGTCGAAGCCTGGTTCTAAATCGTTTTTATCAAAATATGCTGTGAGAATAGCACCATGTAAGTCGTTTGGTTTAATAGCGATTGATCTGGAGAACCAAGAAATTGTAGAAATTGTTAAGGCCGCGCACAAAAGAGCAATAACGGTAGACAATATTGCTATTAGTCTTGTTTTTGTATTTTTAAATATCTTAATCATTCACGGTCCTCGACTTTCTCACATACAATTGAATCGCTGTTTGGCCAGACTTATAGTATCTAAATCTCATTTGGTTGCTAGCGGAGTTGAATTTCAAAGTAACTGTGCCGCCTGCACTTGTGCATGTAATAGAAGCAGTTCCATTATTAATTGAAATGCCATTAACAACATTGTCACCTAAAGTTGTTGCTGCTAATAAACCATTACTATATGAACCTTGGTAAATATATTTATTACTAGCTGACTTAACTGAATAACCAGTGCCGTATTCTGCAATAGTAAATGTTGCTGCATCAATTGCACTTGTTGCTGCAATTTCACCATTACTAATAGTAACTGCAATGTAATCGTTGACGGCATCAAGAGTATCTAAGCCACCATTAAATGCTACATTCTCTGCTTCACAGACGATTAAGTATTGTCCGCCATCAATTAATCCGTCATTTGATGTGACTTTTTCATAATAGTATTCGGTATGTTGTCCGCCGCTTGGTGAGACTGTGATGTCATATGTTGCGGTTGCTGTTTCGCCACCCTCTTCATAAGTAACAGTAACAGTCTTTGTACCAGCCGTGCTCATATCTGGAGTACTGAATGTAGCGGCTGCTGTAACGATTGCTTCCGAATTATCATCATATGTTGCGGTAACAATAAGTCCAGTATGGGTAAATGTATCACCAACTGTAAATTCAGTTTGATATGTACCTGATAATGCAATCGATACAAGAGCTGGTGGTGCCGAAACAGTAATGGTATATTGTGCACTCTTTGTAACTTCATTTTCTGTGTAACTAACAGTAACAGTCTTTGTACCAGCCGTGCTCATATCAGGATTGCTAAAGACAGCGGAAGATGTAACAACAGCTGTAGTTTCATCATCATATGTCGCTGTGACAATAAGACCTTCATGAGTAAATGTATCACCAACTGTAAATTCAGTCTCGTATGTACCTGATAATGCAATGGATTCTAACACTTTTGGTGTTGGAGGTACACTGCCACCTGAATAAGTAACTTTAACGGCAGTAAAGCCACATGTTGCTCCAACAGCGATGATTATTGGATTTGTTCCATCTGTTGGAGTCACTGTAACTTTTGCACCAGAAACACTTGCTGTTGCATTAGTAAATGTACTTCCACCTAATGCAGTAGCATAGCCATCACCAGTAGCTGTAAATTCTACGCTGACAATTGTGTATCCAGTTGAAGGTGTAATGGTCACTGTGTTGTGGTTATAGAATCTACTTGATGTTCTATTATTTGCGTCGCCACCTAAATAGTTATTAACTGCTGTACCTGAACCCTTAGTGTTTGTCATTGTTGCAACACTATGAGACCATGTGACTAAATCTGCAGTAGGATTTGGATCATAAGATGCAATGGATAAATTCCATGTGAAATCATCAGTGACGACTGGCGTACCTCCACCAACTTGAATTTGGTAAGTAGTGGATACTGTTACATTATTTTCTGTATAACTGACTGTAACTGTTTGTGTACCAGATTGAGCCATATTATATCCAGTAAATGTTGCGTATTGGGTAACATCCGCGTGTGAACCATCATTATAATTAGCAGTAACTGTACCAGTGAAGGAGAATGTACCATTCAAAGCAAATGTAGTGGTGCCTTCAGTTGGAGTGACACTAATGGTTTCTAATACTCTTGTGTAATTTTCCCATGTTAAAGTAAATGATTTCACAATTGGTTGATCGTTTGAAGCATTTGTATTTGTTGTAACAGTAATAGTGGCAGAACCTGATGCTGTTCCAATAACAATGGAACCGTTTTGAGAATTGATTGTAATTCCGTTTCCTGTTTTGGACCATGTAACATCGTGGTTACTTGAAGAATCTGAATATGTAACAGTAGCGGTTGGCACCCAGGCATCGCCGATAGAGCCACCATTAAGTGCAACTGTACTATTGTTAGCGATTTCATCGCCATTTGGTTTATAAACATTCAAAGCTGTAGCATCAACTGTGACAGCCGCTTCGTAATAGATTGTATAACTTTGACAATAAAGTGAGTTTTCAGAACCAGTAATGGTTAAAACAACATCTTCGCCATTTCTAATGACTTTTTGTAATGTAATCGTTGGAGTGATATCAACATAGTTAGTTCCAGACCAGGCACCATTCCAGTTAGCGGTATTGAATTTAGCATCTGAGATGGATGCAATGGTTGAAGAACCGCCTACAACAGCTGTGAAAGAACCGCCACCTTTAGAGGCATTGGATTTCATACTTAAAGTAATGCCTGTAATCTTATAACCGGCATAACCTGTAAGTGTTAAGATTGCGTGTTTATCAGAAGTAACTTGATCAGCGCTACCACCTGCATTATTTGTATATGTTGCAGATGAGTATTGTGGTGGTAATCCTGTTGTATTTACAGCACTCTTAGAAGTGACTACATATGTAGCATAAAGACTCGATCCATCTAGGACTCTAACAATACATATATCTTTAACCGATTCTCTGCCTTGAATCTTTGCGGTGACTGTACATTGACCACCAGCACGACCATAAACAACTACATCTGCTGTTTGGTTAGCCCAGTTAGAACCTGTGTAAGTAGTGGTTAATGTTGTGACGTCTTCTGTACTGGAGAATGAAACGGCACCAGCAGTACCTGTAATTGTCCAAGTAACAGTTGAGTTATAAGTTAACGATAACGTTAATGATTCATTCAATAAGATGTTTTCGTTTTCTTCATCAATTTGACAGACATATTCCTTAATGGAAATAGTGTATCTTCTATCTTGATAAGAAGGACCATGAGTGGCGTTGCCACTATAGATGATATAGACGTAAAGGTTATCACCTGAAATGTTCAAAGTTGAACCTGGTGTGTATGTAACATCATTAATCTTAAATGTACATTGTGATGTAACATCCATTTGTCCATTGACTGTGAATGTACCTGTAACCACTAAACCGGTAATATCAAAAGTATCACCTTTGATATAGGTGGTGTGGGTAGCAGGAGAAGTGATTTCGATATATTCAATAACGTCTTCAATAATTGCTAAAGTAAATGAACCTGTTTTAGTTACACCTCTATCATAGTAAGAAACGTTAATTGTTTTGTTTGGATTACTTGCAGTAAAGATTGTTTGATCTGGCACTAATGTACCTTCTGGTGAAGAACTATAACTACAAACACTAGATACATTAATAGTGAATGATGTGTTTCCTCTTGTGTATGTTGCGATACATGCAACACCTCTTAAAGAGAAGTATTCACCAACGGAATATTGTGCGGCTTGTCCTGTAGGACCTGTGACTGACAAACTTGTTAGAGTTGCGTCAATCATATCGTTTTCATGGAATCTATATAAGCTAATATCGCTGTTTGTGTTGTTGTAATATGCATACTTTTCGTTTGTGGTGTCATATTTCAACTGCATATTTGTGTTAACAGTTGATTTAACAAGAGCGTTATTAGAATTGAAATCTAAAGTATTTGTGAGGCCTGTGCTGCTGGAGTTAGAAATAATACCTGCATTCGCGGTATTGTTACCAACATAGTAGCCACCTTCGGATTGGAAAGTTCCGCCTCTTTTATTAAAGGTCAAAGACGCATCATCGATTCTATCAGATGCGTAAACTGAACTCTTATCATTTGCCATGTAGTTGCCTACGGCATAATTATTGTTATTTGTATTAATACCGGATGATGAACCGATTGTTTCATTACCGGTTGCCTTGCTACCATCAAGGACTGATTCGCTATCATTTCCTGTATAGCTTGCTAGATACTTACCATCATAAGATCTACCAACATCATTCATACGTAAGTACTTACCAGTATTACGTTGACCATATTCACCGGCTTCAAATGGTCTAAGTGTGAACATGATGCTGTCGATATCACCGACTAAGTTATGTAATGGTTCATCTGGGTGGTCTGCAACGAAGCCAGATGCTAATTGTTCGTTATAAGAACATTCAAGATAGACAACTGCTTTTCCGACAACACCCACATTATATAATTCAGGAACAAGTGTAATCATGTTGCCGTTTTCTGGATCAACAGGTTGTCCATTCATCAATGAAATAAATGTGGATGGTGTTTTTCTTGTTGCGAAGTATGCAATTGCAGTTCTATACATTGCATCATCGACATCTTTATAATCACCTTTAACTTCAGAAATACCCACACCAATAGGAACGGCTGTGTCACTTCCATATGGAGTATAAGAAGTGGTTATACATTTAAATTGAGCAACGTTTGATGTTAATTCTCTAATACCATTCGCATCTTTAAGTGTCGAAGTACTGAGTTTTGTAATATCAATTTCAAGTGACTCTTGTGAAGTATCAAGGCCTTTACCGAAGAGTAATTCTGCTCTAACAATAACGTTTGAATAGACGTTTCTAGCTTTGATGTATTCATCATAGTCAGGCAAGTAGAATTGATCGGTTGTGTTGTAATATGAGACGCCTTTCTTTAAGTCATCGTCATATTTTAAGATTGTGAAATTATTAACAACAATGTCTGGTCCGTTTGATTGGATTTTCATCCCATTACCACGAACGATGTCATTCTCACAAAACCACGCGAAAGTAGCCACGCCCGCGACCGCGACAGAAAAAAGAAGATTGGCGGCAGCACCAGCAATAGCTAAAACTTTCTTTTTGTGACTAAACATTTTTAATTCTTCTTTCCTTAGAAATAAAAAGCCGCGGCTTTCATTCCCTCGGCAACTGGCTATCTTAAGTTTATAAGACCCTATAGCTTTGCGTCGCCACATCACTGTGGGTTTGCTATTAACGTGTATATTATATTTATATAAATATGAGCGCGCAAGTATTTTTGTATACGCACAATAGTAAACACAACCGAAAATGTGTAAAATGTATGTACAAAAGATGTACAAGTGATATCATATTTGCGAGGTGATCTTATGGCCACGATATATAAAACAAACAGAATTAACATTAGATTATCTAATGAAGATAAAGAGTTATTAGAAGCCGCTGCTAAGATGAATAGACAAAGTCTATCTAGTTACATCATCAGTGCAGCAATCAAACAAGCTAATAGAAGTGATGATATAGAAGAATCTAATGTCTCTCCTTACAAGTCAATTTGTAGTAAAGAAATTATGGAATTTTATTATTCCGCAGAGAACTATGTTTTGTCTTGTTCTAATGATCTTGAGAGAGTTAAAGAATTGTATTTAACTTCAATTAGTAAAGACATAGTGGAAGCTAATACATTTGCTAATAGATTAGTTTTAGTGAGAAAGCAATTAGATGATGACTTAACCTTCTTTATGGATAGCGACCCAGCGGTTGATTCACGTGAAGAAGTCATCCTTGCATATCCTGGTTTTAAAGCCATCAGATTCCATAGAATTGCTCATGAACTCTATTTATTAAATGAGAAGTTATTTGCCCGTATTATTGCTGAAGAAGCCCATAAAGAAACTGGAGTTGATATTCATCCAGGCGCCACAATTGGTTCTCCATTCTTTATTGACCATGGTACCGGTATCGTCATTGGTGAAACTACAGTTATCGGTCAAAGAGTTAAGATCTATCAATCAGTGACATTAGGCGCTCTTTCATTAGCGAAAGGTAGCAAGATGAAAGGTGAAAAACGTCATCCTACAATCGGTGATGATGTGACCATTTATGCTGGTGTATCAATCTTAGGTGGTAGTGTACATATTGGTGATCATGTAACAATCGGTAGTAACGTTTTCTTAACTGATTCTATACCTGACAATATGCGCGTATTAAACAGCAAGCCTGAACTAGTGTTACAGGAAAGAAAATAATTTGTTATTCATTTATTAACGGAATAATATAATTATTGCTGAAAGGGGAAATGAACATGAGAAAATTACAAGAACTCTTTTATAAAATCGGTAGAATCGTTAACTATGTAATGCTTGGCATTCACGCTTTAGTGGTTGTTATTAACATTATTCTTTTAATCGTTGATGCAGTTGCTGGCAACTATGTTGTTGATAACATCAGCGCTATCATTACAAACATCTTCTTTGCCGGTTTTGCTCTCGCATTGATCATTGTTGATCGCATGTTTGCTGAGAAAGCTCTTAAAGCACCAATTGATAATTTAACACCAGTCATCATCTTGATGGTTGGCGGTTTATTCGTTGCTTTCTGGTGCCACGTTGCTGGTGGTGTCTTTGGTATTATCGCAGCCTCTCAAGAAAAGAACGGTAATGGTGAAACAAAGAAAGAAGAACCAGCCGAAGAGAAAAAAGAAGAAAAAGCTGAATAATAATCTAGATTAGTCTAGTAACATAGGGCCCTTAAGTGGGCTCTTTTGTTATATTCATTTTTCAGTTTTTTGCTATAATATTTCTAATAGCGGACAATTTCGTCTTTAATTCGCGATTTTAGTGCGGATTGTTCGTATACTACTTTATAGGAGGTCTCTATCCATGGAAGAAGAAAAGAAAGAAGTAGTCGAAGAAGTTAAAGCTGAACCAGCAGAAGAAATCAATTCCGAAGCTAATCTTAAAAACGTTTTAATCTCCTTCATCTTAGCAGCCGCAGGCTTCTTAGTGTCAGCATCTGCAATCGTTACAATGATCTTAGGTATCATTTCATTGAACTTCTTAAAGAAAGTTCCTGGCCAAGTTACCAAAGCCCCACACAAAGTGTTCCAAAAGATTGCTAAACCAGTTGCTATCGTCGACATCATTCTTGGTATCGTCGTTACAGTTGTTTACATCGTTTTATTAATCGTTTGGATTGTTGGCTTAGCCGTTGCAGCCGCTGCTGCAGCATCCACAGGCGCTTAATCTTAAGTAACTAACCAAAAATAGAGAAGAGGACATAGTCCTCTTTTCTTTTTATATTTGAATAACCAAGATATTCTAATATAGAATAAAACACGAATTTATGGATTTATTAGCGTGGCACAAATATAACAAAGAGTTATTACATGAAAATGCATATGAACTCACACCTTATTTAAGTGGGAATAAAAACGCTCCTGTTGTTATTGTTTGTCCTGGTGGTGGATACCGTATGGTATGCACTTTTAGAGAAGGACACCCAGTAGCGAAGTTCTTCCAAGAACAAGGCTATAATGCCTTTGTTTTAAGATACCGTATCAGAGATAAAGCTCATTATCCTCACCCAGTTGAAGATATCGCAAGAGCGTTAGAAGAAGTAAGAGATTCATACAAACTATCTTTGGATAACTATTCTCTTTGTGGCTTTTCCGCAGGTGGACATATGTGCGCGTTATTTGGCGTGGAGCAATATGGTTATGGTCATTTTAACCTCCCAAAACCAAATCTTTTAATGTTAGTTTATCCAGTTATTTCTTTAGAAAAGAAAATTACTCATAGATCCACAAGAAAATACTTCGCAGGTGAAAAAGATAAAGAAGCCTTAGAAGTTGGTAATATTTATCATCACATTACTCCTGACTATCCAAAGACATTTATTTGGAGAGGAGATATCGATAGAAGTGTTAAGCATGTGAATAGTGATTTAATGATCGATGAATTATTAAAGCACAATGTTCCAGTGAAATATATTAAGTATGGTAGAGTCGGCCATGGTGTCGGCTTAGCGGAAAAAACCATCGCTAAAGATTGGCCATACGAAGCAGTGAAGTTCTGGAAAGAGAACTAAGATTTTTTTGATTTAATCAAACAATAAGATAAAATAAGTGATATGAAAAAGAGATTATTATTCATTCCTTTAATAACCTTACTAGCGTTACCTGGCTGTGGTGATAAGACTAACGGCAATAAAAAAGGTGATGTTGTTTCTAATGCGGTTTTAAAGGCGAACACTAAACCTCAAAAGAGAAACATTTATAGTGATTTCGAATTAGTCTCTAATTTCTTAACCAGTGATGGAACCACTTATAGTGTGTCTAATGGTTTTACAATCATCACTAATGGTTCTACAAGACAAATTTATAGTGCCATCTTAGGCGAAAGCATCGCAGAACTCTCAACGACAGATACATATGTGACATTCGCATCTAATGTTGCGGGTGGATATATCGCATACACAACAAGTGAAGGTGTCTCAGTCGTGGATGGTTTAGGCAATGTTCTAATTGATAAATCAAATAGAACCTATGAATCCTTAACAGTCACAAGTGGACTTAACGCTAAAGATATTTACTACGTTGATGTGAGATTTGATAACACTAGTTTCTACTTCCATTACGATAAGGAAGGTAGTGCCACAATGCATGCCACAAATACTGGTGATGATTATGATACCGGTAGCACATTACCAGGTATTGATTACATCTCTTTAGACGAATTCGGCCATCCTGGATATCAATTAATCAAAAATAGTTCTAGATATATTGTCTTTAATGCTAAAGGCAATGAAATTGCATCTTTCACTGATCCTAATGCAGACGCATCTTTCTTCGTGGGTGATTATTTGATTTATCAAAACAGTGTGAAGTTAGATGAAAACAATAATAACTACGACTATATCTCCGCGTCTGGAGAAAGATATTCTTTAGAAACCTATAGAATCAATTATTTGAACGCTAAGAAAGAAGCTATCGAAGTTTCTTATCTCTTATCTAAAGATAGTAACGCGATTCATTCATTTAAAAACTCTAAAGGCATTAATGCCTATGCTTATGCTGATTTAAAGACAATCTCCGAAAAGAAAATTCTTTCTAACACCCAAGAAACCTATATTATCGATTCAGCAGGTACATTACATGATAATGTCACCGGAATTAACTTAGGTGCCTTTGAAAGATTAGGTGATAACTACTATAACACCGATTCTAAGACCATCTACGATGGTAACCTAAACGAATTATCAATCTTAGGTAATATGAACCCTCAAAAGGTTGATAATGCGGATATCGTTGTTTGTGTTATGGAAGGCAAATATGGTGCGGTTAACCATAAAGGTAAAGTTGTTATACCATTCGAATACGACTATATCTACACAAATTACCTTTCAGATAATAGAGCGATAGTCCTTGATG
>JAEEGH010016882.1_pt1 | contig 15654 bp, 4 predicted proteins | sample 9134181 | NCBI WGS metagenome assembly JAEEGH01 (sample SAMN16246544, study PRJNA631951) | gut metagenome | biome: gut microbiome; feature: rumen; material: DP-attached | host: Bos | place: Iran: Karaj | collected 2018-10 | reverse complement strand
GTTCCAGGCGGCGAGGAATTGGTCGTAGACCTCGGGTGCGCTGACGAGCTTGAGGAAGTAAAAGAGGTTCTTGATTGGCTCGTTCATCTCGGCGTTCGGCTCGGTCGGGGTCATGTCGGTCACGGCCTTCTTGAACTTCTTGATGACGACGGCATCCTCGTCGTTGATGTAGATGCAGTTGCCCTCGCTCTTGCCCATCTTGCCGCTGCCGTCGAGACCCGGAATCTTGATGGGTTCGCCCTTGGCCTCGTATGGCTTCGGCTCGACCATGAAGTCGGTCTTGTAGAAGTGGTTGAAGCGGTTGGCGAAGTTACGTGCCATCTCAAGGTGCTGGAGCTGGTCTTTGCCGACGGGCACGAAGTTGGCCTTGTGCTGGAGGATGTCGGCCGCCATCAGGACGGGGTAGGTCAGCAGGCCGGCGTTGACGTTGTTAGGCTGTTTGCGGGCCTTGTCCTTGAACGAGACGGTCTTTTCCAACTCGCCGAGGTAGGCGTGCATGTTGAGCAGGGTGTAGAACTCGCAGGTCTCTGGCACGTCGCTCTGCACATAGACGATGCACTTTTCGGGATCCATTCCGGCGGCCAGATATTCGGCCAGAATGCTGCGCACGTTGGGGTTGAGCACCGACGGGTCGGGCTGTGTGGTGAGCGAGTGATAGTCGGCGATGAAGTATCGGCAGTCGTAGTCGTTCTGCATCTCGACAAAATTGCGCAGGGCTCCGTAGTAGTTGCCCAAATGCAGGTGTCCGGTGGAGCGGATGCCGCTGAGGACGATTGGCTTATTCATAGTTGTATGAAAAATTACTAATTACAAATCACTTTGCCCATCATCATTTTTTTGGCCAATGGAACTAAGTCTTTTGGCCAATGGAACTGAGTGGGGGCATAAAAAATCGGCCGCAAAGATAAAACTTTTTGGCCGATTTTCCAAATTTCACAGGCGAAATAACGCACGATTTCTTGCTATCCATTGGCCATAGACAAAAAATCACGCGTCACGACCGTTGCTGGTCACCGTTTCGGCCTGATTGTTATCACTCTATCGTAGGCTTCGGGCTTCACGCGATATTCGTCGAGGACGTAGATGCAGGTGCATCCGACGCCGGTGGTGGCGTAGTCGAGATTGAGCGTGTAGCGGTCGGCCTGCGGCTGGAGCTGGTAGGTAAACTGGCTCTTGGTCAGGTTGTCGGTCGTGAAGGGATAGGCGTTGAAGTTGAACGGCTCGTCCATCGAGATCTGCACGCCGCGGCCCTCCTTGTCGAGCAGCTGGACGTAGCGGTTGTCGGTGCGCAGGGCATGGTCCTGCGGGAAGAGGTAGGGTTCATACATTTCGGCCAATGCCTTGCTCCAGACACCCAGCTGATAGCCCGTCTTGCGGTCGGGATAGTTCTCTTCGGGGCCACGGCCATACCAGGTGATGCGGTCAAATTCATTGGCCACAGAGGTCGTAAAACCGATGCGCGGCAGGAGTTCCGGCAGGCGGCCCTGCCCCTGCGGACTCAGGTGGTTCTCGATCCGCACCGTGCCGTCGTCGTAGAAGCGGTAAGTGTAGTCGAGCGTGAAGCCGGCCAACTGCACGCCGGAGATGTAGAGGTCAAGCGCGCCGTAGGACGAGGCACCGACCTGGACGAGCTGGCTGACGCGGACGACGGTCTCGTGTTCGTTGCGCACCAGACGCACCTCGGCGGGACGGATACGCAGCTGCTGGACGCCCTTGGAGAACCACAGGGTGGCAATCTGGTTGCCGTAGCCCTCGGCGTATCCGCCATTGACGCGGTAGGCATCCCACGAGTCAAATTCATTGGCCAACGGAGCTCTCCACAGGTTGAACTCAAGGGGCGACTTCAGGACCTCGCGGCCATCGACCTCGACCTGCGCGAGATTGCCCGTCTCCTTGCTGATGATGTAGCCGAAGCCCTCGCCGCCGATGCGGATTTGCCGGTCATCCTCCTGGACAGTGAGGTTCTTTGGGGCCAATGGCGTTTCGACGAGCGGCTGATGCCACGACGTAAGCTCCAGCTGGTCCCAGGCGACCTCATGGCCGGCATTGGCCCAAATCTCGTCTTTCTTCAGGGCCGATGTGATGGTCACGCGGTACTCCTTGCCGGGCACGATGGCGGGCTTGCTGTACGGGATGCGGATGACCTGCGACTGCTGCGGGCCGGCGGTGAACTGGATGTCACCCTGCTGGATGACGTCGCCATCGGCCATCAAAGCCCAATGGGAGGCGTATTGCGTGAGGTCGGTGAAGAAGAGCCGGTTGGTGACCTCGGCCTCACCCGTCTCGGCGTTGAGCAGACGGACACTGACGGGCTGGGTGGTCCACTTCATCTGTTTCATCTCGGGCTGCGGGGTGCGGTCGGGCCAGATGCTGCCGTAGGTGCGCATATTGCCGCCGATGGTATAGAACGTGCCCGTGTCGCCGCTGCTGTCGAAGGTGAGGTAGAGGACGGCATCCTCGGGACGGCCCTCGCCATCGGCCAGACACTTGCCGTAGATGGCGACGTTGTCCAGTTCGGCATCGGCCGTAAAGGTGGTCATCGGGTCGATGGCGTGGTTGCCTGCGATGCGGCCGATGTTGATGGGATACGGGAAGTTGCTCAACACGCCACGTTCGCCGCCATTGCCACGACGGCGGTTGTTGTCAGGGGCATTGGCCACAACGGTCGCCTCCGTCCCCTTCAGCTGGCCGTCGATGTAGAGCTTCATCTCCTTGCCGTCCCACGAGGCGGTCACATGGTGCCATTGGCCCACCCAATCACCGGGCAGATCGACGTTGAGCGCGTGTTTCACACCAGTATGGATGTAGAACTGGAGCTTTTCGTTGCCCTTCTGGACGACGCCGAACTGCGTGTTGCCCTTCGTGACATAGGGCGCACCCTCGTACACGCCGCTCAACTTGCCGGGCTTCACGTCGAAACTGATGGTGAGCTCCTTGCCGGCCAATTCGACGTTCTGGGCACGATAGACCTCGACCCACTCGTCGTGGCCGTTCAGCTTCAGGATGCCCTTCTCAACCTTGGCCTGGCCCATGAGATGGGCGGGCGTGTTGTAGGGCGATTTGTCGGCCAATGGACGGATATGCTCCGTCAAGCCAGGGCTCACAAAGTCCCAGATGGCGCCGCCCATCACACGCGGATGGCGACGGATGACGGCCCAATATTCGTCCAGGCCACCACCGGCATTGCCTGCGACTGAAAGGTATTCGTCCATGAACGACGGACGCGGATCCTGCGCCTCGGGCGTCATGGCAGTGTTCATCTCCAGCTCATAGGGCGTCGGGTAGCGTGGGCCGATGATTTCCTCGCCGGGATGGGCATAGGCATTGCCGCCGTACATGAAGTAGCGCGTCGGGTCGAGCCGCTTGCCCTCCTTGACGACCTCGGTGATGTTGGGGCCCTCGCCGCTCTCGTTGCCAGCGCTCCAGAAGAGGACGCAGGGATGGTTGCGGTCGCGCAGGACCATCTTCTGCACGCGTTCGAGGTACATTGGCAAAAATCTCGCATCGCCCGAGATGTATTCCGTGGCGTGGGCCTCGGTGCCGGCCTCGTCGATGATGTACAGGCCATATTCATCGGCCAACTCCAGATATCTGTTGACCGGCGGATAGTGGGACGTGCGCACGGCGTTGAAATTGTGCTGCTTCAGGATTTCCATGTCCTTGCGGATGGTCGCCTCGTCCATGGCGTGGCCCATTTCGGGGTGCTGCATGTGCGAGTTGGTGGCGTTCATCTTGATGGGCTGGCCGTTCAGGTAGAAGGTCTGATGGCGGATTTCCGTCTCCTTGAATCCCATACGGCTCGAGATTTCCTGCACGGTCCTGCCCGTCTCGTCGAGCAGTTCCAGCTTCAGGCCATAGAGCACAGGCGTCTCGGCCGTCCACTTGTCGGGATTGGCGATGAGCGACGAGAGCTCGACCCGTTTTTTCTCCTTTTTGGCCAATGTGAAGCGGTCGGAAAGCATCTCCTTGACCTTATTTCCCCGGTTGTCGGCCAATGTCGCACGCACGGAGAATGAGCTCTGCGTCTCCTCGTACTTCTTCACATCGACGGCGATGCGGAGCGTGGCGTCGCGGTACTGCTCGTCGAGGTCGGTCGTCACGTACCAGTCGAAGAGGCGCGTGCGTGGCGTGGCGTAGAGCGTCACGTCGTCGAAGATGCCGGCCAACCGCCAGTAGTCCTGGCCCTCCAGATAATAGCCGTCACAATATTTCAGAACGCATACGGCCAATGTATTTTTCCCGGCCTTCACATAGGGCGTCACGTCATATTCGGCCGGTTCCTGGCCGCCCTCGTTGTAGCCCACCTGCTGGCCGTTGAGCCACACGAACGAGGCACTCTGGGTCTTCTCCATGCGCAGGAAGACCTGCTGGCCCTGCCACTTGGCGGGCAGGGTGAATGTCTTGCGGTAGGCGCCCGTCGGGTTGTATTCGCGGGGCACGTAAGGCGGCTTGGCCCTGAACGGAGCAGGCACGTTGCGGAACTGCGCGTCGCCCCAACCCTCCATCTCCCAGTTGCTCGGGACGTGGATGGTCGGCCACTTGCTGTCCTTGAAATTGGCCGCAAAGAAGTTCTGTGGAACCTCTTCGGGTGTGTTGGCGAAGAAGAAGCGCCACTGTCCGTTGAGCGAGAGGTGGTCATCGGCCAGATAATAGGCGTGGCCCTCCTCCTGACCCTCCTCGAAGACCGAAGTGTCCTCGATGTAGTCGTACACGTGCTCCAGATACTGAGCGCCTGATGGCAGCCAGCAGGCCGCCATCAGGCAAAAGGTAAGTCGTTTTAAGTTCATATAATATTGAATTAAACAGGTTGTTGTCCAATGTCTTGCGTCCAGGAGGTGCGCCCTCGGGACGGACTCGTCCGGCGGCAGAAGACCATTGGCCAAGAACACACGTTCAATTCAACCGATGGGTCTTCACTCCTTGAACTCGATTTCGTAGATGGAGAGCGTCGTGCTCTTCGATGCCTTGGTCGAGACCTTCTGCTTGGCGGCAAGTTCGGTCATCGAGGCGAAGGCCTCCTTGACGGTGGCGGGGCCCATCATGCGGATTTCATAGACGCTGGCCGATGTGGGCTCGTCGATGTCCAGATAACAGTCACCCAGAGTCTTCGGCGTGTAGCCCTCCCAGATGACCTTGCCATCGGCCAGGACGCGAAGCGGATAGCTCGTCGTGCGGAATCCGTCCATGCGGAGGGCAATCTGGCGGATTTCGGCCGGATGTTCGAGTGTGAAGCGGGCCCAGGCGTGCTCCAGAAGGCCGTCGCTGCTCCACTTCGAGACGAAGGGATACGAGCGGTCGTCGCTGGCCTCGTTGTCATCGACCATGCGGGCGGCGTCATCCTCATTGGCCGCAACCTCAATAATCTTGACGGGCACGGCGGTGAGATGCTGGCGGAACGATGGGCGGATAGGGGTCTCGCCGCGCTCCAGATAGAGCGGGAGTTTGGCCGATGCATTGGCCTCAACAGGCTCGCCGATGCTATCGACATAGAATCCGCCACGCGTAGGCCGGGCCAATGTGGTGGCCGTGAGGGTGGCCGCCTTGAGGCGCGAACGCTTGCCATCGACCGTAGTGGCTGTGGCCGTGAGCTTGATCTTGCCGGCCGTGAGGGTCGTGCGCAAGAGGATGCGGGCCACACCGCCTTCGAGCATAAGTTCTTGTTGGCCAATGCCGTTCGTGTCGCGCGAGTGGCCGCCTTCGCTGATGATGCCCTCCTCACCCGATGGCTTGGCCTCGGCATTGAGACGGCGCTCCTCGTCACTCACGACGCCCGAACAGCCGCCCAGATATTCGGCCTCGCCCGTGACGGCGAACTTCACGTTGTCGTGGGCCAATGGATGCCGCCTGCCCTTGGCATCGACCGCCTCGACCTCGGCCAGCAGGAGGTCTGCGCCATCGGCATCGGCCACAACCGGAACCGACGTGAGCGAATCGAGACGCACCCAGCGCAGTCGGAGCCGCACAGGAGCATCGGCCGAAACAATCTCATGACTGGAGACCTCATGACCTCGCTTGCGGGCCACGGCGCGCAGGGTGCCGGCCTGCCACTCGACCTCGGGCCACGTGAAGAGGAAGGTGTGGGAACGTTGACCAATGCCCAACGAACGCCCGTTGAGGAAGAGTTCGACCTCGTCACCCGTCGAGGCGACATAGACCGGCTTCACGACCTTGTGACCGTCACGGTCGCCCGCCTCATAATTCCAGTGGCCGATGATGTGCGTATGCTCACGCTCGGTATCGACCCAGCCGTCCCACAGGGCGCGGTGGACGAACCACGAGTCTTTCGGAATACGCATCGGGTCAACGTCGCCCGAAGTGCGGTAATTCTTCTCGCCGCGAGCGTGCGTATTGCTGTCCGAGAAGATGATTTTCGCGCCGCCGGCATTGACACGTCGGCCCTGACCCGGACGGGCACGCCAGTATTCATTCCAGCGCACGATGTTCTCGATGGCCAATCCATCCTGGTTGTGGTTGTACGAGGGCGTGCGGTCGCCACGGTAGAGCGGGCCCTCGCCCTCCTCATGATAGGGATAGGACCAGCGGTCCCAGTAGCGGCGTATGCCCTCGTCGCGGTTGTACTCCATCTGCCACATCGGTTTATTGGCCGACTTGTTGACATAGAGCATCTCACCGCCATATTCGGCCACCTCGCTCCACAGCATGTTGCGGCAGCCCGAGGCGCGTCCGCCGTGAGGGTCATAATGGTCGCGGATGGCACGCAGATCGGCCATGTGCGCATCCGAAATGACATTGTTGCCGCCCTCGTAGAAGATGATGGACGGATTGTTGCGGTTATAGATGATGGCATCGCGCATCAGCTCGCAACGCTGCTCCCAGCGGCGGCCGGTGACGTCCTTCTCGGCATCGCCCGCAGGCATCGCCATGATGAGACCCAGGCGGTCGAACGACTCGATGTCCTGCTTGCTCGGCGTGACGTGCATCCAGCGGAAGAAGTTGCCGTTGCAGCCCAGAACCTGACGGTTGCTGTAGTCGCTGAGCCATGCGGGGATGGAGATGCCGACGGCGGGCCACTCGTTGGTCGAGCGCTGGGCAAAACCCTTCAGTTGCAGGACGCGGCCGTTGAGGCGGAACATACCGTCGTGGAATTCGGTCTTGCGGAAGCCGGTTCGGATGACCTGCTCGTCGCCCGTCGAGAGCTTCGTCTTGACCGTATAGAGGTAGCCGTAGCCCCAGGACCAGAAGTGCAGGCCGTAGAGACGCTTCTGCGCCCGCAGTGTGACGGTATCGCCGGGTGCAATGACGCATCGGTCACCCACGAAATTGGCCACAACCTCACCGTCGTTGTCGATGACGGTGGCGCGCAACTGTACCGACTGGACATCGGCCGAAGCATTGATGACCTGACTCTCGCAGCAGATGGTCGCGCCGTGCCGCTGGAGGTCAAATCCCTGCGCATAGACATAGACGCCCGTCGTGCCCAGATTGGTGTAGAGCGGCAGGGTCTGATAGACAGGCTCCATGATGTGCAGCCAGACGTTCTTGTTCAGGCCGCCGTAGTTGCAGTAGAAATTCTTGTCGTTCCACTGGAAGCCCGAGTGGACGGGATTGCCGTTTTCGTCGGTTGTCGGCCGATGTTCCTTGTACTTCCAGTCGCTGTCAACCCACACGGCCAGCACGTTGTCGCCCTCGTAGTTCACATAGGGCGTTAGGTCGAAGCCGAAGGCCATTACGCCGTTCTCACACCAGCCCAGGTCGTGTCCGTTGAGGAAGGCGTGGGCACCGAAGCGTGCACCCTCGAACTCGATGAAAATCTTCTTGTCTTTGGCCGATGGCGGTAGCACGAAATGCTTCCTGTACCACATGATGGTGTCACTCAACTCGCCACAGACGCGCGAGAAGGCCTCGTGCTGGTTGTACGCGTGCGGCAGTGTTACCAGCTGCCATCGGGCATCGTCGGTCGTGACGGCAGCGCCATTGGCCAAATCGCCCAAAGCCAATCGCCAATCAGCGTTGAAATTGTAGCGGTCGCCAGCCGGCAGCGTCACAAAACTAAAGGCTGCCAGCGTTGAGAGAAAAAACTTCTTCATAAAATATATCTATTCGGTTAAGGCCCCCTCCCCGCAGGAAGGGGGCAGTCATGGTTTTTCGGTGCAGTTGGTTATATCACTCCGTCGTGAACGGAGCTACGGGCAGGCCTGTCGTGCCGTAGAGCGTGATGAGCGGGTCATCGTCCCATCCGTAGCGGACGCGGGCGGGATTCGGAACATTGGCCGATGAGACAACCACCTCCTGCGTTGCGGTCGCACGGTCGGCGGGACGGATTACGGCCTCGGCCCAATGGAAACGTCCGTCGGCCGCAGCAATCTTGAAGCCGCGCAGGGTGCCGTCGGTCGTGATGATGCCCTGGGAGGTGTGTTGTGTGGCCGATGGCGCGATGCAGAGGCTGTCACCCGCCTCGACGTGGAAGGTCACGATAGCGCGGCCACCCTCAAAGCGCACGCCCTGGAAAGTCGGCCCTTCGGAAATGAGCTGCTTGTCACCGCGCAGGCGGCACATCTGCAACGCAGCGCGACGGGCGGCCTCCTTCTTGTTCAGCGGGTGGATGTCGTTCCATTCACCCAAATCGGCCATATTCACGAACGCCGCATTCTCGAGTTCGGCGACAGACTTGCGCTGTGCTTCACGCATCTGTGCCCAACCACCGGGATAGTTGGCGTCGTCGTGGCGGCTCATATAGTTGGCCAATGAGAATATCAGGACAGGCACGCGGCCGAAGCTCTTGCGCCAGTCGGTGATCATAGCAGGAAGCAGGCGGCGGTATTCCTGATGACGGCCTGCATTGGACTCGCCCTGATACCACAGGATGCCGGCCACGCGATAGGGCAGCAACGGATGTATCGTGTTGACATAGAGCGCGCTGGCCACACTGTTGCTCACGCCCTCGACGCCCGGCTGGTTGGGCATCATGACGCCGCGGTGCATCTTGTATTCGCCCTCCAGGTCGATATAATTGCCGCCGTGGAAAATCATGCGGTAGGGCTTGTCCTTCACGAACTTCTCGCGCGAGCCATTGGTCTTCAAGCGGATGCAGAGCACGTTGCGTCCGGCCTTCAGCAGGTTGGAGCGCACGGCATACTTGCGCGGAGGATACTGGTAGCCCGTCTCGCCCACCTTCTCGCCGTTCAGGTAGCAGACATCGGCATCAATCAGACAGCCCAGGCGGAGCAGCGAGTCGAGGCCGACCAACGAATCGGGCACGATGAACTCCTTGCGGAACCACAGCGAGCCACGCCAGGTGCGTCCGTTCTCGTCGCCGATGTTCATGTCATATTGCGAGACCGTCTCCCATGACGAGTCGTCGTATTCAGGCGTCATCCAATGTTCGGTGAGTCCCGGGTCATGCGCCTCATACTGTTCATTGTAGGCGTGTGTGATGGCACGCGAGATAGCGGCATTGCGCTGCAGATAACCCGGCGTGCGCAGATGGGCGCGATGGTCGAGCGTCCGTGGGGCATTGGCCGACAACACAGCCTCGCTGCACCACGCCACGATGTCGCTGCCGCCCATTGAGGCACTGATGATGCCCTGCGGGACGCCGGTGCGCTCGTACATCTCCTTGGCATAGAAGTAGCCGATGCCCGACCAGTGGCCGACGTTTTCCGGCGTCATGCTCTGCCACGGATAGAACCCGGCGGCGACGACGTCATCCTGCGGATCGACGACCTGTGGCACGCGGCCCAGCTGGACGAGATGGATGGCGGGATTGCTGTCCGTGTCGAACTCTTGCTTGTAGAGGTCCTCCAGACGCTTGCAGTGCAGGTCCATGTTCGACTGACCGGAACAGAGCCAGACGTCACCCACATAGATGTCGTCCAACTGCAATTCGTTGACCTTCATCGTGTAGGGACCACCCGTCATGCCCTCCTTGCGGGTCGGGATGGAGACGCTCCATCGGCCATCGGTATCGGCCACAGCAGAATATTTTCGGCCAATGAACTGAACCTTGACCGACGCCCCTGCATCGGCCCAACCCCAGATACGCGCCGTATCGCCGCGCTGAAGGACCATGCCCGAACTGATGAAGCGGGGCAGGCGGACAGACGGCTCGGCCTTGGACTGAGCGAAAATAGGGGACACTAAAGATGATACAAAAAAGAAACTAAGCAGTAAACGATGTTTCATAATGTTTCACTGGTATAATAGCGGCGCAAAGATAAGGTTTTATTTTTAAAAAACAGGCCTGTAAGGTAACAAATTTGATAGAAATTTGAAACAATCGGGGTTTCAAAATTGAAATTACCGACTTTTGATTTGCTTTTTTGAAACATTCGCATTAACTTTGCGGCGAATCTAATCGCAGGCATCACATGAAAAAAAACCTTTTGCTTATACTTTCTTTAACGTTCAGTTCTGCCCTTTTTGCACAGTCGCCCACGCTCTACAGCACGGGACAGGGGCTCATCAGTACGCGCATCTCACACCTCGCATTCGACCACGACAATTTCCTGTGGATTGCGACGGGCCAAGGCCTGTCCCGCTTTGACGGACAGACGTTCATGACCTACCAGCGGCAGGCGGGCAACCCCTATTCGCTGCATGAGAACCATATCTCCTACACATACGTCGCGCCCGATGGCGAACACTGGATCGGCGGTTCGGACGGTCTCTACCACCTTGACCCGACGCGCAACCAGCTGACCCACTTCACGCCCGACAGCACACAGCCGAACATCAGCATCTCGGGCATCATGCCCCACCCGAAACAGCCGAATATCCTGCTGATTGGCACCTACGGCTACGGCATCTACTTCTTCGACACGAAGGCGATGGACTACGACCGCATCAACACGCGCTATTTCCAGCCCCTCCTGAAATGGTGGAACTGCCAGCACAACCTGACCGACTCGCACGGACACCTCTGGATTGCCTCACCCAACAACCTGCAATGTCTTGACCTCGAAGGGAAAATCGAGCTGCCCCTGCGCGGTGTAATTTCGGCCGATGGCAACGTCGTCGTGCAGGACATGATTGAAGACACGCGGCACAACCGCATCTACTTTGCCACGCTGCACAACGGCCTGCTGTACTGCGACCTGACGACGATGAACATTGGCCACATTGAAATCCCGGAACTCGACCAACGGAACCTGTCGGCACTCGCATTGGCCCCAGACGGAAGCCTCATGGTAGGCACGGAAAGCAACGGCCTGTGGCGCGTCCACCTGGGCAAGGCGACCCACATCAAGGTCGATGACTGTCCCGTGGACCTGGACCGAGTGAAGATCCACGGCATCGCCTACGACAACCAGCGCAACCTCTGGCTGAGCCTGTACCAGCGCGGCGCACTCGTCATCCCGAACCAGAAGCAGCTGTTCAACCACCGCGCGATACATTCGGCCAATGAAACCTACAACCTGGGCAGCGTGGCCACGTTTGCCTCGATGACCGACGGCTCGCGGCTGTACGGCATTGACGGCGAGGGTCTCGTCCACGAGCGGAACGACGGCACGACCGTGCGGTTTGACGCCGACAACAGTGCGCTGAGCAACAACGCCGTGCTCTCGCTGGCAGCCCTGCCCGGCAACACGGCCTACGTGGGTACCTATAATTATGGTCTCTATCTTTATGATGGCCGATGGCTGCGCCGCGATCCCGTATTGAGCATGCTGGACCACCAGAGCATCATGACGATGGTCTATGACAGCCTCGCACAGACGCTCTACATCGGCACCAACGGCGACGGCATCTACGCCTACAACACGGGGACGCACCTGCTGAGCCGTCTGTCGGGCGAACGCGACCTGCTGTGGATCGTGTCATTGGCCATAGACCGCCGCCACCGCCTGTGGGCTTCGACAGAGGGACGCATCATCTGTTTCGACATGGAGAAGCGCCGCCGGTTCTCGCCACTCTACAAGCGCTCCATCCGTTCGTGCGGCTGCACCGAAGACCAGAACGGCACCCTGTGGTTCGCAACCGACCACGGCCTGCTGACCTTCGAACAGACCGGCGACAGCCTACAACTGGTTGTGGCCGATGGCAAGGCCCTCGACGAGTCGTTCTACTCCCTGCTCTACAGCGACGACGGACGCATCTGGATGTCCTCCAACCAGGGCATCGTCTGCTATGACCCGCGCCGCAGCTCGGCCACACGATACATTGACCCGCAGATTGCGGCCGTCAGCTCGTTCAGTTCGCGCGCGGCCATCGCATGGCGGGACGGCACCTTCTCGTTCGGCGGCGACAACGGCGTGCTGGAATTTTCTCCCGAGGCCGTATATGCCGACCACCGCGAGCTGCGCCCCATACGCTTCACGCGCCTGTGGGTGAATAATGTGCAGACGGACTATGACCCGGCGCTGCCGGCCCACAAAAACGTGCTCGACAAGTCGCTCTGGACAGCGACGGAACTGCACCTGCCGGCTTCGACCAACAGCTTCTCGCTCTCGTTCGCCATGCAGGAGTACGGCAACCAGCTGGGCGTGCGCTATGCCTACAGGCTGGACGACTTTGACAAGGACTGGCACGAGGTGCCCGGCCTGGAGAACACGGCGAGCTACTCGTCGCTGCCATGGGGCCGATACACGTTGCAGGTGCGCGCCTCGCTGACCAGCGGCGATGGCGAGCAGCAGGTGATGACCAAGGCATTGGCCGTCATCATCGACGCACCGTGGTACGCCTCGTGGTGGGCCTGCATCATCTATGGTGTGATAGCAGTGGCATTGGCCATAATCACCTTCCAGACGATACGCGCCCGAGCCCACCAACGCCGCGTCATGCGCCGCACGGAACACAACCGTCAGATCAAGGAGGCCAAGCTGCGCATGTTCACCTCGGTGAGCCACGAAATCAAGACGCCGCTCACGCTCATCATCTCGCCCCTGCGCCGACTCATGCAACGCAACGTCGATAACGCCACGCAGTCCATCTATGAGATGATGTACCGCAGTTCGCTGCGCATCCTGATGCTCGTCAACCAGCAGATGGACATCCGCAAGATCGATAACGGCCAATTGCACCTGCACGTCAGCGAGATGTCGATGCACGGCTTCCTGAGCGACGTGATGCAGTATTTCAGCAACACTGCCTTCAGCCGGCAGATAGACTTCCAGCTGCACTTCGAGAACGACCAGCAGGACGTGATGTTGTGGTTCGACCCGGGCCAATTGGACAAAGTATTCTTCAACCTCCTCTCCAACGCCTTCAAGTACGTGCCCGACGCCGGCCAGGTCCACATCAAGGTCATCGTCAACGAAGCCGCCCAGAACGTTGCCATCGAGGTCTTCAACTCCGGCTCACAGCTGCGTCAGACCGACCCCAAGCAGCTCTTCGAGCGATTCGGCGGCGAGGGTAGCGTCGGTCTGGGATTGAGCTTGGCCAATGAACTTGTCGAGATGCACCGCGGCAGCCTGACCGCCCGCAATGAGGCCGATGGCGTGACCTTCCGCGTCACCCTGCCATTGGGCAGCAGCTGCTTCACGAACGAGGAACTCAAGCCCGTCGAACACCCACACGCCACCGAGCAGGACCAGCTCGAACTCGAGGCACGCGCCATGCGCGGCGAGGGACAGGACACCACCGACGACGGCAAGGAGCTCATCGACCTCCTGAACGACGAGCTGCGCGAAAAGCAGCGCCTGCGCAAACGCCGCACAAGTCTCCAGTTCGACTTCAGCAACAAGGTGATTTCTTCGGCCGATGAACGCCTCCTGACCCGCGTCTCGGAGTGCATCAGCAAGAACCTGGGCGACCCGGACTTCGACGTCGACACATTGGCCTCCGATGTCAGCATCAGCCGCGTCCACCTGAACCGCAAGCTCAAGGAACTCATCGACATGTCGCCCTCGACGCTCATCAAGACCACGCGTCTGAAGCAGGCCGCCGCCCTGCTCGTCCAAAACAACGCCACCATCGCCGAGGTTGCCTACACCGTGGGCTTCACCAGCCCGGCCTACTTCACGTCGAACTTCACGGCCTACTTCAACATGAACCCACGCGAGTTCATCAACACCTACACCGAGAACCCCGACAATCCCGAGCTGAAGCGGCTGTTGGAGTGAGCCGGGACATCGGCCAATGCCCCGGACCCAGCCCACTTTCCGGCGGGAAAAGACCTGTCCACAATCTTGTAGCCCACAAGGTTGTGGACTTTATTTTTGACAAAAGCAAAGCCCTTTTGACGAGAAAATGGAAAATTGTCTCCTTTTTCGGGTATTTTCGTTCATTTTTTTGCTTTCTACCAATATTTTTGCTAAATTTGCATCGCTTTTGTGGGATGCACGGGCGAGCGAAGCCCATCGGCCAAGAAGGGAAAAGAGATTCTGGCCAATGCGGGGGACATCGGCCACAAAACCGACAGGGGCAACTGAAGACAACATATACCAAGAAACATTAAATGTTACAACTATGCTTATCAAAATCCTATTGACAGTCATCTTCTTCGGCATCATGGTCGGCGTGGGCATCTACTCGCGCAAGACAGCCCGGAGCGTGGATGGATTCGTGCTCGGCGGCCGCTCGGTGGGCGGTTGGCTGACGGCCTTTGCCTATGGCACCTCTTATTTTTCGGCAGTGGTCTTCGTGGGCTATGCCGGACAGTTCGGCTGGAAATACGGTCTGGCCTCGACGTGGATCGGCATCGGCAACGCCCTGATCGGTTCGCTGCTGGCGTGGCTGATATTGGCCAAGCGCACCCGTCTCATGACACAGCACATCCAGAGCCGCACGATGCCGGACTTCTTCGGCACGAGATATTGCAGCCGGAGCCTGCGCGTGGCAGCCTCAATCATCGTCTTCGTCTTTCTGATTCCCTATACCGCAGGCGTCTATGTGGGCATCTCGAAGCTGTTCGAAATGGGCTTCGGCATCCCCTACGAATACTGCGCATTGGCCATGGCCGTCCTCACTGCGGCCTATGTCATCCTGGGCGGATACAAGGCGACGGCCATCAACGACTTCATCCAGGGCATCATCATGCTGTTCGGCATCGTCACCGTGATTGCCGTCGTCCTGAACGGACAGGGCGGTATGCACGCTGCGATTCAGAAAATGACGATGCAGGAGCCCACGGCCTTCGACATTCTGACCGACAAAGCCGGCCTCTTCGCCCACTTCCGCCACGGTGACTTCGCCTCATGCTGGGGACCGAACGTGACGAGCCTCATCGGTGTCATCGTCCTGACCTCGCTGGGCACGTGGGGCCTGCCACAGATGGTGGGCAAGTTCTACTCGATTTCGTCCGATGACGCCATCCGTCGCGGCACGATCATCTCGACCATCTTCGCGCTGGTTGTGGCCGGCGGCTGCTATTTCCTGGGCGGTTTCGGCCGTCTGTTCAACGAGCCGGCCATCATCAACGGCAAGAAATATGCCTACGACTCGATTGTACCCTCAATGCTGGAGACTTTGCCCGATGCCCTGATTGCACTGGTCGTCCTGCTCGTACTGTCGGCCTCAATGTCCACATTGGCCTCACTCGTCCTGACCTCGTCTTCGACCATGACGCTCGACCTCATCTACCGCGACAAGCACGCCTCGGCCAATGAAGCTCCCGAAGGCGAGATTGATGATATGGCAGTCGAGCGCACCGAGCGCCGCAAGGTGATCATCATGCGCGTGCTGATCGTCTTCTTCATCGCCATCTCACTCATGATTGCGCTCAACCCGCCGCATTTCATCGCTCAGCTGATGGGC
>JAEEGH010016881.1_pt1 | contig 15654 bp, 9 predicted proteins | sample 9134181 | NCBI WGS metagenome assembly JAEEGH01 (sample SAMN16246544, study PRJNA631951) | gut metagenome | biome: gut microbiome; feature: rumen; material: DP-attached | host: Bos | place: Iran: Karaj | collected 2018-10 | reverse complement strand
AGATGATACGACGAAGGAGAGTGCAGAGGATGTAACGAACCTACCGGTGGGGATAATGGTACTCTCATTCATCCACGAAGATGAGCTGCGCATTCTCTGGACATTCGTGGATCCGGACTTCAGGGGATACGGTATCGGGGAGGCTATGCTGGAGAAGGCCTTTGAGATCGCCCTGGCGGATGGCCGGAAACGTGTTACTGCAAGGATATGGGGCGAGGATGATGAAAAAGAAGGGAAGTTTTACGGTGATTCCTGGCTTGCCTTCCATCGTTTCACCTGGAGCGGAGACAGATATCCCGAGTGGTTTGTATCACTTAATGAGCTATATAAGGCAAAGGGATATGGCTGGGTGCAGGACGTAGATGAGAGCCATGTGAAGCCGCTTAAATCGGTTGCGGCTCCGGTCAGGAACAAACTCTTTTCAAGCCTTGTAGATAATGCCGATTATTCATGGTTCTCTGACATCCCGGTCTCGTCTGATCTGGTAGATATGGATTTTTCTTTCGCTTACATGAAGGACAACAAATGTATAGCGGCATTGATCATAGAACGCATAGGCAATACCTATTATCCGGTAGCGATGGTACAGGATTGCGATGCGGATACATTCAGAAATTTCATGGGCACGGCGTTTCATAAGCTTTCGGAAGGAGGAAATGGGTTCCTCCGGATAGCACCACATGAAGAAAGTGCCCTGAAGATAACCCGGCTATCGCTCGAAGGTATCGAACCTTACAATTACCGAATATTCTTCGCTCCTGCTACAGCCATACAGGATATGGTACGGGAGGAAGAAGCAAAGGCAGAGAGACTGAGAAGGAGCGCAGAGCTTGACGATCTTTTGCCGGAGAGCTTTGTGGTGACGGGAATTGACTACTACAGTGGCGTTGAAGTCTGAATGGCTTGATAAATAATAGGAGGGAAAGATGTGCGGACCTAATTCACAAATTCAGGAAGGAAATATTCAGCAGCAGAACCTGATTGTTCAGCAACAAGAGCAGCAACAGCAAGGGCAGCAAGAGGCGGCACCGAAGCTTTTTAACTGGCAGCAGCAGGAAGAATTTTATAGTAACGTCTCAACCAAGGATAAAAAGAAGAACTATAAATTTCAGGTAATGGACTCAAAGAAGATAAATGATATCCTGAAGTCGGATGAGTACAAGAATGATAAGGATTCTTATGAAAAAATAAATCAGAAGACATCAGTACTGAAATTCCAGGACCAGCGCAAGGTTAAAGACCGCCTTTTTGATGCAAATGCCTCAATCCTCAAAAAGGACAAAAAATCCTGGTGGCGAAAAGACAGCACGAAGATGGCGGACATTAAGATTGCCATGGACCGCGTCCAGATGCTGATGCAGACAGATTTCACACAAAGCAATGAGTTTTTTATTGATGGCAAGCTGAATTTCAATAAAATCGGAAAGACCATTATGGAAGAGATCGAGAAGGCGATAGGCTTTTGTAATGCTTACCTGGAAGATCCAAAGAAAAAGGGGAGTGGCTCCACGGCAACAAGGCGCCGCGGTAACGTCGAAACCTGCAAACAAATGCTGGAGAAGGAAATGCAGACCTTCAGGATCCTGGTGCAGCCTGACATAGAACTCACGCTGGTGAGCAATCAGGATAATCTGCGTACTCCACGCGACATATTATCCGGGATCAAGGTCATACAGGTGAATAACGTACAACATCAGAACCAGGGCAACTCCCAGGAGGTGTATGTTGTGGATGTAAACAGGACCGATGTGGAAGGCCGGCATGTTGAGGGGGTAAACCAGAACGGGGAGAAGGTAAAATACTATATGAAAGAAAACCTTCCCATGCTGGATAAGACCACTGACCTGTATCTGGACCGCAGAATAAAGGAGCTCAAAAAAGGATGGCAGTTTAAAAAATCGTCAAATGAGGATGAAAGGAAAAAAGAAGAGTACCGCATGAAAAAAAGCGATACCGATGATACTGATTACGATAACGGAATAAGATTTTTGGAGGCTGCAAAAGAAGCTATCACCAAAGGGGAGCAAAAGAAGAAAGATGCCGCCAAAGAAGATTTTTGTAAATTCCTGGCCCATGATTTTGACAGCCTCTTCAGGTCATATGAGGAGTATAAGCGCATTCTTGGCAGAAGCGCAAAAGGAAAAGAAGCCTTAAGTGAGGAGGAAATGGCTAAGCTGAAGGAACAGGCAAAGGAAGACCCTATAAAATCACTGCTTTACGAGGCTATCGTGAAGCAGAGTGCGGGAGAAGAGGTTGAGGTACTTGGGCCGTTCGACTGGCTTGTCAAAACGGAAATAATAAAAATGGATGCTAATAATCCACTTTATAAAATACTTCAGACAATCTCTAAGCAGGATGATGTAATAAGGGACGGCAAGAGCACTTCCAGGCTTGAGGTACTGCTTCGTGTCACAACAGGCAAGGAAGCTGAGCTTTACGGGCAGATGACAGCCAGGGCAAAAGGCGGGACTGATATGTCACAGTACCTTACAATGATGACCAGTGAGATGGGAGATGTGTACGGCTTCGATGTCCTGTGTAAGACCTATATGGCGGTCACAGATTTTGAAAGATGGAATGAAGAGCAAGCAAACGGATCGGTAGTGACCCTGCAGGAGGAAGCAAAGGGAATGGAATGGATCGAGCTCCAGAAGCAGGCGCAAAAGAACGGCAAAAAAGTGAAGCTTACGGGCAATGCTGCCAGACAGCTTATAAGCCTTCAGGTGATCGATACTATTTCTGCACAGACTGACCGTCACGGACGTAATTTTAAGTGTGGTTACGTAGAGGAAGGTGAGTACTATATCGTTAATACCGTAAAGGCTTATGACCATGACATGTCTTTTTCTGAGGTTGAGTTAGAAAATGCTTTTGAGGCAGAAAAGGATACGGAGGGAAAGACAAAGAAACTCAAAAAGAATGGTTTCCTTCCTCCTATGATGCAGAAGATTTCTCCTTCTTCGCCGCTGTTTCGGTACATCTGCAGGAACTATCTTAACAAAAAGCCCGAACTTGGATGGATGAAAGATATAAAGAAAGCCACCTATGTGAAAGAACCGGGAAAAGATCCTGTTGAGATACCAATGTTTGCAAAAGATTCTCTCCTTACTGTTTTCTATAAGAGTGCACTTTCTTTCACTCCTACCGGATCGAAAATGAAAGACTTTTACAATGTGGTGAATACGCCTAAAGACATCATGGAAAACTGTAATAGGTCTGGTCGGTGCGATAAGCATCATATTTCGCAAAGGAACGAGAACGGTAATACTGATATACATATAAGCGGTGATCTATTCAATGCAAGGCCCGATTGGATGAAAGGTAAAAATGATGAGTGGCTGGATCAAATGCCCTATGAAGTTTTTGCTAATAAGATAGATGAAGCTGATGCTAAAACCCTCGGAATCAAAACCGACGATAAAAATGAAGACCAGGTGAAAAACGAAGTCGAAGCAGTAAAGGCTATTTGGAAGCTGTCACGCATTATATCCGAGCTTGGAAGACTGATGATCCCACCGGCAAAAGATAAAAAGGAATATGAATATACCGGGAAAAACCAGTTAGGCAATGATTACCAGCCGTTCAATACCTCAAAGGTGTTTAAGAGGACCTATAATAGTAAGGACGATGGAGTGGTTACATACACTGATAAAGAGAAAGAGCGTATCATCCAGCTTGGCAAGCAGCTCAAGGACCTTAATGATAAATGGGATTTTACCGGCCTCTACATCAACGGCAAAACGGCCGGCGGCACCAGTTTCCAGGGGAATAACAGTTATTTCAGAAAGCATAATGGTTGGAGGATGCCGGAAAAAGACAAAATTGGATTGCAAACAGAGGAACCCCAGGAAGGGTATTTTGACGGCTACATCCAGTCTACCCTGGAGTACATTGCTACTATGTTTAAAAATGATCCCGTTGTCAATAAGATGTATGCTAAGGTACCTGATGAGCTTAAAGAATTCTATGATGAAAAATCCGAAACCCTGGAGCTGCCTTCAGTACTGCACATGGACGTAGAGGATTATAACCGGGCAGTTAAGATAGTTGCGGACTTTGACAATGGGACGCTCACAGCACGCATGCAAGCTCGTCAGCTGTCGGGAAACAGCATTAATGCGGCATGCAGCAGAGCTAAAGAGACTGTAAAGCAGATTGAGCAGATGAAGGTTAAGGCTGAGAAACTCCTTCGTTATAAATACCCTGAGTTATGGGAGCAGAATAAAAACAAGCCGGAAGAAGAATGGGATTGCAGACTGCGATTTTTCCTTAAAAAAGAAGAATTTGATAAACTTGACTCTCTCGCCGACCTGGCACTTGATCCCGGTGATACCTACCTGGTGCAGGATGACGATGACTACCTGAGTACACAGGAGGCATTCAAAGACTGTATGACAGGCACCGAACAAAGCGATGCTAAGGACCGCCGGGAAAAGGCATATATGGATCAGAAGAGGTGGATGGGAACGAAAGATCCAAAGGAAAACTTCAAGCCGGATGTATCTGCTGTAGATATGAGTCTGCATAAAGCCCAAAATGCTAATCCCGCCGCATGATATGCTATATTATAATGGTAGTGGAAGGCAGAGTATGAAAAACTGCGGATCGCCCTAAGGCATCAACAAACGGAGGATGACTATGAATATCATCGAACTGACAGCGGACAACGCCGAATCTTACAGCGAATTGATCGACCGGAATGTTCTGGAGAGTTTGAGCCGCAGCGGGCATTTCGGAGCGGTTGCCGCAGAAGAGGGGCATCCTCTGGCGGCCATGATCTGGCAGATCACAGATGGTCATAACGCAGAAACCGGTACTTCGTCAGAGATTGTATGGATGGATGCAACAGGTGATCCTGTTGCCACAGAAGAACTTCTTAAGACTTACAAAAGACGAATCGATGAAGCAGGAGTAAAATCATCATCTTTTGTTTTAGACAAGGAGTTGCACAAGAATTCAATTAAGGTGCTCAGGGATTTTGGCTTTACTCTTTCCGAAGGGGAAGGTCCTGATATTTACACTTCTGTAGGAAATCTTATCAAAAGTCCGCTGGCAAGAATAAAAGGAAACTGTGACAATATCTATGAACTCAGGACTCTGAAGAAAAGAGCATTTGGAGATAGCCTAAAGGACTGCCTTTCCAAAACAAAGCGAAGCTTTCCTGAGAATCTGGTAAGACTTGGTATGGGGTGGTTTGAGCCGGACGTCTCCTGCTACAGTGAGACGGAATGTACCTTAAATGGGATGCTTCTCGTACATAAGATGCCTGACGGGGCTCTACGGGTTGAGCTTCTTTCTTCCTGGGGACCCGGCGGTGAGACTGCAGTGGCACTTATGATAAAGTATGCCATTGAGAATACTTTTGAGCTGTATCCGACAAAAACTCCGGTAATAATCCACAGGCATGACAAGGTAAGCCTGCGCCTTTCCTCCTACTGTCTTCCAAATGTGAAAGGAAGACCCTCAATTTACGGAAACCGTCCGGAAGTACAGTGATTTATATCCAAAGGCAGGGACGAATTTAAAGGCACATATGATGCATGGGCATCACATGTGCCTTTTTGATGTTCAGAGATCTGTTGACTGCCTGTAAATGAGATCAGTTTCGGTGTAGGTAATGCGGTAGTTAAGACCTGGCTGCTCAATCCTCGACATTATCATATTCGCGGCAGAATATCCAATTATCTGGCTGTGGATATGGCTGGTGGACAGAGACGGAGTCATTATCTTTGACTCCGGGGAATCGTCGAAGCCGAACAGTTTTATGTCTTTTGGGCATTCTACCCCGATTTTCCGAAGTCCGTACAAAAGGTCTATTGCAACAAAGTCGTTTGCACAGATGAACATTTCAGGAAGTTCTTCCATTTTTTCAAGAGCTTTATATAAATACTCTTTGTAGTCCGCGTCGTGAGGATGAACCTCTGAAAGGCAGTATTTGTCGTCAAATGTAAGATTGTTGATATACATGGCTTCCCTGAATGCCATAAAGCGCTCGTAGAAGGAACGGCAGTGGGTTACCTGCCCCACAAAGCCTATCCTGGTTATGCCTTTTTTGCTCATATCGTTTACTACGCTGAAAATGCTGGAAAAGCTGTCCATGAGCAGAACATCGGCATTCAAAGGCCTCCAGTAACTTGCGACCGGAGCATCGATCATCAGGACGGGAAGACCGAGATTGCAGACCATTTCACAGTAAGGATGATTGAACATTTCTATACATGCGATCGCTTTTGTGTTGTCAGGCCTGTATGAGAGAGGAAGACTAAGGTCTTCTATATTATGAGCATCAACTCTGTGCATTGTGAGGCTGTAGCCAAGCAGAGAAATCTCGTGCTGGAATTTGTCCAGCATGGTGGAAGCAAAATGAGAATTATTAAGGAAGCTTCCCGTGAAAAGAGCTATCTCTCCCGAGGCTTTGTTTTTTGTAAATGAAGGGGCCTTTATGTCTGCCATGGAATTGGCATACGAAAACTGTTTATAGCCCATTTCCAATGCTTTCTCAAGAACCTTCTGTCTTGTGGATTCTGCAAGTACGCCTGTATTATTGATTGCCTTGGACACTGTATTTCTGGATACTCCGAGAGCATCAGCAATATCCTGAAGAGTAACTTTAGCGGCCATGTTTTTTCTCCGTTTATTGATATAAGTCTTGTGCAGGAATGTTACGTTTGCACCATACATATTATAGAATGTAAAAGTTTAAGCGTCAAATGTAAATAGAAAATGTTACAAATGTAAAATTTTATACTTGACAGGTGACAGTATATGTGATAAATTTTACATACACCAAAGAGATGTTACAAATGTAAAAATAACGGAGGAGCCAATATGAATGCAAAAGCAAAGGATAATACACTGCATAACACGCTTATATATATCAGGCAGCACTGGCAGCTCTACGTGTTCTTTTTAGGACCCGCACTTATCCTTACAATAATTTTTAAGTATATTCCGATGGGAGGAATCCTTATCGCCTTCCAGAAATATAACCCGTTTAAAGGAATACTTGGAAGCGAGTGGGTGGGATTTAAGTACTTCCAGCAGTTCCTGTCATCGCCGGACTTTCTTCAGTACCTGGCGAACACATTAAAACTGAGTGTATACGGACTGCTGTGGGGATTCCCGATGCCGATCATTCTGGCACTTCTGCTCAACAGAATTTCAAGCAGCAAGATAAAGCAGAAGATACAGCTTGTCCTGTACATGCCGAACTTCATATCGGTCATAGTTCTCTGCGGTATGGTAAGAATTCTGCTCTCGGTAACAGGACCCTTCAACATGTTCCTGGGAACCAGCATAAATTTCCTTACTATACCGGAGGCCTTCAGACCGATCTACATCATCAGCGGTATCTGGCAGGGAGCAGGATGGGCATCCATCATGTACACGGCAGCACTTTCAAACGCCAGTAAAGAGCTGAAAGAGGCTGCACAGATCGACGGAGCGAACATCTGGCAGCAGATAAAGGCCGTTGAATGGCCCGCCATCAAGGATATGGTTGTCATCCAGTTCATCCTTCAGGCAGGAAACATCATGAGTATAGGCTTTGAAAAGGCCTATGCATTACAGTCAGATATGAACCTTTCATCATCGGAGATCATAGCTACATATGTATACAAAAAGGGTCTTTTGAATGGTGATTACAGTTATTCGACAGCGGTTGGACTTTTCAATACGATCATCAATGTAATATTGCTTATAGCAGTTAACAAGGTAGTGGAAAAGCTCAACGACGGTCAGGGATTATAAGGAGGTGTCGAAATGGAAAAGGCGCTAACTATGAAGAAAAGTGAATTTGCAAGAGCCTCCGTGGGGGATAAACTGTTCCTCCTGACCGGATATGTGCTCCTGGGATTATTTGTGGCAGCGATAATCGGGCCGGTGGTTTACATCATCATTGCTTCCTTTATGGATCCGATAACACTGCAGAATAAAGGAATTGTATTTGACTTCAGTAAATGGACGCTTACAGCGTATGAAAGAGTTATGACGAATCCTCAGATCTGGATCGGATTCGGCAACGCTGTTCTCTACTCGGTTCTGTTCAGCGTATTGTCGGTATTTTTAACACTTATGTGTGCTTATCCCATGTCCAGAGATGACTTTAAGGGGAAAAAGATATTCAACACGATCTTCATCATAACCATGTTCTTCGGCGGAGGGCTTATCCCTACATACCTTCTTATCAGTAACATAGGGCTGCTGGACAGCATGTGGGCAGTGATACTTCCGAATGCTTTCAGCGTATGGAACATGATAATTGCCAGGACATATTACAAGGGAATTCCCAATGAACTCAGGGAAGCAGCCGATGTTGACGGAGCAAATGAACTGGTATTCTTCTTCAGGATCCTGCTTCCGGTATGCACTCCGCTTATTGCAGTTTTGATCCTCTGGCAGTTTGTCGGAATGTGGAACAGTTATTTTGACGCTATGATATACCTGAATTCATCTTATAAGCAGCCCCTTCAGCTGGTACTGAGAGCCATTCTTATCCAGAATGAGCCCGATCCCGGAATGATCGCGGACATGCAGAGTACCGCGCAGAGGGCACAGCTTGCAGAACTTCTGAAATACGCAACGATAATAATATCGAGTCTTCCATTAATTGTGATGTATCCATTCTTCCAGAAGTACTTTGACTCCGGAATTATGGTTGGATCTGTAAAAGGTTAAGAAAAGGAGAGGAAAAATGAAAAAGACAACAACGAAACTTATGGCAACAGCGCTTGTGCTGGCAATGTCAACAAGCGCACTCGTGGGGTGTGGGAATGCAGCAACAGGAAGCAGCACAGCATCTGTATCCACAGATGATCTGAGCTTCCCGCTTCAGCAAAAGGTTACTATCACCGGAACAATAAGCTATCCATCCGGCACAGAAGCAGAACCAAACAACAGGACTATCTTCAAGAGACTTGAGGAAGCAACAAATGTACATGTTGACTGGACAGCCATTTCAAATGATCAGTGGGGAGACAAGATTCAGCTGAATATGGCAAACAAGAATACGCTGACAGATTTTGTGTTCAATGCGGGCTTTAGCAATTCAGACCTTATCAGATATGCTGACCAGGGCGTCATCATTCCTGTTGAAGAATACATTGACAACAACATGCCCAACCTCAAGGGTGTGTTTGATAAATATCCTGAGTACCGCACAATGTGTACCGATTCAGAGGGCCATATCTGGGCACTTCCATGGATAGAGCAGCTTGGCGCCAACAAGACAGCTATCCAGACAGTGGGCAACAACTTTACTTACATCAACAAAAAGTGGATGGATTTCCTTGGACTTTCAACACCTACAACAGTTGATGAATTCGAGGAGGTTCTCAAGGCCTTCAAGGAGCATTCTTCTGAACTTCAGGCTGAATTCGGTATTGAGGGTGACATCATTCCCATGTCATGCATCATGAATGACCAGGATCCGAGTCTTCTCATCAATGGATTCGGAGAGGGATATGGTGATAACGATATAGGACAGCATATAGCTGTAACTGATGACAAGAAGGTTATCTGCACAGCAACTCAGGAAGGATTTAAGGAAGGCTTCCAGTGGCTTCATAAGCTCTACGAGGAAGGTCTCATCGATCCTGAATGCTTTACACAGGACTGGTCTACATACGTAGCAAAGGGAAAATCCCACAGATACGGCGTCTGCTTCACATGGGATGTTGCAAACATTGACAACCTTCAGGACTTTGTGCCTCTTGCAGCTCTTAAGGCCGATACAAAGAATGTTACTCCTATGAACAGCTCTTTCACTTCAGGCTTTGACCGCGGCAGATGTGTTGTAACCGCAAAGTGCGATAACCCTGCTCTTGTATGTGCCTGGCTCGACCAGATGTATGATCCTTTCCAGTCACCTCAGAATAACTGGGGAACATACGGCGAGGATGACGAGTTTGATATCTTCGAGCTTTCCACCAATGCAAATGGGGACAAGATGCTTAAGCACGCTGCACTTGGTGATGCTTCTCCTGTAGAAGTACGTGAGGCTGAGTGTGTTGGAGGACCTCTTGCAATACTTGATGAGTATTACGGCGTTTACGTTACATGCCCTGATGATGCACAGTACCGTCTTGACTGGATCAAGGAGTACTACACCGATGATATGAACTGTGAGTATGTATATCCCAATGTGTTCATGACAGCAGAAGATACAGAAAAGCTTTCATCAATTCAGCAGGATCTTATTTCCTATATCAATTCAAGCAGAAGTAAATTCGTCATGGACGGACTTAGTGATGCTGACTGGGATGCATATATCAATCAGGTTAACGGATACGGACTGGATGAGTACCTTGAGATCTATCAGAAGTACTTTGATGAGTTCTACAAATAATTGACAGAATCTGTTCGAAAAGAGTTTAAGGAGATGGGGAGGAGAAAATCCTCCCCATTTATAAAAAATGAAAAGACTTACGATCATTATGCTGCTCATCCTGGCTATGGTGTTACAGGGATGTGCTGAGCAGGAAAAGAGCGAATGCTTATTTCCGAAAGCTGAAGGCAGTTATGTCGGAGATGTCATGTCGCTTGTGACAGAGGATGGTGTTTACCTGAATTATCTCTATGAAACAGACAATAACGGAGTGGGATATCATCCGATACACCAGTTTTACACTAAAGACTTTCTAAATTACAGGTACAATGGACAGATACTTCCTTTTGCCGAAGATGTGGAAGTTCCGGATCTTGCGGTAGGCACAGGTTCATTCATTCAGGATGATGAAGGGAAATACCATTGTTTTTATACGGGACATAATGATTACTACGAGGAGTACGGACTTGACAAAGAGTGTCTTATGCATGCTGTAAGCAAGGACAATAAGACATACGTCAAAGATTATGAAAACATTATTCATGCACCTACAGGGTACAGTACAAATGACTTTCGTGACCCGCAGGTGATAAAGACAGATGATGGTTATCTGATGCTTGTTGGTGCAAGAAAAGATAAAGACAATGAGAGCGCGGTAATATGCTATCGCTCCAGGGATCTGAATAACTGGGAGTTTGAAGGAGACCTATACACAGACAAGGATCTGTATTTTATGGAATGTCCGGACCTTTTCAGGATGGGCGATCATTACTATCTTACCTTCAGCTGGAACAACGTTGTATATTACAGGGTCGCAGACAGCATTGAAGGACCGTGGCAAAGACCTGAGATTGATACATTTGACGGAAACGGATTTTATGCTGCGAAGACATGTGAGTATAAGGGTAAAAGATACCTGATAGGTTTTTTGGACAGAAAGAAGAGAGAAAATGACAGGCTCTCATATACATGGGCCGGAAATGTCCTCGTGTATGAACTGACGGAACAAAGCGGCGGAAGACTCGGAGTTTCGATGCCTGAAGAGTATAAAGATTATTTTGATAAAGAACTGTTTAAAAATGATTTGTCAAAAGACAGTCTGGAATTTGGTGATGTTCCGGATTCCTGCCATCTTGCTTTTGGTCTTGAAATGGAAAGCGAAGGCATGGCAGAACTTGTATTCAATAACGCTGAATCAGGTGAAGAATACAGGATAACGATTGATAACAGCAAAGACCTGATAACGTATGATGCTCACCCGAATGAACAGAAGATGAACTTTCAGGAAGGCATTAAGTACCATGTAGACGTTGTCGTGGAAAAAGATATAGTTGTGATCTATGTTGACGGTGAAAAGGCGCTGTCCAACCGGATCTATTCTGCCAGGGGAGGCACCTGGGGAATCAGGATGACGGAGGCTGAAGCTGAGAATATTAGTATATGTGGTAAGTGAGGGAAGACATGAACGATAAGTTATTACAAGCACGTGAATATGAAAGTAAAAAAGAAAAAACAATAGGTGAGGAACTTCGTCCTCTTTTCCATCTGACACCAAGGTGCGGGTGGATGAATGATCCGAACGGATTCAGCATCTATAAGGATAAGTATCATCTTTTTTATCAGTACTATCCTTATGGTACTTCCTGGGGCCCAATGCATTGGGGACATGTTGAAAGTGATGACCTTATCACCTGGAAGTATCTTCCTGTCATCATGGCACCGGAAACAGAATACGATAAGGATGGATGTTTTTCAGGAAGCGCTATAGAAACTGAGGATGGAAAGCATCTGATCTTATATACGGGAGTACTCAGAAAGCAGGATGAGAATGGCGATTTTTATGACGTCCAGACCCAGTGCGTGGCAGTGGGAGACGGGACCGACTATGAGAAGTATGAGATGAATCCTGTGATCACAGGCGATGATCTTCCGGAGGGCGCCGGCAAAAGAGATTTCAGGGATCCCAAGATATGGAAGGAAAACGGTAAGTACTACCTTGTCGTTGGCAATAAGACCGTGGACGGAGATGGCCAGCTTTTGCAGTTTTCAAGTGATGACGGCTTTAACTGGAAGTATGAAAAGGTTCTGATAAAGAACAATAACAGATTTGGCGTTATGTGGGAATGCCCCGATTATTTCGCACTGGACGGGAAGCAGGTGCTGCTCACCAGCCCCCAGGATATGCTTCCGGAAGAGCTGGAATTTCACAATGGTAACGGCACTTTATGCGTGATCGGAAGCGTCAATGATAACGGGGATTTTTGTGAGGAAAACTGTCAGGCAGTGGATTACGGAATCGATTTCTATGCACCTCAGACCATTCTGACAAAGGATGGCAGAAGAGTAATGATAGGGTGGCTTCAGAACTGGGACACTGTGGGCATAAGACGCGATGATTTCCCGTGGTTTGGACAGATGAGCCTTCCAAGAGAGATAACAGTCAGAAACGGCAAGCTGATTCAGCAGCCACTGCGCGAAATTGAGAACTACTACGGCAAGAGAGTCAGCAGGCAGAACGTTCTTATTTCCGATACCTGTGCGCTTTCAAGCATTGAGGGAAGATGCATAGATATGACAGTTAACGTAAGGCCTGCAGGAGCAGAGCTGTCATATAAGAAATTTGAGATACGCTTTGCTGACAACGGTAAAGCATATTCTACCGTGGAGTTCGACCCGACCGAATCCATAGTAAAGATCGATCGCAAGCATTCCGGAAGCAGAAGAGCTATCGTACATCAGAGAAGATGTAAGGTGGCTAACAGAAATGGTGAGATTACACTCAGGCTTATACTTGACAGATACAGCATGGAATTGTTTATTAATAATGGAGAACAGGTAATGTCCATGGGAATATTCACAGATATAAAGGCCGAGGGTATTAGTTTCAAGGCAAATGGTGAACTCATCATGGACGTAGTGATGAATGAATTGGAGAAGAAGTGATGAGCAGATTTAATGTTGTGGCACTTGGAGAATTACTGATTGATTTTACGAATAATGGAATAAGCGATCAGGGAAATCCATTATTTGAGGCTAATCCCGGAGGAGCTCCCTGCAATGTTCTGGCCATGCTGCAGAATCTTGGAAATGATACTGCATTTATCGGAAAGGTTGGAGACGACTTCTTTGGAAGGATGCTGAAAGAACGCATTGAGAAGCAGGGAATAGATGCTTCAGCCCTGGTGCTTGATGGCAATGTACCGACAACTCTGGCATTTGTAAATAAACTTCCAAACGGAGACAGAGACTTTTCATTCTACAGAAAGCCCGGCGCAGATATGATGCTGACTGCCGATGATGTTAAGGCGAATAGAGCTGTTATAGAGGATACGGAAGTTTTCCATTTTGGCACCTTATCCATGACAGATGAACCGGCAAAGGAAGCAACAAAGCTGGCAATTGATATCGCAAAAGACAGCGGCGCAGTTATTACTTTTGATCCAAACTACAGAGAGCCTTTGTGGTCTTCTGTAGAAGACGCACTGGAGGCTATGAAATACGGCTTCGAAAAATGTGATGTTCTTAAGATATCCGACAATGAAGTAGAGCTGTTTACAGGCCTTACAGACGTCGAAGAAGGCGCACGGAAAATCCAGAAAGAATTTGATATTCCTTTGGTATTTGCAACACTTGGCCCGGATGGAAGCATGGCTCTTTATAAGGACATGGTTGTAAAAAAGAATGGCTTTAAGAATCCTGCCACAATAGAAACTACCGGTGCGGGTGATACGTTCTGTGCATGTGCGATTGATTTTATCCGGAGAAATGGCCTTGAAGGACTATCTGAAGATAAACTTTCAGAGTGTCTTACGTTTGCCAATGCAGCCGCATCGATCATTACAACAAGAAGAGGTGCGCTATCGGTAATGCCATCCGTGGATGAGGTCAAATCTTTTATGGCAGATCTTGCCTGAATCTAAAAAAAATAAATATATTTTTTCTTCTCAACAATGAAAGCCTATAAGAGAGAGACTGCTCACAGCATGGAGTATGCAGTCTCTCTCATCGACGCGTCTTACCTTGAAAATGCATATAGAAAAACAAGGGAAAAATATGAGAATATTCCGGAAGATCTGGCAGCAGACCATCATTCCGAAGAGTATATTTCGTATTTTGTTGACCTTGTAGATGAGGATTTTTGGGTTGCAAGGGATATCCTTGTCCTTTGTAAGGAAAAAAATCAGCTCAGCAGTATAGCCCTTTTCTTTCCTGATGAGGAAAGACAGAGGGCTGTTTTTGTTATTGACGGATATGACATTGAAGAAGCATATGTTCCGGGACAGTGGCTCTCGACTGAAGAGTCCGACATAGATACTCCGGAGAAGATGGAGAGGGTTGCATCTTCAGATGTGATCCTTCATGTGGGACACGGTGAACTAAACGGCTGGAATGCCACAAATTATATCAAGATATTTGATTCTAAGGGCGATTTTATCGGATATTGCACCTGTGATGTGAATATCAATGATTTCTTCAACAGGCTCATAAGGTCAGCAATAGTATACATTATTGTATTTCTGGTGATAGTTGCCTTCATGGCATACAGGATAAGCAGGCTCTTAAAGAAGAGGATCATCAGTCCCATAAATGCTCTGGCTGTTACGGCAGAGGAGTACACAAAAAGAGATAAAACAGCTGAAGAGGAAGAGACCAGCTTCTTTAAGAGTCTTCATATCGACACCAATGATGAGATAGAAACCTTATACAGCTCTTTGTCGGAGATGGAATCGGATATCAACAGTACGATGAAGCGCATAAGAGAGATGACCGCCGAAAAGGAGAGGGTGAGTGCGGAACTGTCGGTTGCCACCAGCATACAGGCGGACATGCTGCCCAAGGATTACGAGTTTTTCTCTGACCGAAAAGAGTTTGACCTCTATGCATCCATGACCCCTGCCAAGGAAGTGGGGGGAGACTTCTATGACGTCTTTATGCCCGATGACGATCATCTGTGCATGGTTATGGGGGATGTTTCAGGAAAGGGCGTGCCGGCGGCTCTTTTTATGGCCAGATCCATGACGGCTATAAGAATGCGTGCAAAATCCGGCGGAACTCCGTCTGAAATATTAAATGATGCAAACATTGTCCTGTGTGATGGTAACGATGAGATGATGTTCGTAACTGTATGGCTTGCAATCCTAACGCTTTCGACGGGTGAAGTGACAGAGGCCAATGCCGGTCATGAAAACCCTGCAGTAAGGGAGCCCGGCTCAGATTTCACCTATATTAAGAAAAACCACGGAGTAGCTCTGGGCGTCAACTACCGGATAAAACAGGAAGATGATACCTTCACAATGAGGCCCGGGAGCACGCTCTTCATATACACCGAC
>JAEEGH010016880.1_pt1 | contig 15655 bp, 7 predicted proteins | sample 9134181 | NCBI WGS metagenome assembly JAEEGH01 (sample SAMN16246544, study PRJNA631951) | gut metagenome | biome: gut microbiome; feature: rumen; material: DP-attached | host: Bos | place: Iran: Karaj | collected 2018-10 | reverse complement strand
AAAAGCATGCGGACTGAACCGTTGGAAGCCGCCTCGCAATGAACAAATCAGCCGTCATCGGTGCTGGCACGGCGATCGTCGATCTGCTGGTCCGAGTCGACGACGACTTCCTGACGCGCGAACTCCCGGACGGCCGCGGCAACACCACGTGGGTCGAGGCAGCGCGTCTGGACGAACTGATCCTGCGCCTGAACGAACGCGGCTTCCGTCCGGAAAAAGCGCCCGGCGGTTCGACCGGGAATCTCCTCTGCGGGCTCTCCGAACTCGGCTGCGAAACGCGCTTCCTCGGCTGGCTCGGCCTCGATGACGACGGCATGTACTACCGCGACACCTTCGCCGAGGCGGGCGGCGGCATCCATTCGTTCAAATTCCATCCGTCGAAGCATACCGGACGCTGTCTGAGCCTGATCTCGCCCGATGCCGACCGTTCCATGGTGACCGACCTCGGCGCCGCAGGCGAAATGCACGCGGCGGAGCTCCTGGCGTCCGATCTCGAGGACGCGGGACTTCTGCACACGGAGGGTTACCTGTGCGGGCTGGACGACCACGCATTCCTGCCGGAGCTTCTGAACCGCGCAAAACAGGCGGGCATTCCCGTGAGCTTCGACCTCGCCTCCTACGGCATCGTGCGGGAATACAAGGACGAACTCCGCGGACTCCTCCGCGACTGCGTGGACATCGTCTTCGCCAACGAACTGGAGGCGGCGGAATTCGCCGGAACGACTGAACCGGAGGCCATGCTGGCCGCCCTCGCGGAACTCTGCCCCGTCGCCGCCGTCAAGCTCGGTGCGCTCGGTTCGCTCGTCCGCATGAACGGTCGCACGGTCCGCATCCCGCCGGAACCCGCAAACCCGGTCGACGCGACCGGCGCCGGCGACCTCTGGCAGGCGGGATTCCTGTTCGGATGGCTTCACCATGCCGCGCCGGAAATCTGCGGGCGGATCGGCTCCATCCTCGGAGCCGCCGCCGTATCGCACTTCGGGGCGCGTCTGCCGGAAGAAAGCTGGCACGGTCTTCGGAGCCGCATCCGAACCATGATCTGATTTTCATTCATATGTTCAACTCACCACAAGGAAACACTGGAAATGACTGCGAAAACATCGAAGAAGAGCAAGGGCGAATATCTGGTCCGCGACATCGGGCTGGCCGACTTCGGACGCAAGGAGATCGAGATCGCCGAGTATGAAATGCCCGGCCTCATGGCGACGCGCGAGAAATACCGCGCAGCCAAGCCGCTCGCCGGGATCCGCATCATGGGCTGCCTGCACATGACCATCCAGACCGCTGTGCTCATCGAAACGCTCGCGGAGCTCGGCGCGGACCTCCGCTGGTGCTCCTGCAACATCTTCTCCACGCAGGACCACGCGGCCGCCGCCATCGCGAAACGCGGCATCCCGATCTTCGCCTACAAGGGCGAGAGCATTCAGGAATACTGGGAGTTCGTCATGAAGGCGATGATCTGGCCGGACGGCAAGGGCCCGGACCAGATCGTCGACGACGGCGGCGACGCCACCGGACTTGTCCACATGGGCGTGAAGGGCGAACTCGACCCTGCGTTTCTGAAGACCGCACCGAAGTCCGCCGACGAAAAGGCGATCTTCGGCATTCTGAAGGACATCCGCAAAAAGGACCGCAAGTTCTGGCAGAAGATCGCCGCGGGCATCAGGGGCGTTTCCGAGGAAACGACCACCGGCATTCACCGCCTGAACCACCTCGCGAAGGCCGGCGAGCTCCTCTTCCCCGCCATCAATGTGAACGACTCCGTGACCAAGTCCAAGTTCGACAACGTCTACGGCTGCCGGCACTCCCTGCCCGACGGCATCAAGCGCGCCATGGACGTGCTGCTCTCCGGCAAACAGGTCGTGGTCTGCGGCTACGGCGATGTCGGCAAGGGCTGCGCCGAGGCCATGAAGAACGAACGCGCCCGCGTCATCGTGACCGAGGTCGACCCGATCTGCGCGCTTCAGGCGTGCATGGCAGGTTTCCAGGTCGCACGCGTGGAGGACGCCCTGAAGACCGCCGACGTGTACGTGACCTGCACGGGGAACTGCCGCGTCATCACCGCGAAGCACATGGCCGGCATGAAGGACCAGGCGATCGTCTGCAACATCGGGCACTTTGACGACGAGATCGACGTGGCCGGGCTGAAGGCTGTCAAGGGCATCAAAGTCACCGAGATCAAAGGGCATGAGTGTCCCGTTCACAAGTACACATTCCCCGACGGACACAGCATCTACCTGCTCGCGGAAGGCCGCCTCGTGAACCTCGGCTGCGCCACAGGCCACCCGAACTTCGTGATGAGCTGTTCCTTCTCGAACCAGGTCCTCGCGCAGATCGAGATCGCATCGAAAAAGCTCGAAAAGCAGGTCTACCTGATCCCGAAGAAGCTCGACGAGGAAGTCGCGCGGCTCCACCTCGCCAAATGCGGCGCGAAACTCTCCAAGCTCACGCAGGAGCAGGCCGACTACATCGGCGTGAAAGTTTCCGGTCCCTTCAAGCCCGAAGGCTACCGCTACTGATCATCCGGCATCCGGCGGTCCATATCCGTCCGCCGGCCATTCCGCACGGGGAATCTGCCCCGTGCTTTTTTTATGTCCCCGTTTCCGCGGGGATCATGGTTTCTTTTCCTTTTTGGCAGCGGGTTTCGCATCCGGGAGCAGGAGGCCGAAAGCCGCCATGGTCTCCGCCTGATGGATCACCACGCCTTCGTTCATTCCGATGGCGAAAAGCGCGTCAACGAAGCAGTAAAGGGGCGGGGTTTTGTCGCGCTTCGGGAAAAGCGTGTCGGCGTAGTTGTATTCCTTGCCCCGGTTATCGGGTCCCTCCGACTGCATGCCTTTGACCGAGAAGCCTGTGGGATTGAAGCGGCTGTTGTGGAGGGGGGCGTGGATGCTGTTCGCCCCAAGGCCGACGATCCAGCTGATGTTCAGCGGATTGCAGCCAAGCGTATTGTCGGCGGTGCGGATCATGGCATCGTAGTATTCCTGGACTTTCATTATATTATTGGTATACGCCCACGCGTGCCAGACGACGGTCAGGAAGTGTTCATACGCTCCTGTGCCCCAGTTGATGGGGGCATTCCCGTGCCGTATGAATTTGTAAGCGGCACGGTTCGAGGCTTTGATGTACGCGTCCGCCTCATCGCAGATGGCGCGGATGACATCGGAATGAACGGAGGGGTCGACCTTGGCGAACGGGATCGCCGCATAGGCGTAGGCGGCGGCGGAAAGGTCGTAGCTGTTGTCGCTCGCGATCATTTTCGCCTTGGGATTCTTTTTCCAGGGGGTATTTTCGAGGAAAGCCGTATGGTAGGCGTCCTCGCCCGTGGTATGATAGAGCTGGGCGGCGGCATAGGCCAGCGGAATAGTGTAGTAAAAACCGAACGTCTTCGCGTCGTTGGTCTGCGGCTTGTTTTTCACGCCCCAGTCGTATGCCCGGCGGGCACGCTGAAGATAATCCGCCGCGAGTTCCTTTTTCCCGATGCCTTTCAGCAGACGGGACGCCTGAGCCATGGCGCCCGCAAACAGGAACGAACCTCTGCTGTCCTTGGCGAATGCGAAGTCTCCTTTCGGATCGCGGTCGACGGTCTGGAAGAAATTCGGGTCGCCATCGGATTCTGTGCCGTTGTAAACGCCGCCGTCCTCGTCCTGAAGCCCGATCCAGAGTTTGAGCGCCCACAGAGCCTCGTCGATGATGTCCGGGATGCCGTTGTCCTTTTCCGGGATATTGAGCTGACCGTCGAAGAACTTCTCCGGCGCGGCCTCGTAAGCATCCATCAGGACCTGCGCGACATCAATGTGCGAACGCGGATTGTAGTCGCCGGCATCGTGATGGCCGCCGGAAGCCCGGATGAGTTTCGGGACGACCGCATCGACGCGTTCCGACAGCTTCGCGATCTCATCGGGTGCAAGGACGCGGTTATAGATGCGGAGCTCATCGAAATAGCAGCCTTCCGCACCGGTGTTCGTGATAGCGCCGAGCGTAAAATCGTTCCCGGGCGAAAAACTCGCCGGGGCGCTCGCGGTCTGCATCAGCTTGCCGTCGCGGTAAAGCTTGAGCGTCCAGCCGCCATTGCCGGAGTCGCGCCCCATCGCAAACGTCCAGCAATGCCAGAGGTCGTCGCCGAACCGGCTGCTGGAGTAGATTTTTGTGCCGTTGATGGCAAAATTCGGTGCGCCCCAATTACAATAAAAACGAAGGGAATAGGACTTGCCGGACCGGAGCGCAATCACGTCACCGTCGAACCGGTTTCCCTTTGGTGCATCTGTTCGGCGCAACCAGAAATGGAACGTAAGCCCCTGCTCTTTGTCGTAATTCAATTTTCCTGTCCATCCGTTGTCATGCCCGGATTTCGTCTCGAAGACACGATTGGACTCGCCGTCCCAGAGAAGATTCGGCAGGACCTTGAACGACTGTTTTTCCCCGTTCACGGGGGAAAGCACCATGCCGCCGGGAATGGTGTTTGCCGCGGATCCATTGAACGGGAAACATGCGATGAGTTCCGGCCCGGAATAGATGGAGGGACGCTCGTTCACCTCGGGGAAAAGGTTTTTCTCAAAAACAGCCTTTCCCGCGTCGATGAAGTTGCCGCCGTCGATCTTCTTGTGCGAGGTCACCTGGATCCCGTGGTCGTGGCAGGCGATGCGGTGCCAGTCCGAATACGGCTCCTCCAGCTCGATGCCGCACCGCTGGGCGAAAACGCCGTAGGCCGCGATCTGGAATGCCTCTTCGTAAACATCGGCGGCGATCGAAAACTCGAAACTGCGTCCGACGCCGGGTACGGCGATATAGTACCGGCCCGGAGTCCTGAACTCGGTGAAGTCGATGTCATAGACGTTTTCCCCGGAATACTGCGCCCTGCCCTCCGAACGGTTCCCGGGATTGGCAAGCCTGCTTTGCCCGGAGAAGACGGCTTTGCCGGTGCGGACGTCCCGGATCTCGAACGGCGGCGGTGCATCGAATTTGAGCGATGATTTGGCGAATTCGTGCGGTGCGGCGGAGACGGTGCCGTCCTTGATCGACGCCGTTTTGCTTTCCGATTTGTCAGCCGGGGCTTTTTGCTTTTCTCCGGCATCTTTTCCGCCATTGTCTTCAGGTTGTATTTTCGAGGCGCCGAAGAATATCTCTTCGGCGGATATGTCGCGGAAACGTTCCGTATCGCCCGAAGTCGCCAGGATCGCGGCTTCGTCAGGGAAAGAACCGAGCCAGCGGCCGATCTTCGCGGTCTTTGTCTCGGATGCGATGTAGCCGACCTGATTGACCTTGACCGCGCTGGAGAACGATGTCTTGTCCGAAAACGTCATTTCAGCGGCATTCGCGCCGGAAACGACAGCCGGATCGACCTCGACGCGGAGGCGGTCGCCTTCGGACAGCACGCGGTCCAGCTGAAGGAAGACTTCGTGCCGCAAGAGGACGGAGTACGGCCATCCGGTCGGACGGTACAGGTCGATCTCGCTGTGCCGCCCCATAGCTTTGACGGTCACGGGGGCGCCGTTGATCGTGACACGGTAGTTTTTGAGCAGATATCCTTCTTTATAGGAGAAGGTCGGGCCGAACTCCAGGCGGATGATGCCGTTTCCCACGCTGTCCAGCCCGCGAAGTCCCAGCACGGTCAATGTCACGAGGTCGGGCTCGTGCCCGATGTCCGGCGCATTCGGGATGTCCGCCGGGTCGTAGGTAAACTCATAGGCGGCACGTCCTGCCGACACCACGTCGGAGCCATACCCGTAGATGATGACGGCATAGGATTTGCCGGGCTGCATCGGAGCGTGAAGCTTCACGTCCACCGTTTCGCGTTTGAACTCGGTGATGTTCGCCGGTTTTGACTCGGATTTGAACCCATTCGGCACGACGGACTCCAGGACGTTGTGGTCCCGGGGTAAAGACACGGAGAGCGGCTGGACGAATTTCTCATAGGCATATTCCGGGTCGTCTTCGCTGACAATGCAGTACGTGTTCAATTCTTTGAGCGGGCCGGAATTGATCGCCGCACCGAGTTCGACCCGGATCGTGTCGGCCGCCACAGGAAACGCTTTCCTGACGCCCATCACCGTCATCACGAACGGTTTCTTGTCCGTTGCGGCGATCAGCACGGGATCGGCGTCCAGCGCAAACGCCGCCGGGATCGGCGATTTCAGTAGCGAAACGGTGAAAAGAACAAATAATGTCGTGTAAAAACGTCCGGTCATGGCAAAAACTCTCCTGAAAATGATGGGATGAACCGCCGCTTTCCACTACAAAAAACGACAAAAACGGCGCGGTTCCGGTTTTTTAATACAGATAGTATATATCGCCGATGCCGTTTTGTCAAATAAAAAAACAGAAAACAAATGTGACGACAACCGCGCCGGAACTGGAAGTCGGAACTTCTTCCGCCGTTTTCAGCGGACGGTCAGGTTCCGGTCGTTTTCCGCCTTGTTGATGTGAAGCTCGAATTCGAGCGTGGCGGTTGATTTTTTCGGGTCATCTGGGTTGAACTCTACACGCACATTGCGGATTCCGATCTTTCCGTAATGCTTGCCGCATTTCAGAAACGCGAAGACCTCCGGGGACGCGGCGACTCTGCTGCTGTTGAAATAGCTTTCGTCCGGCGTACGGATATCCGCCCCGGTTTCCCGGCGGATCCGGTCCAGCAGCGACAGGATATACGGTTTGTTCCTCAGCGCGAAGCTGATACTCTCTCCCCCGTAATTCATCTGCAGCTCGCGGGCTCCGTCCAGATACCAGTCCTCCGGCGCGGTCTTGTCCCGGTCCAGGTAATTCTCGAACGTGTATGGGTTTTTCTCGGGAATGCCGTAATTCTGGATCGACCGGAATCCGGCGTTCTCTTCCTCGGATCGGTAATAGACCGCGGCGAGTCTCGGGACATTGAGGAGAAGCCGATCCGGAGGGATATTGAGATCGAAGGGCGTGATCTGCGAATACAGGATTTTGAATTCCAGATACCTGCTTCCGGGCGGCGTTTCCATATCGGTCGTTTTCAGCTGCGCTTTCCCCTGCTCGACTTCCGAAAGATCGCACACGATCCGCGTGTTGTTCGCGGGGTCGTATTTGAGCTCGCCGGACAGCACGATCATGTCCGCCGGAAGATTCACCATGGTATGATTGATCTTTTTCTTCAGCACGATCTCCCGGTCCGAGGCATCCGTGTCGCGGTCGAAGAGCTCGGACGCACGCGACCGGCTCCGATTGTTTTCCTGTTCGGCCCGCAGCTCCTCGGGCGTAACGAGCTGACTTGAGGAAACGTATCCGTCGTGCGAAAACGTCAGTTTGAGCTGCGTTTTCGGGTAGCCGAACAGGATGAGGCGGAACGCCGAATCGAACGTCGCGATTTCCCGGTCGGTCGCCCCCCGTTCGGGATCGGACGCGTCGAGGAACTCGACGTTCATTCCGACCTTGTCGAGCGGCTTGTTGCCGGTCCCGTAAATCTCCCCCTGAATATCGTAGACCGTGGGGACGGACGCGATCGACCGCGGCTCCCTGCCTTCGGGGACGGTCAGCTCGACTTTCTGTGCGGCATACTGCGCGCCGTCTTTGGAGATGAAATAGAAGGTCACTTCCGCGGACGTTTCGCCTTCCGGGAGCGTCAGGAACACGGTGTCCGGGATGTCCGCCAGCGCGGGATACGCCGTCGCTTCGCCCGAATCGGCGATATGATAGAAGAACGTTTTTCTCTCGGTCTTCTCGCCGCTGTAGTAGTCCGTCGAAACGAAGTTCGCCGGAACGGAATCCGGCCTTCCGAAATGGTAATACGCCTTTTCCACGGAGAGTTCCCCCTTGTCCGCGACCGCCAGCACATAGAATTCGTTCTTCAGGTCCCGGTACGCTTCCCTGTACGGGCAGTCGATCTTGAACACCGTCCCCGTCTGGTCTGCCACGAGCTTCACAGCTTCGGGTTTCAGGTCGAAATATTCGACCTGTTTCACGTCCGACTGGCTCTCATAGCCGTGGAAAAGCATTCTCGCGAACGAAAACGCCGGTTCCAGCTCAGACTGCGGAAGCGGTCTTTTCAGGTCCTCGTCCTGCAGGGAGATTGAGATTCGCGCATTGAAATAGGACGCGGTCAGAGACATTTGCTTTCCCGGCATATAGTTAAAAGAAAAATCGAACGGCGTTTCGACCGCGCAGTCGAAGTTCCAGGAAGACGGGCGCGTGCTGCTGTAGGCCCTTTCGTATGTCGATCTGATCGTGCTTGTCAATGCGTATTTCGAGCTGCGGAGCGGCGAGATCGTCAGCCGGACTTTTCCCGGAATCTCCGTGACGTCGTCCTTCCATTCCGCCGGGATAAGCCGTGTCCGGCCCCCCTCCTGAACGCGGATCGGTTCGGACGGCCTGTCCGCCCGCTGATACAGCCGCTTTGTTTCCAGTTCGACCGTCGCTTTCTCCGGCACACTGCACAGGATCACGTTCGTCGGCGCGATGACGGCTTCCACTTTCGAAGCCTGCTTAACAATAACACGTCCGGCGAGCTCGGCCGGCAGTTCAATCGGTTGTTTCCTGCCCTCTTTTTCCTCCAGCGCGACATCGTAAGCGCGGGTCCGGTACGCCGGATTCGTGTCAAGGTCGCGCAGCGTTTTCCGCGCGTCCTCCCCCTCGCCGAAATGCTCCAGCGCGTACTTCGTCCGGCGGTACATCCAGTTCCGGCGCCCCATGTCTTCGTAACGCTCCAGATCGCGTTTCAACCGGCGTTTCCGTTCCGGGCTCGCGGCGTATTCTTCGCCGCAATGGTCCAGCAGGAACCGGTCGAGCTCGCAGAAGTCCTCGAACAGCCCGTCGTCCGCAAGCGCCCGCTGCCGGATCCAGTCGAGAATCTTCTCCCTGCGGACCGCGTCCGTCTCCGATTCGAACTGTTTTTTCAGGTCGTCGAACAGGTATTGTTCCGGCTGGAACTCGTCGTGTCTCGTTTTCATGACCACGGCCCGGACGTCCCCGTCATGCAGGAACCAGTCCGGGTACACGTGGAAGAAACTGTCGAACACGACCTGCAGTTTCAGGGCACGCGCGTCGGCGCAATCCCGAAGCAGTCGCAGGAATTCCTCTTCGGGCAGAGGATACCCGCGGATGCCGAACACCGCGCATTCATATCCTTCCGGCGCGTACGAGTTGTAGCGATCACGTCGCACCGACACATGCTCCCGGATGATCTCCGTGAAGAGCTCCGTCATCACGTCCTTCTCGAAATGATTCTTCCTGCGCCAGGATTCGATCTCCTTCAGGTCCGGGATCACACGGACCGCATCCGTGGCGCCCTCCGGGTATTCGTAGCGATGGAACAACGGAAACAGGGAAACATCCAGATCGTTCTTCGCGTCATCGTCGAGGGACGGGACCATGCGGAAAACACGTTCCCTCTCCTTGTCCGGGACCAGCGTGTAAAAGTGGTTCTTCTTGTACTTGAGCGAGGTGTCGTAATCGCGCAGCTTTTTCCGCGCGTCCTCCCCCTCGCCGAAATGCTCCAGCGCGTACTTGGTCCGGCGGTGGACCCACTGCCGCGGCTGCATGTCGGAATCATGCCGCAGACGGGCGCTGCCGTCGGCCGTCTCGCAGCGCGCCAGGTCCTTTTCGAGCTGCCGTTTTCTGGCCGGAAGCGTCGCGTAATCCGCGCCGGAATGGTCAAGCAGGAACCGGTCCAGCAGACAGAAGACCTCGAGCGCATCGTCCTGGAAAGCCCATTCCCGCGCTGTTGCAAGGAGCTGCTGCCGCCGGTCCGCGGACGTCTCCGATTCGAACTGCGCCTTCAGGTTTTCGAACAGGAGGAACAGCAGCACGGCATCGTGATCGATCTTATGGATTGCCGCCAGGTCCGCGTGAAACACAAAATCGGGGTAAGCGGCCAGGTCGCGTTCGAGAATGGCCTCCGCGTCCTTTTCATTTTGGACCAGCTCTTCATTCAGGAGTCCGGAAGTACGGCCTTTCGGCGCGGGAGCCTCCGGTTTGAGGAGAGAACTCCCGGCCGCGCCGGGCAATGTCAGGGCGTCCTGCGCGAACGCAGCTGGGATGAACGGCAGAACGGTCAGGAAAAGGAAGGAGAGAACTGTGCATAATCTTGCTCGCATGGCGCATTGCCTCCTGAATAGGAATCGTGAGCCGGACCGACGCGCCGAACAACGTTCCGTTCAGCAAAAAACGGCGGCCGGATGTTTTACAAACTTACCATACACCCGCGCCGCCGCTTTGTCAAGTGGCTGAGAAAAAAAAACTTATAAAAATCTACACCTGTTTTCCGTTTCGTTTCCGGTAGTGCAGACACAGCGCGGTATCCGTCAGCACCATCAGCATGTCGAAGATGTAGAGACAGAACACCAGGTCGGCGCCGTCGCGCATGAACCGGGCGGTGCTCCCGGCGACGTATCCGGCCACGACCAGCGCGGCGAAGAGATAGCTTTTGCCCGCTGGATTCTTCGCGCGGACGGTCTTGATGATGGCGAACGGCCAGCTGGCGCCGAAGCAGATCAGCATGGCGGCTTCGAGGTAATGAGGCATAAATGGTAATCCTTATTCAGTTGAAATAAATTCTCCGGCGCCGTCACATGATTTGCGTCGGGCCGGAGAAAACGAAATAATCCATGAGGATCGGTTATTTCTTGTGCTTGCCGTCCTTCATTCCTATCAGCCCAGCAGCAAGTATTTTTTCGGGAGGGATTTGAGATTTTGTAGAACTCTGTTTGTCCTTCCATTCAGAATATGAATCAATTTTTTGAGAATTCTTGATTCCCGGGTCGCGGGCCGTGGCGTCGTCCTTCGCGGCGGCGTCTTTCGGCTTCTCGGACGGGCGGAACGTCGGGATCTTCTTGATGGTGTTGATGACCTGTTCCGCGGAGATGAGGCGCGTGCACTCGAAATGGCGGTCGGTCCCCTTGTGGCGCGGGCACCACAGGAAATCGTAGTGGTCGAAGTTCTCGCGCATGTCGTTCCAGCAGGAATGGCAGGTGTGGTAGTTGATGATGCGGTACGGCGTGGCGAACTCGTTGGTCGGGTGCGTGAAGCCGGAGATCATCACGACCGGCACCTTGCAGCACCAGGCGAGCCAGGAGAGGCCGCTGGAGAGGCCGACGAAGAAATCGGCGTCCTTGATGAGGTTGATGCGTTCCTGCAGCGGGATGTCGCCGGTGAAGTCCTCGGTGCCGTACGGGATATAGTTCCAGTTCAGGCCGATGCCGTGGACTTTCTCCTTGTCGATGCAGAGCACGCGGTAGCCGTTGTCCTTCAGGAACTGCACGAGCGTGATCCAGCCGAACGGGTTGTTCCAGTATTTCGCCTGGGAGCTGGACTGCGCGGCGATGCAGACGTATTTTTCCTTGATCTTGCGCGGGGCGGAGAGGTCCACGCGCGGCGGGATGTCGGAGGTGTCTTCGAGGCCGAGGATGTAGCCGGCCGTCCTGTGCAGGCCGATGTAGCGGAAGTCGATCGGCTGGTTGTCCACGTCGCCGCGGAAGAAGAGGCCCATGTAGTAGGATGCGTACGGACGGTGCGTCTTGGTCTCCTCGGTGGTGATGAACGTGATGTTCGGGTACTGTTTCTTGAAGATGTCCGCGATCCACGGGGTCATCACGCACACGAGCTTGCATTTGTGTTTCTGCTGGAAGCGTTCCACATAGCTGAACCAGCCGATGCTGTCGCCGATGGTGCCGACCGGGAGCTGGATCATGACCTCCTTGCCCGTGGCGTCGTAGTCGTGCGTGAAAATCGGCGTGTCGTTGCCCTTGTCGTGGATGATGAGGCGGAACCGGATGAAGAACTTCTTCACGCTGGTGATGAACGCGCCGGGGACGGTGTCCGCGCTGTACAGGATGATGCCCGTGTCGATGTCCGTGAACGTCACATGGTAGTTCTTGCCGTTCTGCGGGAACAGGATGCGGATGCCGTGGTTGAAGTCGAACTTGATGCCCTCGACCGCGTCCAGCACGGGGATCTGCGGGATCTCGCCGTAGATCGACGGCTGTTTCTTCGGATCGGGCTTCTGGCCGGGAGCCAGGTCGGGCGCGCCGGTGGCCTGGGAGATCGGCTGCGGATCGGGGCCCTTCTGGGTGATGTTCGGGGCGTTCTGCGGTTCGGCGGCGGGCTTCACGGAAATGTCCTTGGCGAAATCCTGCGCCTGGGGCGTAACGATGATGGAGCTGGAATCCACGAGTATTCTCCTTCGGTTCGTGAAAGAATTCGGTTTTTGGCAATGATACGCTAAACAATAGCACGAAGTCCGGCTAAAATCAAGGAACGTTCCCGTTTTTTTATATTTTTTCCTTAAAACATCAAGAATGGCGTCCCCCGGACTTGATTTTTTTAAAAGCCGTGCTAACTTATAATTCGCATATCGAATTAAAAACAAAACCAAAACATTTGGAGAAGAGATAAAAATGGGTAAAAAGATCGTCCTGCTGGCCCTGATCGCCGGTTTCGCCGCCATCGCCGTGTTCGCATGGCAGCGTTATCAGGAATCTGTCAAGGAAGAAGAACGGAAGGCGCAGAAAAAGCCGGAGGACGCCATCGTCGTGAACGTGGTGAAGCCCGAGCACATCACCATGCTGGACGAACGCGTCTACTCCGGCACCACGCAGGCGTGGAGCTCCTTCGACATCGACCCGGAGATCTCCGCCAAGCTCGTCTCGCTGAAGTTCGACATCGGCGACAAGATCAAAAAAGGCGACCTCATCGCCCAGCTCGACGACTCCAACTACGACCAGTCCGTCCGCCAGGCGGAAGCCGAACTCGCGGTCGCGAAAGCCAAGGACGTGGAAGTGAAAGCCCTGCTCAAGCTCCGCACCTCCCAGTACGACCGCCTGAAACTCCTGCACGAACGCAACGCCACCAGCGATTCCGAGTTCGAAAACGCCGAAAGCGCCATGAAGGTGCAGGAAGCCGCGCTCGTCCAGAGCGAAGCCAACATCCAGAACTGCGAAGCCAGGCTCGCCGCCGCCAAGGTCAAGCTCGACGACACCAAGATCTTCGCCGAGTGGAATACCGGGTCCGACATCCGCCACGTGGGCGACCGCTACGTCGACGAGGGCACGCTCGTCTCCCCCGGCAAGCCCATCCTGAAGATCATCGAGATCGACCGCATCAAGGCGAGGATCCCGATCATCGAACGCGACTTCCGGTTCCTCCAGGTCGGGCAGAAGGCCGAAGTCACCACTGACGCCTACCCCGGCGCCAAGTTCGAAGGCACCGTGGAAATGATCTCTAACGAGCTCGCCGAAAGCACCCGCACCGTGGTCGCCATCCTCTCCATCCCCAACAAGGATTTCCGCCTCCGCCCCGGCATGTTCGTCCGCGTCCGCATCGTCCTTTCCGAACACAAGAACACGCAGGCCGTCCCGCCGAACGCCATCCTGACCCGGAACGAAAAACGCGGCATCTTCACCATCAATCCCGAAGACCAGACCGCACTGTTCGTCCCCGTCGAGACCGGGCTTGAAACGCGTTCCCGCGTGGAGATCGTCTCGCCCGAACTGCATGGCCCGGTCGTGACCGTCGGCAACCACATGCTCGAAAACGGCAAAAAGCTCGAAATCTCCCAGCTCAGCCGTCTGCACATGGCGGAAACACTGGCAGCCGAAGCGGCGGCAAAGGCGGAACAGCAGTCCGCCGAACAGGCAAAGCCGGAAGAACAGAAGTCCGCTGCCGCACAGCCGCAGGCTGCCCCCGCCGAATCCGGAGACAAAGCGCAATGAAATTAGCCGACTTTTCCGTTTCGCGTCCGATCTTCATCTCGATGTTCGCCTGCATCGTCATCGTGCTGGGCGGCATCTCGCTGAAATATCTCCCCGTCGACCTCTTCCCGGAGATCGACTTCCCCGCGTGCTCCATCACCACGTTCTACGACGACGCCTCGCCGCAGGAAGTCGAGGAGCTTATCACGCGCCCGATCGAACGCCAGATCAGCGCCGTGACCGGCATCGAGGAGATCACGTCCATCAGCTCCGAGGAGACCAGCTCCGTCATCGTGCGTTTCACCTGGGGCACCAACCTCGACAACGCCATCTCCGACATCCGCGACCGCATCGACCGCGCGCTGAAGATGCTGCCGGACGACGTCGACCGCCCGATGCTCATCCGCTTCAACTCCGCCTCCATGCCGATCATGCGCCTGGGCGTGAGCACGGACATGGACCTGACCAAGGCGAAGAAATATCTTGAAGACAGCGTCCTGTACCGTTTCGAACGCGTCGAGGGCGTCGCCAGCGCAAACATCAGCGGCGGCTACGACCGCGAAATCCACGTCCTGCTCGACGTCGACAAGGCAAAGCTCCTCCACGTCCCGCTGACCGACATCCTCAACAAGCTCCGCAGCGCGAACGTCACCACGCCCGCAGGCAACCAGAAATCCGGCACGCTCGACGTCCGCCTCCGCACCATGGGCACGTTCAACAACCTCGATGAAATACGCAGCCTCTTCCTCACCGTCGGCCCCGACGGCTCCGCGGTCTGCATCCGCGACATCGCCGAAGTGGTCGACACCCACGAGGAAGCCACGCGCTTCGTCCGCATCAACGGCAAGCCCGGCATCTACATCGAAGTCTACAAGCAGTCCGGCTCCAACACCGTCGGCGTGGCGAAGGAAGTCCGCAAGGAGCTCGAAAAGATCAACGCCGAGCTCGAAGGCAGCTTCCACATCGTCCCCGTCACCGACGAATCCGAATACATCCAGCGCTCCATCAACAACGTGTCGAACACCGCGGTCTCCGGCGGCCTCCTCGCCATCCTGATCCTGTTCGTGTTCCTCTGCAACATCCGAAGCACGCTCATCATCGCCATCAGCATCCCGCTCTCCATCGTCGCCACCTTCGCGCTCATCTACTTCTGCGGATTCACGCTGAACATCATGACGCTCGGCGGCCTCGCGCTTGGCGTCGGCATGCTCGTGGACAACTCCATCGTGGTGCTGGAAAACACGGTGCGACTGCATGACGGCGGCATGTCCCGCACCGAAGCCGCCCGCCAGGGCGCCAGCGAAGTCACCAGCGCCCTCATCTCCAGTACGCTCACCACCGTCGCCGTCTTCCTGCCCATGGTCTTCATGAAGGGCATGGCAGGCGTCATGTTCAAGCAGCTCGCGTACGTGATCGCGTTCGCCCTGCTCTGCTCGCTCATCTCCGCCCTGACCATCGTGCCCATGCTCTGCGGCCAGATGCTGACCGAAAGCGAATCCAAGAAGACCGGGTTCATCGCCTGGTTCGCCCGCATCTCGAAACGCGGCTTCGACGCACTCGGCGACTACTACGCCGATGCGCTCGACTCCGTGCTGCGCCACAAACTCATCACGGTCATCATCAGCGTCGGCATCCTCTCGTTCTGCTTCGTCATCGCGCCGCTCATCGGCACCGAACTCATGCCGAAGACCGACGAGGGCCAGATCCGCATCAACATGGAAGACGCGGTCGGCACCGGCCCCGAGTTCGTGAACGAAACCGTCATCGCCACCGAGCAGATCATCCGCTCGCAAATAGGCCCCGACCTCAAGTACTGGACCTCCTCCGCCGGCGCGTCCACCTGGAACTCCTCCGGCGGCCACAAGGCAAGCTACAACCTGAAGCTCACCCCGAGGACCGAACGCAGCGAGGGCATCGAATCCATCGCGGCCCGCCTCGGCAAAGCGCTCAACAAGCTCCCCGGCACGATTTTCCGCGTGCGTTCCGCGCAGTCCTTCATGGGCGGACGC
>JAEEGH010016879.1_pt1 | contig 15655 bp, 12 predicted proteins | sample 9134181 | NCBI WGS metagenome assembly JAEEGH01 (sample SAMN16246544, study PRJNA631951) | gut metagenome | biome: gut microbiome; feature: rumen; material: DP-attached | host: Bos | place: Iran: Karaj | collected 2018-10 | reverse complement strand
AGATCTATAAAATCCGTAAACCGGGTTTTCATCCCCAGGCCAATATCCAACCCGTTTCCAACTATGCATGTCAGTTGCAATTCACCACCTCCATTCTAAGGATAATCTTCACTCAATCGGCTTAATCATGGATTCGATGAACTTCTGCTCGGCTTCGGTGAGGCCGTATTTCGCGTAGAGCTGCGCGTCAATTTGCCTCAGGAGGCGTCGAGGGTACGAATGGTTTTGTTGACGCAGACGGATTCGGGGTGGGTAAAGCCGGATATTGATGTCTGTCATGATGATCTCCTTGCCTTTACTTTCAGAACTCGACCGATCCAAGTTTTCTGATTGAAATGAAACCCTGGCCGTTTGCCGATTGGGGCGAGCCGAGGATGAGATGGTCGACGACCTTGATTCCAAGAAGCCGTCCCGTCTCGATCAAGCGCTTGGTGACCTCAATATCCTCGGCGCTGGGTTCTGGATCGCCTGTCGGATGGTTGTGCGCCACAAGTATCGCATAGGCTCGGTATCTGACGGCTTCACAGAACACATCTCGCGGATGAACCGGCGCCTTGCTGACAGACCCATGCGAGACATCAATCGGTTCGCAGAGCGGCCGTAGGTCGCTGTTCACAGGAAGAACGAAGAAGTGCTCTTTTTCAGGCGATGCAGCCAGTATGCGGCGAAAGAGCGTTGCAGCACCGGTGGCGCTTCCTGCGTTGGCTGTGCGAAAATCGTCTGCCGAAATGCGCGACTGTACCCGCCGCACGAACTGGAACGCCGCCGCGAGCCGCAAGAGCTTCGCATCCGCCGCGCCCTTTATCGGGTTGTCGGGATTCTTCTCATTCCATTCCGCAACGCGCGTCTTCATTGCCTGCCAGTCGGAATTGATGAATTCCTCCAGCGAAGGGAAGGCGCACAGGAGACGATGCGCCAACTCTGAAACAGGACACCCAACCGTGCCGGTGTTGAGCAGGATCGCGATGAACTCGGCATCAGAAAGGGTCTTGCCGCTTGGATCCCGGATGAGTTTTTCGCGCGGACGCTCGTCCTCGGGGAGGTTATACTGTTTTGTACTCACCAGTCTTATCCTCCGTTGCCACATAACCCGCGAATGCTTCAGCTTTATTCACTGTTGCAGAATACGAATCATTTGCTTCGCTTTGCGAGTGTCCCTTGAAATTGTCAACCTGCTCCATGACCTTGCGAAATACCTCGGGGCTGTACTGCGGCGGATATCCGTTCTTGACCAGGCAAATCTTGATATCGAATTTAAGTTGATCCCGGACGATCTGGTTGTTGAGCCAGTCCGCAAATGAAGATTTGGCGTCAATGATCTCTTTGATCTTTTTCGCAAGCGTCTTGCACTTTTCGTTGATCTTCAAGCCTTTTACGGTCTTGTCCTCTCCGTATTCAAAATTGTATTGATCACGGAGTGCCATCAGGATGTCGTAAAACGCCTTCTCCTCGAATGTCAGGCCGATTTTGCGGAAGCTCTCACGGTCGGCATTCATGTCACGAAGGATTTTAAGAGCCTGCTCCGTCGCGTTTCGGATAATCTCTTCGGAAGTCCTTTCTTGCGCCTCGCCCGCTTCCTCTGCCGTAAGATGCTTTCGCCGCTCGTGGTATTGCCTAATGGTCTCTTCCAACATCTCCTGAAATCGCTTGGCGGCCACCTGATTCGTTTTACCGTATTCCGTAATCTGCTTGCGAAGCATTTTTATCAGCAACTCCAACTTGGACGCAGGCATCTTCACCGAAGACAGCCTTTCAAAGTATTCTGGACTGAAAAGGTCCTCTTCTTCGCCACTCTCAAGAATGCTCTCGACCTTGTTGTACTTCAATGCCTCTTCGACCATCTTGGCCACATGCCTGTTCATGCTGTCGGCATCCAATTCACTCGTGCCGCTCATCTTGCGCACAAACCCGGCTATCGCCATAAAACATTGCGCAAGCGCAGACTCCTCTTCGCCCAGCACACCCGACGGTTGACATATGTCATAAGCCGAGCGCATCCTCTGTACGGTCTTCAGAAAATACGTCTTGAACGACACCTTGTGAACGTTCTTACCGCCTTTTCCCTCCGTATTCAACTCCTCTGTCGAGACAAAAACGTATTCTGCGGCCTTGGCAAGCAACTTGTACCGTTCGGCAGGGTCGCTATCGGGATCAAGGAACGGCCGCAAATCATAATCGGCAAACAGCTTTTTAAGGATGGCGAGCTCTTCCCTGAATATGATTGTCGCCTGTTCGACATCATCCGCCGTTGGCGCTACTGAATGGTCACCACCATACAGTTTCATGGCCTCACGCATATTGTCGCGGATTCCGATATAGTCAACAATCAGTCCGTAGTCCTTCCCCGGGTACTTTCTGTTGACTCGGCTGACCGTCTGGATCAGCATGTGCTTTTTCAGTGGCTTGTCGTTGTACATGTAGGTCAGCGACGGAACATCGAAGCCGGTTATCCACATGTCAACCACAATCACGATACGGAAATTCGACTTGTCTTCCTTGAACATGGCATCAAGCGCATCGGAGCGCTTGTCGTTCTTCACGCCACCAAGATAGTTGTACATCTCTGCCGGGTCGTTGCTGCCGACACTTGCAACCATGGCCATGACAGGCATTGGCTTCAGCTTTCGCAATTCCTCTGCAGTGGCAGACACACCTTCCGCAGCCTTCTTCTCAACAAACCATTCAGGATACTTATCCTCAAATATCTTCAGCAATTTGTATGCAATCGGCCGGCTAGAACATACAATCATGGCTTTCTGAACACGCTCTGGATCATTAGAGCAAGAGGAAACATAATGATCATGAATATCAACGGCCAGACGCTTCAAACGCAAAGGCTCTCCTATGATCACCTCCATGGAACTCATTGCCTTCTTGCTTGCCTCAATGTCCTCGCTGGTCGCCCCGTCTTCTGCGCACTGGCTGTAGTAGGTCTCTATTTGCTGCACTTTTTCTTTGTCCAACAGGACCTTTGCAATTCTCGGATGGTACTTGATGGAAACGGTCAGTCCATCTGCGACGGCCTGATCCATTGAATAGCGGTCTATCTCCTCGCCAAATGTCTGATACGTTTCCGCAATCGGCGTACCTGTAAAACCGACGAATGTCGCGTGCGGAAACGCCTCTCGCAACACCTTGGCATACGGCTTCGAAATCATCGCCCGCATATTCTCGTCCGCATCTTTGCTGAACTTGATTTTCTTCGAGTGCTCAAGCTGTGTCCTGTGCGCCTCGTCCGAGAAGCAGATGATGTTCGCCCTGTCGTTGATCAGCCCGATCTTGTCGTCCTGACGGTCGCAGAACTTCTGAATGGTACAGATATAGAAGCCGCCGCTTTCGCGAGCGCAAAGCTCCTGCCGCAATACTTTTCGACTCGGCACAACGCTGACTTCGCCGAGATTCAGAAACTCCTTGCTCTTGGTGAAGAGCTTCGCTCCTTGTTTCTGCAGATCATCGCGGTCAACAATCATGACTACCGTCGGCGACCCGATTTCCGGCACTTCGCCACACCGCAAGGCAAGCTGCCGCGCAAGAAACGCCATGGTGTATGTCTTGCCGCAGCCCGTCGCCCCAAAATAGGTGCCGCCCTTGCCGTTTTTCTTCTGCACCGACTTTATGATGCTCTCTCGGAGCAGACGGGCGGCAAAGAACTGCGGATACCGGCAGACAATCTCCACTTCGTCGCTGTCGTATTCGCTATCCTGAAAGTAGATGTAGTCCCGAAATATCTCCAGAAAACGCTTGGGGCTGTACACACCCTTGACCATCGTCTCCGTTTCTTCAAACGGCAAAGTTGACACTTTGTCACCGTCGTTGACGCGACGCCAAGCGTAGAAATGTTCATAAGGGGTGCGAACCGTGCCTAGTCTTGTTTTAACACCATCGGAAATGCAAGCGAGAGGACAATAGTGCAGAAGATGCGGAATGTCGCGCCAATAGCGGACATTGATCTGTTCCCAAGCGTCTAAAATCGTCGCGTGGGCATCAGCGGGATTCTTGAGTTCAACTACGCAGAGCGGCAACCCGTTGACATAGAGAATAACGTCGGGACGTCGGTTCTCGACCTGCCCATTGTTGGTGTACTCCACCGTAAATTGATTGACGACTCGGAAGATGTTGTTCTTCGTCGGTTCCTGCGAATCAAAATCTATCAGCTTCACCATACGGGCATTGCCGTTCTTTGGCGTGAACTGGATGCCATCGACCATCCACCCATAGACCTTGTGCAGCGTGGCAAAATCGCTATCGGCTCCAGCAAGACGGACAGTATCGAGAATCTGCCTGACTTCATCTGCCGCCAGATCGCCATTGGTTTTGCTCAAAAACTGTTCCAGGTCGTCAACATACAACACCTCGCGCATGGAGCTGCGCGTCATGTTGTTTCCGGCTAGATACTGCCAGCCCTCTGCCTCCAAGAAAGAGATAAAAGCATTCTCGTAGTCGGACTCGCAATAGCGACCGTTGTAGTTTTTCAGCCCATTCATTTCGCCTCCCGTCTTTCGGATGCCTTTTGCTCGGCTTCTGCCTTCTCCGCGAGTTTCACATGCCCGAACTGGCGCAACCCGAGGATGAACACGTCCTGTCCAGTACGGCAGGTATCCATGAGCCGTGCGTGGCTACCTTGCCGCCAGTCCTGAAGCCCAAGATAGTAGAACTGTTTGAAGTTCTCCGCAATCACGAATGGCGTGATGTTGTACTTGAGACATTCCTTGAGGAGAATGAGACGCCCGACGCGTCCGTTGCCGTCCTGGAACGGATGGATTTGCTCGAAGCGGACATGAAGGTCTAGAAGATTCTCAAACGTCTTCTCCGCGCTCTTCCACCATGCGAGCAGTTTCGCCATCTCGCGGTGTACGTCCTTGGCGGAACACGTCTCCATTTCCCCGACCACGTTGTCGAGTCGCTTGTATTCGCCAACGGCGAACCAATCCTTGCGGCTGTCGCTCGTCCCGCTCTTCAAGATTTCGTGCAGCCGCTTTATGTATGCTTCAGTCAAAGCGGCCGTGGCAGTCATGATTACCTTATCGACTGCGCGGAAATGGTTCGCCGTCTCGACAATATCGTCAACAGGCACGTCCGCGCCAATCTCACCTATCGTCTTCGTCTCAAAGATCCATCGTGTCTGCTCGTGCGTAAGGCGACTTCCCTCGATGTGGTTCGAGTTGTAGGTGATGTCGATTTGAAGGCGATGGTAAAGTCCACCCGAAATGCGTGAACTTCGCTCCGCCTCCAGAACGCCGAGAACTGTTGTGGGGAATGTCCGGCGGCGCTTGCGCTCAGGTTTGGCGGCATTAGCCGGTATCCGCCATTCTCCGTGCTCTAATGTCGCCCCCGCAATGCGATTGTTGGCGCAATACGAGCGTACCTGACGGGGTGTTATTCCCCATTTTGCGGCAATCTCTTCTATCGTCATAAAATCCATCAGAATGCCTCCTTCGTGTTTTGCGGAAGTTTATCCTCCTCAAAAGGAAGTATATCAAAGGGCAAACTGCCACCTATTTTGCCGAGATAAACTTCCGCGACTTGAAGCGAAATATATCCCGCGATTTTTCGATGCTGTTTTCCCGTTTTCATTTCGCCTCCTCCAGCGATCCTTTGATCAGTATCGGGCAGATGTCTTTGATATGGGCTTTGAGTGTTGCACTGATGCGGCTGCGGGCAACATACGAAGAATACATATCCGCAATAGATTCCTGCAACTTCATGTCTGGCACTGGTATTTTTATTTCATAAAAACGATCAAGGTCTAGGTTCGTCCGTATGCTTGAATCACTCATGAACCAACCGCGTCTATCGCTTTCTGCCCGCGAAAACCACACCATAATGTACTCGGAAAGCACAGTTTTATCATTCACCTCAAAAACCGAATACGCAGGAGAGATGATAATTGGCTCATTCCCATCATAAAGCGCAATCCTGATGCGCTCATCACGCCCAGTCTGCATTCCTGAATACGCAAAAAGGCCTTTTTTGACAACCTTGTAATTTTTGAGATCGACACCGTTTGTGTCGGCAACTGTAGGCATGAAGCACTTGGCGATATTGATTCCCTGCACATCTGTCAGTTCGCCGTTTTCATTCCTGTAATCTACCTCTTGCAATAGTTCTCCAACATATCTCGCTTGGGATGCATGCTTAACCTTATCAAGTAAAGCATCAATAGCCTCTTTCAAATCCTCCAGTCCGCGTTCATAACTCTTCTGGTTGGCGACCATGGCTTTGTAGATGTCCACATACTTCTGCTGGACAGGAAGCGACGGAAGATTCAATTCAACAGCACAAAGGTCTTCCCAATTATAGAACTCTGTGGAACTACCCCACGAGTTCGTGATTACATAGCGATCAAATTCGGAACGATTGAAAAACATGTAGAGCCAATATGCAAGAATGGTTTTCGTGGCATCTTCCCTGATTCTAAACACCACATAATCTTCTGTGCAAATTACAGGCTTCTCGCCATCATTATAAGCAATGCTGAACTTGCTGCCATTTCTGGACGTCCTGTGGTTGAACACGAATTCGCCAGGATGGACAATCTGAAATTTAGCCAAGTCGCGCCCATTGATATCCGCCTTCGTTGGCATCAGCTTTTTTAGATTGTTGACGCCACGAACATCATCAACGCCGAACGAAAGATCTTCGTTCGTCATTTCGCAAAGTTCTATGAGCTCGCCAAGTCTATACTTAGTCAAGGCCATAGCCAATCCCCTTAAAAGCCTTCACAAGCATCTTTTGCGATTCGCGTTCCTGTGCAAGCACATCGCGCATCTCCCTCTGGATTCGGCTCATTTCCTTCTCATAGTCAATTTCGAGATCATGATCAATGAACTCGATGTATTTGCTGGGAACGAGGCTCCATCCATTTTCCTCTATTTCTGCAATGCCGACGCTACGGTAAAGCTCCGGCACTTCATAGCGTTTCCCGTCGGTCCCTTCGTTCTGCCAAGCATGGTAGATGGACGCGGCCCGTTCAATCTGGTTCGCAATCAAGCAGACTTTCTTCTTGCTCTCATTCTTAACCGGATTCTCCGACCAAATACGCAAATCCATGAACAGGATTTCATGTTCGCGGTTGCGCAACCTCCGCCCGTGATAGGTACCGCCTTTCTTGTTTTGGTTTAGAATCCACAGCGTGACGCTGATGTCCGTCGTGATGAACAGTTCGCGTGGAAGGATGATGATGGCCTCGACTTTGTCGTTCTTGATCAGCTTTTTCCGAATCTCTATTGTATCGCCATCTCCCAACGAACCGTTGGCAAGCAGGAAACCTGCAACGCCGTCCAACGGCTTCAGATGAGAAAGAATGTGAAGAATCCAAGCGTAGTTGGCATTCGATTCCGGCGGCGTTGCGTAGTCTGCCCAACGAGCATCGTTTCTCAGATTTTCATTGTACCAGCCTTTCAGGTTGAAAGGCGGATTGGCCATGATGTAATTGAAATACAACCCCCTATGCAAATCGTGGGAGAATGACGAATCAGCCTCGTCGCCAAGATTGTGACTGATTCCGCGCAAGGCAAGGTTCATCTTCGCCAGACGATATGTCGCCGGCTCTTTCTCCTGTCCATAGATGTTGATGCGGCTAATGTCACCTCTCTTGGCCTTAACCAAATCCGCACTTTGGATAAACATGCCACCCGAACCGCAACAAGGGTCGTACAATGTACCGTCAAAAGGTTCGATCATGGTGGCAATCAACTGCACGACATCATGCGGGGTGTAGTATTCGCCCTCTTCCTTTGTCGCATTGACGGCAAATTCCTTGAGGAAGTACTCATAGACGCGGCCAATCAGGTCTTTCTCTTCGCCAAACGCCTTGTGGCTGATCTTGTTTACCTCATCCACGAGTTTCTTAATGTCATTCGGCGCAAGATTCCTGGTGGTGAATGTGCCTTCCACAAAACACCCTTTCAAAGCTTTGCTATTGGCGGCAATGCTGTGCAGGGCCGTGTCCAATGCGACATTGAGACCAGGAGCCGGGGTGTTGATGATCTTGGACCAGCGCGCTTCTGGAAGAAGGTTGTAAGTCCCATCAGTAAACGTAGGATCGTCAAGGAAGGCGGCCTTGATGTCTGGATCGTCGAGGTTGAAACCCTGCGCGGTCAAGGCCTTACGTAGATTTGCCACTCCGTCTTCGAACTTCTCCCCAATGAATCGAAGGAAAACCAACGTCAGCATCATGTCACGTTTTTCGAAAAACGATCCCGAATTGCGCGCCTGCCGAAGAATGTCCCGACACTTAAACAAAATGTCTTCGAGCTTAACTTCTTTTTCTTGTTTCGCTTTTTTAGCCATTACCGTGCTTCCTTCGATTAGTTCCCGGACGGTCATTGTAAGTACCACTCACGCATTTTCTTTGTCATGAACTGCGTAGCCCTTACTTTCTTACCGTCAATTTCTGCTATCACGCCATTTGCCTTTACGTATTGCTCAACAATTCGATCCGCCTCAGCCATCCTATCAATCATTTTCTGCGGTGCTGTAGTGGCATAGAATCTATTAATGCTGGAATTGCAACCCACTCTATAGCGTTGCCGTAGGTACTCAATGGCTTTTCGTTGCCGATCATAAAAGTATGGTATCGTTCCCCTACATTCAAGTTCATCGTCACCCTCAAATCGATACAGCCAAAATCCCTGTTCAAGAAGTTTGGACTGCATCTCAGAAAGAAATTGTGCACTCTTTTGATATTCTACGGCATATTCTGTCGAGGCACGCACTTCTTTCTGAATGGCAAACAGGACATCCACAACGCCATTGAATATCTCAAAGAGATTTAGTTCTGATTTACCGTCAATGTACTTGCTCAAGCTCTTCCATGTTGATTTACGCAACTTATCCTTGTTCTTCTGCATTTCGTCAGCATCGGCAGACACTGAGAATGAACACATTTTCTCGCCACATGCGCAAGTATTTCCTCCCCAGCTAATATTGATACCTACGGTGGAAACATGTTGTATGTAATTCCGCACTGCTTTACAGACTTCAAAACGGTCATCATTAAACTTATCCACCGATATTGAAAACGGCGGCGTCGCCTCAGTGGGATGCAGGTACTCTTGATACATGTCAAGCGATGTCAGGAAAGTTGCCGCACATTGGTTGATGCGAATACGAAACAATTCATTGTCCAATACATCATCTTCGGCAATTCGTCCTTGATCGGCCCGCTGAAAAACCAGGCTGTTAAATTCCAACAAAGCAGACATGATCATGTGAAGAATCTCTTCCACACGATAAATGCGCGTCACATACTGCGCGGCCTCATCTACCCGATTGAAGTCTTCCTCGGACACAGTCTCCGTCGCAATGACCTTACCGTCCTTTTCTTTATAGAAAACATAGTTCACAGTGCCACATCCTCATTCATTCCAGAGAAAACGTTCTGTCGCACCATTTCTCCAAAGACACTCCCCCCTTCCGGAATGTTCCATTCCAGAATGTCGCGGTCGAAGCCGCTAGGTTTTCTCGCGTCAGATTGCGTCATTGTTTCCACGGTGACTATGGTTTCGATCCTTTCACGACTCCCTATTGCACCCCAACCGCGTGAGCCAGTCGTCGAAATTTGGATTGGCCGCGCGCATTTGGTCGATGCCGATTCTGCCGGCGATGGCGATTCCCTGAACCGTTTTCATGTAACGCTCGTTCGTCCAGACCTCAAGATGCCGAGAGGGTATCTTGTCGGGGCGGGTGTTGATCTTCTCTGGCGAACCGTATTCCTGTAGTACGTCATTGACAGCGGCAATGTCCACTCCCAATGACGAAGCAAGAACCCCCGCGTCGCTGAAGAGCAACGCCTCGAATTCGTGTACGGCCATGAACGGCACAAAGCGGTCGGCAACGTTGATCGCAGGCAGGGCGCCGCACAACTCCTCCATTGCCGCATCGTTCAGGCGCTTTGCGATCTCTGCGGGCGACAACCCCTGCGCAGACCTGACTTCTTCCAGTTTCGGCCAAGCTGCGAGTCCGTAGTAGTCAACGAACGTTCCCACGCGCGTGTCGCTGCGCTGCTTGAGGAAATTGCTCACGCAGGTCTTCACGCGTTCGAAGCGGACATCCCCGCCTTTCCCGCCCCTCTTCGGCACTTGGGTGGGATGAAGGTATATCCCCTGCATGGCGCAATAAGGGGCAAGCACATGTTCCACGAAAAGCTGTTCGGTCAAGCCCTCGACGACAAGATAGACCTCGCTATTCATGTACGGGACCTCCCTCGATGACATTGCGAGCCCACAGCTCGCCCAAGGTGAAATCCTCCAGCCAAGCGGCGTAGTCCTTCTCGTCCAGGCGCTCAAACGCCGTCGCGCCGTCCTTGCGCTTCGCGACGACGATGTCGCCGACCGCAAACTGGTCGACAAGAAGAGGTGACTGCGTGGCCACGACCACCTGCGTCCGTGCCGACGCGGCCTTGATCAAGTCCGCAAGGATCGCAATCGCCTGCGGGTGAAGACCAAGCTCCGGCTCGTCGATCACGATCGTTGACGGCGGTCTTGGTTGCAGCAAGGCCGTTGCGAGGCAGATGAACCTGATCGCGCCGTCGGAAAGGTGGTAAGGCTGGAACGGATAATCGGTGCCCTTCTGCGTCCAGGTGAGCTTCACCTTCTCCGCCGGGCCGAAACGGACAGGGGTGAGCGTGAAGTCGTCGAAGAACGGCATGACGAGCCGCACGGCGGCCACGATCTCGCGGTAGCTCTTGATGCCCTCCGGCCCATCCTCGCGCAACGCCTTCAGGAACGGGGCAATGTTCGCCGCGTCCTCGCGCAGATAGGCGCAATCCTCCACGATCTCGCTCTGTCGCATCGGCGAACGCTCGCTCGTGTCGTGGAAATGGTACACGACCCAACCAGAGATCGCGTCATCTACATTCTCGCCATTCCGACTTTCAGAAACGGCAAATGTCTCGTCCGCCGTAGGCGTCAGCGTGAAGCCATACGATTCTCCGCCAAGATTAAACTCTGCTTCGATGGACTTTGTCGCTTTCAAACCGTTATGCAGAAACGCCGCCGCGCCACCATGCGTGGCGATGAATTTCTGGAAGTCTTTCCGCACCATTTCCCGCACCATGCGGAACATCTGCACGAAATTGCTTTTCCCCGCGCCGTTCGCGCCAACGACGACATTGATGTCACCAAGCGAAAAGTTGCTCAAGTCCCTTATGGACTTGAACCCCTTTATGGTCAATCTGTCAATTTTCTTTCGCATTTCCAAACCTCCCGTTGACGGCTTGCACCATCTGGTACGACTTCTGCGGTTTTCTTCCTCATTTTCCTGACGGCAATAGTATACCAAAACACGGGCATCATGTGGGTGTTTCAGGTATGTTGCTTTTGCCGCAATGCCCTTTTCTTCGCCCGCCTATTGAATGATATTCCTCGATCAGACGCGCGACTTCCGCTTGCGTGATCTAACCCCGAATGTTTCGCTTGGCCGTATCAATCAAGAACTGCGACACGCTCAAAAGATCGACATCCTGCAAGCCGATGGCGACACTCCAATTGCTCGCCCGCTGCCGGACCCCTGGATCAGGGTCATCTTTGAACTCGGCAAAGATATCCCTTGCGGCTTTAGGCGCACGTACAGTTTTATCCTGTATTCTCATACTCAAACTCTTCCCTCCCTTTCAAATGACATGCACACACACTTCCGGAACGTTCCATTCCAGTATATCGCGCGCAAGGGCGCTATCTGCCGATTTGCCTTTCATTCGTCATTCACTCTTTAGGCGATAGTATACCAAAAACTCGGCCATCAAACGACCTCCCAATGGGCGCATCTCCGTAATTCACCGCCGCTCCTTCCATTAATGGAAACAACTATTTGAAACAACTTGCCTTTGGCGCACGGGCTAACTCGCCCGTGCCCATTTGCCGATCCTCAAACGGTCACGATTCTGAATGTTCAAGGTGCGCCCGCAGGATAATGTTGTTCTTGAAAGTTGTCTTGGTTGTTTCCAAATATCACTACGCTTGGGTGAAAAACGGAGATGCGCCCCCTCCCAATGGCCACGAGTGCCCCCGCGATGATCCAACCGCTTCCGTGTCGGCAAGGGCGCGTCCCCGCCACAAACAACAATGTCCTTACACAAGGCCACCGACAGATTCCTTCCCCGACACGACATAATATCCGCCCGTCTTCTTGCTGCCGCGATGCTCGATCTTGCCAATGATGATAAGCGCGGCAACAGCCCGTTCAACTGTTGCACGACTAACCGACAATGCCTTTGTCAAAAATGGTACCCGGCACCCCGGCTTTTCCAAGATCAACCTAAAGACATCAAACTTTATTCCCTCATTTATTCCCTCACGAGCCTTCAGTCGTGCCTTTTCGCTCACGTTACCATGCAAAACCATTGGATTGTCGATGTTCTTGTCACTTTGACAGAAGATGGTGCATAAGGTGCATTAATGGTGCATAGACGGTTGAGGGAATAAAACGAGTATTTCCCACTACCTTCTGCAACCAGCACGCCAAACGCGACCAATTTGTTCAAATCGCGAGTTGCCGTATTGCGCGCGACATGTGTAAGAGACATATAGTCAGAAGCTACTATATGGCGGTTGACCTTGAGCCATCTGACAGCCTCCTTCTGTCGCTCTGAAAGCCATGCCTGTAGCGCGTGTAGAACGCCAGCACGTATGTCACGAGCGCGTCGTTATTGGCGCTTTCTAGAGGACCAAGGTTCCCTCTCTAGCGGAAAGTAACGATCGTGCCGGCGCTGGGCACGAAGAGGCCGCCGTTCTGCCACTTCAGCTTGGCGCGGTTCGCCACGCCATCCACCTGCACCGACCAGGTCCGGGCGTTCGACGTGTCGCCGGCGCCCTCGAACGTCAGCGGCACCGCGTATTCCGAGAGCTTCGTGCCGGCCGGCACGTTCACGAGATTCAGCGTGCCGCCCGCCGCGAACTTCACGCCCTTCAGCGTTCCGCCGCCCGCCGTGCAGTCCACGGTCAGGCTCGACACCGCCTGCCCGCCGTCCACCAGCGTCGCGTCCAGCGTCGCCCCCGCCGCCACCTGCACGTTCGCCGCCGGCGAGATGCCGCCGCCCCTGCGGAGCGACTGGAAGGTGTAGGGATCCCACGACGACGGATTGCCCGACGTACCGTTGTTTCCGCCATGATACCACGTCTGCCCGTTCGCGGCAGCCTGTCCGCTCCTCTCATCGACCAGTTCCCAGCTTCCGTCCGTGCCATCGGGACTGGACTCGATGCTCCACGTGCCGGGATGGTTGCCGAGACCTTCCCACTGTGACTTCGGGTCGTAGCCGTGAGTGACTGCATACGTGTCCGGGATGCGATAGGTCATCACCACCCAGCTTGCCGGATTGTCAACCGAAGGACTCGGCGCATTGACGAACATGCAGCTGAACACGGTTGATGAGCCAAACATGGCGTACGGCGGGCGATAGTTGCTACCGCTCTGGTTCCTGTTCGGCTCATAGTCCGTCCGCGAGCAGATGAACTGTTTCGCCGCCAGCTGGCTGGCCGTAATGCCCGCTGAGGACTTGTCTGTATAGGTACCGTTTCCGTCGCCGCCGTTGTAGGTACCTCCGTCCGTCATGTTGTTGTCGCGGTCGTAGAGGCGGAACGGCCCCAATGCCAGCTTGCCGCCGTTGTTCGTTCTTTTGATCGACACGCGCCAGAAGCGGTTGGTGACGCCGAGGCGTCCCAACCGGAGCGTACCTTCCGCCACGTTGAAACCGGTCAGAGCCAGAGCGGTGTCCGTGCCCAGACCGACCGTGCCCGCGCCCGTCTTCTCCAGTGAACCGCCGCTCCAACTGGCCGCATCCATCACGTTCGTCGTGTTCGCCGCCACCGAGATTCGCAACCGGCCGCCGTTCACGCACGTTAGCGTCGCGCTCAAGCCGATGTCCGCCGCATCCGCTTCGAGTATGCAACCGTCTACCGTCAGCGTCGCGCCGCTGTAGACGCGCAGTCTGCCAACCTTGACCGTTGTTCCCGCCGTATCCGGCTTCACGAGCACCATGCCCTCCCGCAACTCAAGCGTGGAGATGGGGCCGCGCTTCACCGTGAGCGTAGTGGACGAGCCCGTCTTCTGCACGACCACGTTGCCCTGCACAGGACAATCCAGCAACGAATCAGCCTTGCTGAATACGAGCGTGCCCGCCGTGGAACTCGTATTCGTGATGCAGCCATACGAGCCGACGCGAACGACCTGCTCCGCCGTCTGCGACTTGCCGTCGAGGTTCACCCACGCGCCGCCCGCGTTTGCCGCACGCCCGATCTCCACCCGTCCCGGAGGGAACTGATTGTTCCCCGTGAATGTAAACCAGCCACCGTTGCTATCACTGTTGCCGGAGAAAGTTGTGCCGCCCGTGTGGAAATAATTCGTACTTGGAATGTTGGCCCGGAAGTACAGCAGCGTTCCGTTGTGGATGTTCGCCGTCTGCACCAGGAACTTGCCCGAGCCGGACGTGAACACGCGCCCGTCGCCGCGATGGAAATACTTGTGCTGGGAGTTCGGGTGCGTAATCCAGATGTTGTTGCCGTCCACGGCCGCGAGTTCCACCGTACATCCCGCAGATGTCTTGAACCAGTCCGATCCCCAGCCGCCGCCGTCCGTGAACCTGCCGCCCTTGAAGTTGATCTTCGTGGTGGCGCCGTTCAGGTTCTGGAACCAGTTGACTTGCGCCTTGCTGCCGCTCTCCATGTTGATCGTCACGTTGTGTCCGTCGTTCGTGACAGTGCCGAGGAACACGCCGAGCGACGTGGACGAGCCGACATTCTCCGCGATGGTGAGGTTGGCGTCGCCCGTGAACACCAATGGCACGTCAATCGTACCGGTGGTGATCGTGTAGTCGCCGCTCACTTCGAGCAACGCGTACGTGCGCACGCACACGAGGCTGGAGGCAATCGCCGCCGCAAGACACAGTCTTTTCATGTTGGGCTTCTCCTTCGTCGGTCTACCTGAAATCGCACGCCTCCCCGTTCCACCCTTTGGCAATTAGGAGGAGCTTGCGGGAATGATAGCAAAACCCCGCCTCCCCCGCAAGCGCGATTAGCTACTCTGACGTAATCGGTTGGGGGACGTCTCACGCGGCACATGTCTGCCGACGGCAACACGGAGTTCACGGAGATTTCACGGAGACGCGGAGTTTGATTTGGAGGTTTTGCCTTGCGCAGGACAGCAGCAGATTCTCGACTCTCGCGAGACGTTGGCAATATGTTTCGCGAAGCAAAACTCCAAAATGATCTCCGTGTCTCCGTGCCTCCTTCCAATCTCCGTGTTTAGCGCCGCAGGCCTCCCTGTCGCTGACCGAATACGGCTGGGAAAGGAGCAGTGGGAGGTCAGTAGACACGTATCTCGAAGAGGCGCGCCGAGGGGTCGCCCCATGTCGCCGTCACAGTCACGCGCACCGCCTCCAGGCGGCACGTCTTGAAGCGGTGGATGCGATGCCGGAGACCGTTCGCGTCCTCCTCCGCGAGCGTGCGCCACGCGCCGTCCGCAAAGCCTTCCACGCGATAGGCCTTCGCCAGCTGCGGCGGGTACGGACGCGGCACGCGCTTCGGCGTGAGGTTCGTGTCGAACGCGAGCCGCACCTCCCGCGCAGTCACCGGCTCCTGGAAGTCGAGCCGGATCGCCTGCGGAAGCGGCTGCGCCGGGTCGGACACCCACCCGTGCACGCACGCCCCTTCCGGACGCG
>JAEEGH010016877.1_pt1 | contig 15656 bp, 12 predicted proteins | sample 9134181 | NCBI WGS metagenome assembly JAEEGH01 (sample SAMN16246544, study PRJNA631951) | gut metagenome | biome: gut microbiome; feature: rumen; material: DP-attached | host: Bos | place: Iran: Karaj | collected 2018-10 | reverse complement strand
TAATTCAAAAAGAATATTTTTTTAATTAGCTTTAATTTGTAATTTCTTTAATAATATATCACTAATGATAATCTTACATATTATTTACATTATATGACAAAATCTTACATTTTATTATCTTGAAATATCAAAAGTTGAAGATAAAATTATATCAAAAGGAATAAAAAGTGGATTTTACAAATCAGTTAAGAGAATTACAATCTCAAAAAAGGATAAAGCTTTTTTTAGGAGCAAACCAACAGAATTATCTTTATGATGCCTATTCACAGAATATTTTTCCGGTTAAGAAGATTGTTGGAGAAATATTATCAGGGACTTCAGTATCTTCCATCGAATGTGATGAAAAACAAATACATGAACTTTTAGATTATTTACTGAGATGGGATGGAAAGATAAATTATCATGAATTATCAGAAACTCATTTAACAATTAATCTTTCCAATAAGTGTAATTTGAATTGCTCTTATTGTTATAGGGATAAGAATAATAAAAATGAAATGAATTTAGAGAAGGCCTTTGAAATAATTGATTATGCTGATAAGTATTATAAAACAAATAATAATGAAATTGTTTTTACAATTGATATGACTGGCGAATCTTTCTTTGATAAAGAAAAAATAGAAGCTATTTATCAAAAAATCCAAAAATATAAGAATCATCAGAAAATGAGACTTTGGTTTATGTCAAATGGCACCAAGATTACAGAGGATTATATTGAATTGATAAGAAAAATTCCAATAGATCCATTTTGGATTAGTTTGGATGGTCCTAAAGAAATTAATAATATAAATAGGAAATACTATGATGGGAAAAGCTCATTTAATGATGTAATAGATAATGTTAAGAAATTACAAGAAAATAAAATAAACATAAAAATATCCTGTGTTCTTACCAAAGATTATCCATATCCAGATAAATTATTTAATTATTTTAAAACTTTAAATGCTGTTGGAATACAGATTTGCCCTGTTAGAAATGGTTGTGCTTCGTCATTGGGAGAAGATGATATTGAATTGGTAAAACAAAGTTATATAAAACTGTATGAACAGATATATTTGGAAATTTTAAAAGGCGATTTTTCATCTGTAAATCTTTTAAAAGAAGATTTTGTGATGCAACCAATTTACAATTTATTTAATCGGATTCGACAAGTTGGAAGATGTACTTGGGGTCAAGAAGTTGTAGTTGATTCAAAAGGAAATATGTATCCTTGTCTTTATGTTATAGGTAATAAAAAATATTTATTAGGAAATATTGGTGATAAATTAAATGCGAAAGATATTTTATATCCTATTACAGTAAAGGATAGAAAAAAATGTGGAAGTTGCTGGGCCAGATTTTTGTGTGGAGGAACGTGTCATTTTAATTCCATAATAAGTAAGAATTCTGAATATGAAATTGATGATATAGAATGTGAGTTACGGTTGCTTTTAGTTACGGAATCTATAAAACTGATTATAAAACTAATGGAGAATGGGGCAGATGTAACTACATTTGCAAAAACGCTAAATTGCAAATAATCCTTCGTTGAAGGATAAAAATGGCAGTTTGTACCTACAATACAAACTGCCATGTACAATAAGGTTTGTATATCCCAAATATGTACTATTCCTATTGTACAGATATTACAAAATGCAATCAACACAAAAGTACGATTGCAAAAGGAGAATCATTATGGTTAATGGTTTGTTTAGAGATATTTCCGAAGAGGAAATTATGAGTGTTAATGGTGGTTGTGGAGGTAGTGGAAGTCCATACGCTGCTATGATGCCTTGTCAAGAATGCATTGACAAGGGGAATGCGTATATGTCATCAGTTGTTCGTACAACTGTTGCTGCGGCTGTCGTAGGAGCGCAGCGGGGGGGGCCTGTAGGAGCACTCGCGGGAGCAGTTTCAGGCTTTATAACAGGTATTATCACTACAAAGGTTCCAGAACCGCATTCAGAGCATGCTCATTAATAATGTAATTGCTTTTTAGTCATAAAACTCTTTAATAGTTATTATACTATTAAAGAGTTCACATATAGAGGAGAAAAAAATTATGAAACTAAAAATATGCTATAGTAAGAGAGTTATATTTAGAGATATTTCCCTCTTTTTATTATTATTCTCATTGGTTTTTAGTTTTCCTATGAAGATAGAGATTTCATCTTTCATAACTTTGGGGATGTTGTTTTTTGTGTTGGGCTATTATTATTCTGGTGTTTTTTTTGAGAATTCTTATTTGTATTTATCAAATAAGAAAACAGTCAGCTCAATCACAGATTCTCACATAAAAATAGAGGATATTGTTGGTTTCAGTACGAATAATCCTTTCCCTGTCCTTAGTCGATGGTGTAAGTCTTCAAATAATCTAACATTGTACCTTATAAATGGAAAACAAAAGACTGTTTCTGTAAATGAAAACGGTATAATTATTAGTTGGTTAGTACAAAACAATATAAGTAATATAAGAAAGTTAAATTTGAAAAATATAGTATGGCATATAATATACACAATTATAAATATTCTTACTATTTCTTTGTGTTTATACAATGTAAAAATACAATATACAGATTTGGGATTAACATTATTTTTAATTTCCATTTTATGTTTTTTCTATTGGATATTTTATATTATTTCTGGAGTTTATATGCTCCGTAATGGATTTGATGAACAATAGAAAGATTATAAGTTAAAGAAATGTGAGTCAGAATGATTAATAAAAGCCTTTTTAAAGTGTTGGAAATGTTTTTGGAAGTTTGGTATATACTATGAACTTTAGATACATATATTTAAGTAATTATATAAAGAGTTTGTGAAATGAAATATTTTCAACAATTAGATATAACCGATTGTGGGGCCGCCTGTTTAGCGATGATAGCTTCTCATTATGGAAAGCGATTAAGTATATCTGAAATAAGAGGATATGCAGGAACCGATATAATCGGGACGAATATAAACGGACTTCTCATAGCAGCTAAGAAATATGGATTAAAAGGGACAGCTGTAAAAGGTGGAAAAGATGCTATTTCTTCAACTCTTTCTGTTCCTTTTATCGCGCATATGCATATTCAGCGAAATGATGATATCTGGATAGATCACTATGTTGTAATCCACAAAATCAATAGAAAGAAAATATTAATTTGGGATCCTGATCCTTTGTACAAAAAACAAAAACTTAGTTATGAACAATTTTTTAAATGGTGGACAGGTTATGCTATTTTCTTTGAACCTACAGTTGATTTTACAAAATCGAATAAAAAGGAGAATCTACTTTTTAAGTTTATACCAATATTCTTGCCGCATAAAAAAACTTTAATCTTTTCTTTTTGTGCTTCTATATTATTGATTGCATTTGGCATAATTACTTCATTTTATTATAAATATGTATTTGATGAAGTAATATATTCAAAAGCAATTTTTTCGCTTCACACCCTTACAGCTGGTGTGTTGTTCGTTGTGATTATTCAATGCCTCGTGGAAACTGTTAGAAATATACTACTAGCACATTTTTCATTTAAAACAGATTTACAACTTAATTTTTCTTATCTGGCACATATATTTAATTTGCCCCTCTCCTTTTTTGAAAGTCGCAAGGCTGGAGAAATTTTATCCCGGTTAGGGGATTTGGATAAGATAAAACAGACGCTTTCCTCTGCAGCTCTAAGCGGGTTGATGGATGTTGTAATGCTTGTAATTTGTGGACCAATTTTATTAACAATAAATGCAAAACTATTTGCTATTTCAATTATTACGGTTGTGTTTGCTTCTGTTGTTTCTATAATTTATGCAAAAATTTATCGCAGTTACTATTCAAAATCTATGAGTCTAAATGCCGAAGTTCAGTCATATTTGTATGAGTCGCTTAATGGAGTGGCAACAGTAAAAGCTTTGAATGCAGAAAATATAGTTAATACAGAATATGAAAAAAAGAAAATGACTGCAATTGCAAACGGATGGACTCTTAATCAATATGGAATTTCACAGGGGCTTGTAAGTGGAATAATAAATGGAATCAGTGGAATATTAGTATATTGGATAGGATGCGTCTCAATTATAGATGGAACAATGAGTTTTGGAACATTGATTACTTTTAATTCTTTACTTGGATATTTTACGGGGCCTCTTTTTCGGCTTATAAATATACAAAATCAAGTTCAGGAATCTCTTGTTGCAGCTGAGCGTGTAGGAGAAATTTTAGAACTTGAAAAAGAAAAGAATGATTCTGTAAAAGGCTTAAAACCGAAAAGAATTGATGGTCATATAAGATTTGAAAATGTTACGTTTTCTTATGGTAGTCGGCGACCTGTTTATAGAAATTTCTCACTTGATATTCCTGCTGGTAGTTGGAGTGCTTTTGTTGGCCCTAGTGGTTCTGGGAAAACTACGTTTGTGAAACTTCTTCTAAAATTTTATGAAGTACAACAGGGACAGGTTTTTCTTGATAATAACGATTTGCGTGATATAGATACATCATATTTACGTAGCCGGATAGGATATGTTCCGCAAGAAATCTTCTTATTCTCTGGAACGATACGAGAGAATATTGCGCTACATAACCCACAAGCAACTCTTGAAGAAATCATCGAAGTAGCAAAAAAGGCTGGCGCACATGATTTTATAGAAAATTTGCCCAAAAGGTATGAAACCGTCTTAGGCGAGAATGGGGGTGGTTTAAGTGGAGGGGAGAAACAAAGACTTGCACTTGCTCGGGCTTTGTTAGGAAATCCATCCTTAATCATTCTAGACGAAGCTACTAGTAGTTTAGACAGTATCAGCGAAATGGAAATCCACAGAGTAATAAGAAAGTTAAAATCAGATAAGATTTCTGTAATCTTAATAGCACACAGACTTACAACTGTAGTTGGGTGTGACGCAATATTTGTTATGAAAGAAGGAATAATTGTTGAACAGGGGACTCATAAACAGTTATTGGAAACAGGTGGACTTTATAGTGAAATGTGGAAAGAGGTAGTTTAATGTATTTAAAAACTCTTGATGAAATGAAAAAAACAAGTGTTTTCTTTATGCTCAAACCTGTGAAAGCTATATATGGTCTTATAATTATTTTGTTTATGATAATTATTGTATTTGTCGTATGGGCAATTTTTGCTCCATTAGATGATGTAGTTAAAGCTGGCGTATTATTACGACCTAGTCAAAATGTTTCATCAGTTCGCTGTGTTTCAAGTGGAGAACTTGCTGTTAAGAATTATTTAAATGATGATTTGGTAAGAGAAGGAGATTTGCTCTTTGAACTAGATACTACAGCATATAAAGCAGAACTTGAAGCTTACTCGAAAGAATTACAGAAAAATGAAGAAGAGATTTGTATTAACAGTACACTTTTATTTGTAATAGAGACTTCTGTTTTACAAGATTTGGATGTTGCCTCAGATGCCTATATAAAAGCTGTAGCATATGTTACGGAAAAAAAACGATATGAGACTTCGCTTGCAGATCTAAAGACTAAACTTGAACGAGAAATCTCAAAACCAAAAACACTCCGACTGCCTCAGGATATTCAAGATTTGCAGAATCAACTTGAACAAAATGAATTGGCTTTTGACTCTTGGAAAACTAATCAGAAATTAAGCACAATTGAAAATTTAAAACAGCTAAAAACTTCTGGAAAATCAATAGAAAGTCATATAAGTGAACTTGAACGAGTTATAAAAAATTCAACTATATATGCACCAATAAGTGGGCGTATAAATGAAGTTATAAAACTTAATACGGGAGATTATATTCTTGCAGGTGAAGAAGTACTTCGAATAATTCCTCAGAATGATGAATCTCTTAAAGCAGATATATATGTTGCCCCGTTACATATTGCTAGAGTTAAGGTTGGAAATCCCGTAAAGATAAAATTTCCGGGCCTTCCTCCAAGTCGCTATGGGATGATCGAAACATCAATATCTCTTGTGCCGCCAGATATTACTGTATTACAAGATGGACAAACAGTTTTTGTTGTAGAAGCAGAAATTTCAAAACCATATTTGCAGGAAAAGAATGGACAGATTGCAAAACTTTTACCAGGTATTTCTGCAGAAGCCCGCATAGTAATAGATCGCAGTTCTGCAATGCAAATGATTTTGCGTAAATTGGATTTTTTAAACTAAATTGAGGTATAGATGAATATTATAAAACGTTTTATATCAGCAGTTTTCTGTTTTTTTATATACAGAGGATTATCAGCCCAGCCATTAATCGAGACTCTTTTAAATATAGCATTGGAAAATAATGCACAGATTATTGCTGCAAAAGCAAATTATGATTCTGCAGCTTATTCTGCCTTAAATGGGGGAGGTATGTATGCACCAGGGCTAGAAATTAAAGGTTCTAAAACAACTAAAGATAAATTTTCTAATTCCGTAACTTATAGCCAGCCAATCCCAGGCGGGACTTCTGTTCAGATTACAGGTTCTTATGATTATTCATCAGTTCAAATGCTGGATACAAAATATGAAACAAGAACACCTTCTGTTTCTTTTTCTGTATCCCAGAGCCTGTTTCCTTTTTGGATGTCTGGACATTTAATTGATCCTAACTTGTTATCATACAAGCTTCAGAAGGAATACTGTTATAATTTGCTTCTATATGAAAAACATAACTTAATAAGAGAGCTTACACAAAATTGTATTTATGCAGTTATTGAATATAATAAAATCCAATCTATAAAGAATTCTTTAAATCTTCTGCAGTCTCAGAGTAATGCTTTGTTAGAGCTTAAAATGTCAGGTGCAATAAATGAAGCGAAATTTTTAGAGTTGGAAAATTCAAAATGGTCTTATGAACAAGATTTGCTTACAGCAAATACAAATTATTATGAGTTTATTCAAAAAATTAATACATTGTGTAATATTGATTACAATGTATTGAGTGAGGAGGATATTGAAAGGTTAATACCATCAGATTATTCAATAGACGATTTTATAAATATGGTAAGAACTGTTATTGGTAATAAGATAGATCCGTTTGAAGCATCATTACAATTAAGTATTCAAATTATCGAAAATAATATCATTAGTAGTAAACAAAAAGGGGCTCCTGCGTTATGTGTTTCAGCAGTGGTTCCATTTGATATAGATAATAAGAAAGCAGGAGAATGGACTTTAAATTTGTCACTAGATGTTTCACCTTTTTTTTCATCAATAGCTGAACATAATATAGCAAAAGAACAATTGGATTTACAGTCTTCAAGAAATACGTATTCCTCTTATGTTACGAAAAAGAATTTCTTGAAGAAACAATATGAAGTGTTTGTACATAATTATGATATAAAAATTGAAACACTGGCAACACTTATTTCAAATTATGAGAAAGAATTGAATGACACTTTGATTCAATTTGAGAAAGGGGCTGTATCACAAATAGATTATGAAACCAAAAAGGTATATCTTGAGAATTATCATCTAACATATGAATCATTAATTTATTATTCCTTGCTTTATAAAATTTTGATTTTTTTTGTTTCATAATAATATTATTATAAAACAAATTATTGGTATTATTTTTAAATTTATTCCGTCTTATATATGTAAGAAACTTCCTGTAAAAAAACTTTGACATTCTGTGATAATGGTATTATCTTTAAATATAGAAGAAATTTTCCATCAGGAGATTAAATATGAAGACTAAAAATATCATTTTAGGTGCTATTCTTGCTATTATTGGAATTATCATGATTGCAATTCCAGATGCATGTATTAAAGCAGTTGTTGTTCTTGTTGGTCTGGCTGCTGTTGCGTTTTCAATTTATAATCTTCTGGTTATTTATAAGCAGAGCGAAGACCCTGTATTCAAAAAGACGCTGCTTGTAAAAAGTATTTGTACTTTTGTAATCGGATTAGTTTCTGTAATTTGTCCGTTTGCCCTTGTAAAAACAGTTGCTGCAATCTGGAAAATTATTTCTATTGTCCTTGCTGTTTACCTGATTTTGTATGCCGGAGTGAGCGTTTATTCTTCTGCAAAGCTCCGCGCTGCTTACCCTGAAGAAAGCAAGAAGCTTTTGTTTGAAGCCTTGATTTTTGTTGCAATTGCAATTCTTCTTATAATCATTCCTATTGAATCTTTTGGCCGTGCCTTTGTGCGTGTTGTAGGCCTTGGCGGTTTAATTGTAGGCCTCGTTATGGTAGCAGTCGAAATTGTAGTAGGCAAGCGAACAGGGGCAGACACAGAAGAGGAAGAAGATATTTCTAAAAAAATGGATCCTCAGACAGCAGCAGAAACTTCAACAGACGCCGACGACAATGATTAGGAACAGGCCTGCGGGCCTGTAACCTTTGGAACATAATCGAATAATTTGAATTTTTCCTTTTTTTGTGGTATAATATTTTTGTATGGAAACAAAATTTAAAGTTAACCAGAAGGTCGTTTATCCAAGCCAGGGTGTTGGCGTCGTAACAGAAATTTTCGAAAAGAAATTTAAAGATGAAATGAATCTTTATTATAAGATTTACATCGAAGCTTCTGATATGATTGTCATGGTTCCTGTTGCAAAAGCAGAAGAACTTGGAATCCGCCAGATTGTGTCTGCAAAAGAGGCACAGGAAGCACTTGAACTTTTATCTGCTGAATTTGAACCAATAACCTCTGATTGGAAATTACGCTATCAGATGAATCTTGACCTTCTCAAAAAAGGTACGGTCAAAGATATTGCTACAATTGTCCGCTGTTTATACAACCGCAGTAAAGTAAAAGAACTGCCGATTTTGGAACGCAAACTTTATGATTCGGCAAAAAAACTTCTTGAAGATGAAATTTCTTTTGCACTTGGAAAACCTTCCAAAGAAATAGAAGCTGCTATTCACACAAAGCTTGAACCTCCTGGAGCAGCCCCACGTGTTAAACATACAATCCAGCTTGATGATGATGAAGATGATGATTTGATGGATGACGTTAATGAAAAATCTCGCCGTCGTGATGATGATCTGGATGATGACGATGGAGCTTCGGACGATATGGACGATGCAGAAGGAGATTTTGACGAGGATGATGATTCCTTCTAATCAACAGGGTGGAGCTTCTTCCACTCTGACAAAAGTCGCAGTTATAATTACAGCCGCCGGTTCTTCTACAAGAATGGGCGGCTCTGTTAAAAAAGAGTACCTTCCACTTGGTGATGGTACAGTCCTTTCTTCCTGTGTAAAAGCTTTTGAACAGGCTTCAAAAAATCAGGAAAAACCTTTTGATATTTCTCATATAATTGTAACAGTTCCAATGAACGGAACAAATGAAGCCGCCGAAGCAATTTCTGCTTTTTTTGAATATGATGATGAAATGAAAGAAAAAGTAGAATATGTGCAGGGCGGTTATACACGTCAAAAATCAATTTTGAATGCGCTTGAGCACATAAAGAAAAAATCCACCCCTCCGGAATACGTTCTTATTCACGACGGCGCACGCCCGTTTGTTTCAGAACAGCAGATTCAATACGTTCTTGCTGCAACTCAGGAATTTGAAGCCGCCGCACCAGGCATAACACCAACAGACACAATCAAAGCTATAGACCAGAACGGCTTCATAGTAACTCACCTTGTCCGCAGCTCTCTTACAGCAATTCAAACTCCACAGGGCTTTGTTTTTGCTAAGCTGTTTGATGCACATAAAAAAGCCGCTGCCGATGGTCACGATTATACAGATGATTCAGAAATCTGGGGAAAATATATTGGCCCTGTAAAGCTTGTTACAGGCGACCCTAAAAATATTAAAATCACTTATCCAGGAGATCTGGAAAAAGGAGCCGCCTTATGATTCGAGTTGGACTTGGTTATGATATTCACAGATTAATCGAAGGACGCCGCCTCTTGCTTGGTGGAGTAGAGCTCCCATTTGAAAAAGGCGAAGACGGTCATTCCGACGGGGATGTCCTTTTTCACGCAATTACAGATGCCATTCTTGGCGCTTCAGGCCTTGGCGACATAGGTTCCTTTTTCCCACCGGAAGATATGAAATGGAAAGACGCAGACTCCGCAGAACTCCTTAAAACAGTAATGCAAAAAGTCTGCGAGGCCGGCTGGCACATCGAAAACCTTGACTGCGTTGTAAAACTTGAAAAACCAAAGTTCATTCCATACCGCCAGCAAGTAATAGAATCAATTGCACGCACACTTGATGTTGCTCCAGACCAGGTCTTTGTTAAAGCAAAAACCGGCGAGAAACTCCCACCGGTTGGTACAAGCGATGCTGTTGAAGCAACTGTTGTTTGTCTTTTATCTAAATAATCCTTATTAGTCCGGAAGCTCCAGTAAAAGATCAATTTCTGTTACAGTTCTGTTGAATCTCTTAGCAAGCTCTTCATTAGTCCAGCCTTCACGTTTGAGCTGCTTAATAGTCTCTTTCATCTGAGGTGGAATTCCTTTGTCTGGAGAAGGCCTGCTCTTGCTTACTTCATTCTTTGTAATGTCATGAAGAACCTTGAACTTGTTATCAACATCCTGACCAAACTGTTCAAGTCTCAACTGAGCTGCTTTAATTCCTGAGTTTGTTGCGGTAATGTTGTCAATTCTCTTTTCGGCTTCGGTAATAACATTATCAAGATTCTGGAGTTTGCTTGCGGCTTCTGTAATCTTTGGTCCGCTCTTAAGAATGCGGTCAACATTTTCCTGTACTTCCTTAATTTCTCTTGGCAAAGAAGTAACCTGGCGCTGACAGTCTGCAATTCTCTGTTCAATATCCTTGAGGTTTGCAAATGATGTATCAACATCTTTAAGAACTCTGTTGATAACATCATCCTTCTTGGCAAGGCGGTCATACTGCTGAGATACAATATCAAGTTTGTCTGTGTAATCACGAACAGCAACTTCCATTGTGCTGATGTCATCAGAAGTATTGTTGAGAGTCTGGATTCTTTCATCAATTGTGTTAGACAAAGCAAACAACTGACCAAACTTCTGTTCAAGATTTGTTACGCGCTGCTTCTGCTGTTCAATATTAGAAAGCTCTCGTTCAATTTCTTCGTTCATTCTAACAATAGAGTTGTATTGCTTTGTAATATCTTCAGCGGTGTCTGTAAAGCCGTCAAGCTGTTCAATGCGGTTGTTCAATTCATCAAGACCTTCATCAAGGTGACGCTTCATTGCATCTGCACGTTCGTAAACGCTTATGCTTGACTGAATAGACTGAAGCTCTTTTGTAAGATCGCCCATTCGAACCTGAAGGTCGTTTGCATCATTCTGCATTTTAAGAACAAACTGTGCCTGGTTAGCGCGGTTCTGTTCCGATGCAGTCTGGATATCTTTTTTGAGCTGGGCAAGATTCTGTGCAGAATCTTCATTCTGTGCCTTAACCCTTTCTTCCGTATCTTCAAGCATCTTAGTATATGTATCACTAAGCTGTGTAAGAATCTGCTGTGAGCGTTCTTCGTATTCCTTCATAGAAGATTCTGTCTTGTTCTGCAAAGAAGAAATCTTTTCGCTCAAATCTTCCTGCTGCTCCTGAATATAAGAAGCGTACTTTCTCATGTCATCATTAATCTTCTGTTGAGTTTCTTCAAGGCTGTTATCAGAAGCTGTCTTAAAGGCTGCAAGTTCATCCTGGAATACGCTGTTAGCACCATCTAACTGAGAGCGCAGCTGCTGTTTCCATGTATTGAATTCAGCAAGGGCAGCATCAATAGAAGAGGTACTTGTTTCCTGACGCTCACGGATACTCTGCTCAAATGACTGCAAATCGTTGAGCAGTTCATTCTGTGTGCGTTCAAGGTTTGTCTGAACTTTAGAAAGGGCACCATCGAGCTCTTTCTTGAATTCCTTGTCGGTGCTTGTAGAAATCTGAGAAATCTTTGTTCTTGTTTCATCCTGGAAGTCGTTGATAGTTTCCTGAATTTCAGAAATATCTTTTTCCATTCCAAGCTTAGATTTTTCAATTGCATCGGCAAGAGTATCGTACTGTTCATTTGCTTTTGATGTAATAGAAGCAAGATTTGTTTTAAGGTCGTTGAGATAGTTCTGTTCAAGGTCCTTTCTTTGAGCTTCGTAATTACCTGCAATTTCGCTAAGCTTTGTATCAAGGTCAACCTTCCAGCCAGAAAGCTGTGAATCAATTTCGTTATTCTTTGTAAGAATATTGTTATTGAAAGCTTTTTCAAAATCCATGAGTTTAGCGCTCATTGTACCAGTTGCAGTATTCTTAAGTTCATCGAGCGATTTATCAATTTCCTGGAGTCGAACTTCAATAGTCTGAGAATCCTCATTAATCTGAGCAGAGAATTCTTCGTGTTTACGCTGCTGTTCACTTGTAAACTTATCAAAGTCACCAAGAACGCGTGACTGAACTTCCTGCATGGCTCCACGCAAACTCTTTTCAAGAGTATCAATATCGGCACCACTGTTTTCAATCTGCGAAAGTTTGTTCTCAATATCCTTTTTGTAAGAGTGGAGCTGTTCGTCAATTCCTTCAAGAATAGTAAGATGCTTCTGTTCACTTTCGGCAACAGAACGTTTAACAGCATCTGTAATCTGTTTGTTCATGTTGTTAAGTTTAATTTCTGCATCTGTCTTAAAGTCTTCAAGTTCTTTATTGATAATCTTTATGCGTTCATCAAGTTCCGGTTGAAGAGCCTGAGCCTTCTGGTTAGCAGCACTAGTTTCCTTCTGCAAATCGGCAACAGCACTTTCTGCTTCGTGAATAGAATTGCTTGATTCAAGAGAAACGGCTTTAATCTGGTTTGTAATGTTTTCCTGAAGGGTATCAATTTTCTGCTGGATAAGATCTGCATATTCGTCGATTTTTTCTTTTGCTCCCTGATTAAATGTATCAAGCGCATCCTTTTCTTTCTGATCTGCAGAAGCAAGTGCATCCTTGTAAAGGCCTGCATATCTTTCCTGCATAATCTTAATTTCTTCATCAAGTTCAGTCTGAATAGTTTGAAGACTCTGTGAATTACCGTCAACATCACGTTTAAGGAATTCAGAAGTTTCGTTACACTTCTTTAAGCTCTCTTCAAGTGATAGTCTGATTTCTGCAATGCGCTGCTTGTAGTCTTCGTTAAGAGCACGAAGCCGTTCAGTAAATACGTTCTGAAGACCTTCTTCTTCTGTTTCATATCGCTCTGTAAGGTCACGAATATTTGTTTCAAGAGCAGCAGTCTTGTTTTCGTATTCATTTTCAACAACAGAAAGGCGGGTTCCAATATCATTCTTAAAATCAGAAAGCTGGCTTGAATAATCATTCTGCAAAGAATTAATCTGTTCCTTACATTCATCAGCAAAAGAATTGATTTCCTGTGTGATGCTGCTTTCAAGATTTTCGAGCTTGCCTGTACTCTCCTGAGCCATCTGGTTTACAGCAAGATCATATTCAGATTTAAGTCTCTGCTGCTCAGCAACAAAGTTCTGATTAAACTCATTGATTTTTGTATTGTTGATTGCAGTTGCAGATTCAAAAGCCTTTGTGTAATCAGACTTCATCTTCTGAATATCCTGATTTATCTTTGCTTCATAGTCAACAATTTCCTTGTCGCCCTTGGCAGTAATAGAGCTGATCTGACCATCGTATTTCTGTGTGATTTTTCCGATTGTGTCATCGTATTTTTGTGTAAGCTTTCCAACAGCCTCATCATATTTTTCATTAAAGCTGTTGAAGTCTGTATCGTATTTCTGAGTGAGGGTAGAGTAGTTTTCTTCGTAACGCTGACTGATCTTTTCAAAATCAGATTTGCACTTCTGGTCAATGCGTGTAAAGTCTTCGTTGAACTGAGTCTGAAGCTTTGTGATGATTCCTTCGTTTTTGCCCGAAACGGAATCAAGCTGTTCGTTGTATTTGTTGTGAAGGGCCTGAACTTTTCCAATGTAGTTGTTCGAAAGATTTTCGATGCTCTTCTGGAAATTTTCGTTCATCTTTGAAAGGTCAGCCTTTATGCTTTCAACAAGCTTCTGCTCTGATTCCTTGAAAGATTTTGTAATCTGAGAATCGAGCTGTGCATTCTGAGCTTTAATTTCTGAAATATACTGCTGTGAGCGTTCAGTTGCCTGCTGGCTAAGATGTTCAAATGCAGTATTCTCCAGAGATTCTGCCTTTGCTGCAGCCTGGTTGTAGGCCTCCTGAATCTGCTGCTTGATTTTTGCAAGAGCATTTTCGGCTTCAGTCTGAGATTTGTGGATTTCGTTTGCAATTTTGTCGGCATAGTTTTTATATTCATCAAGAAGGGTGGTGCCAACTGCTTTAAGCTGCTCTGCGTTTTCGTCGGAAAATTTTTGTGTAATCTGTGGAATTTTTTTATCGATGTTATCAACAGTCTGCTGCTGCTTATCCAGACGTTCGTTGAGTTTATTTACAATCACGCTTTCCTTCTGGATGCGCAAAAGGTTTTCTTCAACATTTGCAGACATTTCATTAAGCTCATCAAGGATTTTTGAATAGCTGTTGATTTGTGCTTCAATATTCTGAACAGCCTTAATGCTTTTGTCCAGACTTTCAATTTTCTGCTCAAAGTCCTTGTTCTGCTGGGTTAAAAGCTTTACAGCTGCATTTGCCTGGTTCTGGCGTGAATCAAATTCAGCCACAAGCATATTGAAGTGATTTTCCAGAGTTTTGTAGGATTGTTCCATGTCCGTTTTGCGAGAGTCGGCATATTTTTTTACGCGTTCCATCGCATTGTTTTTTTTGCTCATCTCATGGAAATAAATTGAAATTCCAAGAGAGATTACAGAAGCAACGAGAATTGAGATTAAAATTTCCACTTTTTTTCCCCACCCAATTTTATTAAGACTCCGAAACTAATCGGAGGTTTTATTAAATATAAACTTGTCCAGCTGTTTATAATCCCAGAAGGTTATATCTGCGATTTTTGATCTGGCCCCGAACATTCCCCTTATCCAAGGTACAAACCAACCAGCCTTCATGCCAAGCTTCTTAGGACCAGCAACATCATAAGCGTGGCTGTTCCCTATATAAAGTATTCGCTCAACAGGAACTTCAAGCTTCTCCGACAATTCCTCAAAAGGCCGTGACGAAGGCTTAAGTGCTCCAATAAGCTCCGAACTCAACAGCAGATCGCAATCCTTTTTTATGCCCCAGATATCTCCCTTTTGTTCAGGCGGAAAATCAGACAGAAGTGCAATCTTGAATCCGGCAGTCTTGAGCTTGTGTATAAGTTCGGGTGCTCCCTTGCAGGCATTAATTTTTTCAAAATAAGGCCTGAGTCCTTCATAGACAATGTCGTTAAGCTGCTGTTCGGCCTCTTGAATGGTACAGCCAAGTTCCTTTGCCAGAAACCCGATCTGTGACCTGAAAAGGTCGTTGTAGCCTCTCTCGTTTCGCTTGTCTTCACGCAGCATAGTGCGCACTTTGTTGAACTTCATGAAAAAGTGCCAGTTCTTCAGATAGTGAGGCAACACCTTTATATAGAAAATCAGGTTTCTGTAAAGGGTTCCGTCAATATCAAAAGCAACAGCGTCTATTTCACCCAAATTTAAAATATACACTAAAACATTATACTATATTATTGTAAAATCGTCATTAGAAAAATGAAATTTATTCGTTGCGCAGGAATTCCAGCTTCTTCAGCCTTTCCTTATCAGGTGTAATGCAAAGATTTTTTTCCTGGGTAGGAAGAACAAGTCCTTTAGGCCCATTTTTAGCCCGTCGCAGGTATTTTACGTGAGTGTAGTAAAGATCAACCTTACTGTCGCCGCGTGCTTTCGAGTAGTGAACAGCCAGATTTGCCGCAT
>JAEEGH010016876.1_pt1 | contig 15657 bp, 12 predicted proteins | sample 9134181 | NCBI WGS metagenome assembly JAEEGH01 (sample SAMN16246544, study PRJNA631951) | gut metagenome | biome: gut microbiome; feature: rumen; material: DP-attached | host: Bos | place: Iran: Karaj | collected 2018-10 | reverse complement strand
CATCATGAACGCAAAATTATGGAAAACAATCATCGGCATAGTCATCAACATCTTGACGGCCATTGCGGCCACCATTACCACCACTTCCTGCATGGGGGTGTCACGATGGCCACTCTTCTGAATCGCTCAGTGTTTGATCACTGAAAAATACCTACTACTCTCTACACACCGGGGTGTCGCTGCACAGACACCTCGGTGTTTTTTACATAGTGAATACCGCGACTATTGTTCAGCAGCCGTCAGCAGGATTTCGGAGAGCGTGGGATGGATATGCACCATGTCGCGCAGCTGGGCCACTGTGGTGTCACGACACATGAGCACGCTCACCTCCTGCACCATGTCGGCAGCATGAGCACCGAAGCAATGACAACCTAAGATGCGTCCTGCACCGGGCGCGGAGAAGAGCTTCAGCATGCCGTCGGTTTCATTCATTGTGAGCGACTTGCCGTTGGCACGATGGAAGGCTTTGCGACATTCGTAGGCAATGCCTTGCTCCTTCAGCCAGTCCTCAGTAGGCCCTACGCAAGCTGCCTCGGGACTGGTGAAGATGGCTGCCGGCATCACATCGAAGCGTATGCCGTCGGCCTTTCCCAATATCTGATTCACCGCATGCAAGCCCTGCATCTCGGCTGCATGAGCCAGCATCTGCCGACCGTTCACATCGCCAATGGCATAGATGTGCTCAACAGTGGTACGGAAGTCAGCGTCAACCGTGATGCCCTTGCGCTCGTCATAGTCGAAGCCTGCATGAGCGAAATCGGGCTGAACACGCGGTTTGCGCCCTGCGGCCATCAGTATGACATCGGCATCAAGCTCGGCAACATTGTCCACGGCTGTCTTCATCTTGAACGTGATGCCTCGCTTCTCCAAGCATTTGCGCAAACGCTTGGCAATGTCGCTGTCGAGGGCTGGCAGACATTCTTTCAGATATTCCACTACGGTCACTTCGGCACCGAAGCGACTGAAGACAGAAGCGAACTCCATGCCGATGACGCCTGCACCGATAATGCACAGACGACGGGGCAAGCGGTCGAGCTGCAGCAGTCCTGTGGAATCGACCAGTCGCGGATCGTCGAGTCCGCTGATGGGCAGCCACTTGGTCTCGGAACCCGTGGCAACGATGATGTTCGGGGCTGTCACATGGCCGCAAGCAGGACTGCTCACCGTGTGGGCATCGACAAATTCGGCACGTCCGCGCACCAGCGTGACATTGGGGTGCGACAAGAGTGCTTCCACCCCGCTCCGCAGTTGCTGTACGACCTGCTCTTTGCGCTCGCGTGCTTCTTGGAAAGTGGCACTATGCACGTAGGCTTTCGTGGGAATGCAGCCCACGTTGAGACAGGTGCCGCCCACCTCGCTGCCTTCGAAGACAACGACTTTGAGCCCTTGTTTGGCTGCATACTCAGCGGCGCGGTAGCCACCAGGCCCCGCGCCGATGATAATAAGGTCTGTACTAATCATATCTCTCATTTGTCATCTTTCATCTTTCATTTGCCGGAACGTCACGATGGGATGCTTGGCAGCCAACACGTCGTCAACCCTCCCGATGGGAGTATTGTGGGGAGCCGACTTCACCTCGTCTGGGTTCGTCTTGGCCTCCTCGGCTATCTGCCGCATCACCTGAATGAAGCCGTCGATGGTCTCCTTCGACTCGTTCTCGGTGGGCTCTATCATGAGGCTCTCATGAAACAGCAGGGGGAAATAGATGGTGGGGGCATGATAGCCATAGTCAAGCAATCGCTTTGCCACATCCATCGTAGTGACACCCGTTGACTTGTCCTTCAAGCCGTCGAAGACGAACTCATGTTTGCACAAGCCTTCGATGGGCAGCTCATAGACGTCCTTCAGACTCTCCTTGATGTAGTTGGCATTGAGCGTTGCCAGCGGTCCCACCTCTTTTATATGCTCACGACCGAGCGAAAGGATGTAGGCGTAAGCCCGCATAACGACTGCGAAGTTGCCATGATAAGGCGACACGGTGGGGAAGAACTCCTCCAATCCCTTGCGCACGCCCACAGGGCCGGCACCGGGGCCACCGCCTCCATGAGGTGTGGAGAAGGTCTTGTGAAGATTGATGTGCATCACGTCGAAGCCCATATCGCCGGGACGGCAAACGCCCAGCATGGGGTTCAGATTGGCACCATCATAATACATCAGTGCGCCTGCCTCGTGCACCATCTGCTCAATCGCAGGAATCTGCCGCTCAAAGAGGCCGAGCGTGTTGGGATTGGTCATCATCATTGCGGCAACCTCCGACCCGTGCTGGGCCAGCAGTTCGCGCAGTGCATCCACATCGACCGTTCCATCACTGAGCGACTTCACTTCAATAATGTCAAGACCGCATACAGCAGCCGAAGCGGGATTCGTGCCATGAGCAGAATCTGGTACAACGACCAGCCGCCGGGCCTCATCGCCTCGGCTCTCATGGTACTTCTTAATCACCATCAGTCCGGTGAGCTCGCCGTGTGCTCCTGCGAATGGCTTCAGGGTGAAAGCATGAAGCCCCGTCAACTCACAGAGCGAACGGCACAGCAAAGTGCAAACGGCCTCGGCGCCCTGAACCGTTTCCTTGGGCTGCAAGGGATGAAGGCCTGCAAACTGGGGGAGGGCTGCCACTTCCTCATTGATTTTCGGATTATACTTCATGGTGCATGACCCCAAGGGATAGAAGCCGTTATCCACTCCGAAGTTATTGGCCGACAGGTTGGTATAGTGGCGCACCACCGTCATCTCGTCGCATTCGGGCAGCTCGGCTTCATGAGCACGCCGCATCTCGGCAGGTATCTCATAGGAGCCAAAGCGATTCTTAGGAAGACTGTAGCCCTTGCGACCAGGCTGGGAAAGTTCGAAAATAAGATTTCCGTATAGTTTGTTGTTCATTGTCTTAAGCCCCTGTTAGTGATACTAATTGGTCGATTTCTTCCTTTGTGCGCTTCTCGGTGACGGCAAACATGATTTGATTGTCGGCCACCTTCACGCCTCCGAAGATTCCATTCTCAACGAAACGGCGCTGCAAAGCATCGACATCGCCATCATAGCGCAGCACGAACTCATTGAAGAACGGGTGGTCACAAACGGGCGAGAAACGTCCCGTTGCCAAGAGTTGCTCGCACAAGTAGTGGGCTCCGGCATAGCTCAGCTGGGCAGCCTCGCGCAATCCTTGTTTACCCATCAACGAGAGATAGACCGTGACCCAGAGCGCCATGAGCGACTGATTGGAACAGATGTTCGACGTGGCCTTCTGACGGCGAATGTGCTGCTCACGAGCCTGCAGTGTGAGCACAAAGGCCCGCTGTCCGCGATTGTCGAGTGTCTTACCTACGATACGTCCGGGCATCTTCCTGATCAGCTTTTCCGTGCAGCACATATAGCCCACGTATGGACCGCCGAACTGCATGGGGATGCCCAGCGACTGAGCATCGCCCACGGCAATATCAGCCCCCCACTCGCCTGGTGTCTTCAGCACGGCAAGGTCGGCTATAATGCTATTCATCACGAAGAGTGCCTTCTTCTCATGCACCATCTCGGCAAAGCCTGAGTAGTCTTCAACTATGCCGAAATAGTTGGGCTGCTGCACGACAACAGCGGCAACGTCGCTGTCTGCGAGCATCTGAGTCATTCGCTCCTTGTGAGTGACGTTCTCGCTCTGAGGAATCATCTTGATGTCAATTCCGTGGAAATGAGCATAAGTCTTAACAACCTCAACTGTCTTTGGATCCACTGTCTCAGACACGAGCACCGTGTGCTGTTTCTTGCCAGCGGCCACAGCCATCATCACAGCCTCAGCCGTAGCGGTGGTTCCGTCATACATTGAGGCATTCGAAACGTCCATGCCCGTCAGTTCAGCCATCATCGACTGATACTCAAAGATGTAATGGAGTGTACCCTGTGAGATCTCGGCCTGATAGGGCGTGTAGCTGGTAAGGAACTCTGAGCGAGACAACAGACTGGGAATCACGGCTGGTGTGTAATGATCATAGACACCGGCACCGGCAAAACAGGTCAGCTGCTTATTCTGTGAGCCCAACTGTTCGAAAAGCTGGCGAACCTCCAGTTCGCTCATTTCCGAAGGCAGCTGATAATCTCGATGAAATCGTAGTTTCTCTGGAATATCAGCAAAGATATCATCGATTTCATCGACGCCCACCTTGGCGAGCATCGACTGGAGATCAGCAGAGGTATGGGGGAAATACTTATACATGGATTTCTCTCTTAATAATATGGAGTAACGAACCTAAGCCTTCTCACAAAACTCTGCATACGTCTGGGCATCCATCAGATTGTCGAGCTCGCCCTTGTCGGTGAGCTGCACCTTGATAATCCAATTCTCCCAAGGCTCCTGATTGATGAGCTCTGGCTGATCCTCGAGTGCCTCATTCACCTCAACAACGGTTCCGCTTACGGGAGCCATCAAGTCGCTGGCAGCCTTCACGCTCTCCACAGCGCCAAACTCCTCGCCTGCTGTCACCTCATCGTCAACTTCGGGCATATCCACATAGACCACATTGCCCAAAGCATGCTGGGCATAGTCGGTAATGCCGATAAATCCATACTCGCCTTCAATTCTCACATACTCATGCGACTCACTGTAGTAGAGTCCTTCTTTCACTGTTGCCATAGTATTAAGTTTTTTTGTTATTTTTTATAATGTTTGTCGTAGAAACGTTTCTTCACCACCACACCGGGGAACACCTTCTTGCGAATCTGTATCTCGACCTCAGTGCCCAGCTGAGCGTAGCGGCTGTCAATGAGCGCCATGCAGACGCTCTTATCCGTCGAGAGGGTGTGATAGCCTGTTGTCACTTCGCCGATCGTCTCGCCGTCTTTCAGCACTGCATAGCCGTGACGGGGAATGGCCTTGTCCTGCAACTCAATACCCACGAGTTTTTTCTCCGTACCTTCAGTTTTCTGCTTCAAGAGTGCTTCCCTGCCGATGAAATCGGGCTTTTCGAACTTGCAGAACATGGAAAGACCTGCCATGACAGGCGAAATCTCGGCTGACAGTTCGTCGCCATAGAGCGGCAGACCGACCTCAAAGCGGAGCGTGTCGCGACAACCGAGTCCACAAGCCTGCACACCAGCAGCTATCAGCTTGTCCCAACAGTCATTGATATAAGCATGAGAGGCGTAAATCTCGAAGCCGTCCTCGCCCGTGTAGCCTGTGCGAGAGATGACACCCATGCCCTGCCCCTCCAGAGGAGAGGGAAGTTCGGTAAGATAGCGAGCCTCGTAGAACTTCAGTTCTGAACACTTCAGCCCCAAGACCCGCTCAACGATTTCTTCGCTCTGCGGTCCTTGCACGGCTATCTGACCGTAGATGTCAGACAGGTTCTGCAGGTCGATATCAAAGCCTTGGGCGTGTTCCTGCATCCAGGCCCAGTCCTTGTCAATGTTCGAGGCATTGATGACGAGGAAGAAATCCTGTTCGCCCATCTTATAGACCAGCAAGTCATCGACCGTTCCACCGTCGGGATAGCACATCATGCCATAGAAGATCTTTCCCACGGGGGCACCGGCCACATCGTTGGTAAAGATGTGCTGCACATAGCGTTCAGCCTCACAGCCACGCACGCTCACCTCGCCCATGTGGCTCACGTCGAACAGTCCCACATGTTCTCGCACGGCAGTATGCTCCGGAGCGATGCCGGCATACTGAATGGGCATGACGAATCCACCGAAAGGCGACATCAGTGCCCCCATCTGCACATGCTTGTCGTAGAGGCATGTGCGTTTCTCTCGTTGTACAGGTTCTTGTTTAATTCCCATAGTAAGTTATGATTTAATGTGCTTGATGAACTCCTCGCGCAGATAAGTCTGTTCCAACTGCTCGATACCTTCCACGTCGGCAGCCGTAAGCGGCAACTCACCCGTGCAGAGGGTCTGGCGCACAAAGGTTTTAAATTCTTCTAACGTAAGTGTGGTGTAATCCTTGAGGAGCGTGATGCGCTGTCGAACGCTCTCAATGCCTTTCTGCTGAAGCTTTTCGTGAGAGGGCGTAATGGCATGTAGCATGTGCTCCATATTCGTGTCGTAGAGCATCGTGGCATGTACGATGCTTCGTCCTGGCAGATGATAGAAGGCAGTGCCGCTCACCTTCCGGTCGCCTATCATCACGTCATTATGAGTGGTGCCAGTAGCCTCGATGCCCAGTTGGCGCAGCACCAAGAGCAGCATATTGATGAAGCGGTTGAAGGTCAGCCCCACGTTCTCCTCTTTAGATATATACGACAACATCACATTGTCCCTATCGGCATAGACGCAGCCTCCCCCACTCTTTCTTCGGAACATCTGAATGCCATGTTCGCGGCAGTATTCCACATTCACCTCATTCAGCATGACCTGATGACGCCCGAAGATGACCGTTGGCTCCACCTGCCACATGAAGAACAAATCCGTTTCGTCAAGATGCCGAGCCACATACTCCTCCATTGCAAGGTAGAACGACAACCGCCGTTCGCGTTGCTCAGGCAAGACGACATATTTCATCAGAATTTGTTTTTAAGGTTAGCCAATATTTTCTGCAAATATAAAAAGTTTTTATGGAAGAGCCAAAAGATACAAACACTATTTTTCAAAAAAAGCGGTGTTCTGACAAGAAATCATTATCTTTGCAGTCAGAAACGAATCACTGTATTTATACCAATCATTAAAAATGAAAAGACTCTTCACTTTTTTTGCCGCCGCTATCATGTCAGTTGCCTCGTATGCGCAATACAACACCGGCGACATCTCCATCCAGGAAAGCAACTTCTATTTCGGTGCACGCCTTGGCATCGACTTTGCACATCTGTCTGGCGACATCGGCAGCGCTTGTTCACGAACAGGACTCACGTTAGGTGCTATAGCCGGTGTGCGCATCAGTGAGCAGACCCCTATCTGCATTGAGAGCGGAATCTACTATACCGAGCGCGGAACCCACCGGAACGTTGAGGACTATAAGGAGAAGATCAATCTGTCTTATCTGGAGCTTCCGGTGCTGATCAAGTACGGCTTCGACCTTGGTCACGACATGGCCATTCTGCCCTACGTTGGTCCTTACTTCTCACTGGGCGTCGGTGGACGTATCAAAGACAATGTGAGCAATGTGAGTGCCTTCGGCGACAATAAATTCAACCGTTTTGATATGGGCATGAAGTTCGGATGCGGATTCGAGTATAATCATCTCTATATAGAAGCTGGCTACCAACTGGGCATTGCCAATATTGCTAAAGAAAGCCTCAGCACCATTCACGGCAACGCGTGGTTCATCAACATTGGATTCAACATATAGAACAATTCGCACACTCTACACCAGAGTATAAGATTTGCCCCGATATGTCTCACTCGCGACATATCGGGGCAAAAATTTGTTTTTCTGTCAAGAAAAGACTTAGAGGATGCGACCTACGAGACGGATGTTCAACGTGGGATAGACAGAGAACTTCGATACGATCTTCAGGATTTTTCCTGCATCGTCGCCTGCTCTTTCGGCATCGATCTGCTCATTCTGATACGTATTGGCATCCTTGTTATAGGTAGGGATGTAAACTTTCGGCTTGCCCCAGAACTGGCAACCAAGGTCCACCTGAACGCCTAAACGTCTCTTGGGAACAGCACGTCCGAAGCCAATACCCACATAAGGACGGAAGCCATTCACCTTGATGTTAGCCTCAACGTTACCGTTCTCTGCAGGATTAGGAGTGATGAAGTAGTCACCCAGCTCAGCACCAATCATGTCAAGGTTGTTGGGCTTTACCACCTGTGTATAAAGCAAAGATGTTGGATTAGCCTTTGCTGCAATGACGGCGTTGTTCCACTGGCTGATTGGAGTCAGTCCTTCAGGAAGGCCTTCTTGTCCTGGCTTGTTGTAAACAGAAATAATCTTCGACGGGCCGAAGTAGGCACCGACCGTAGCGTGGAAAGAGAATCCGGGAATAGGATAAACGTCGATGAGCACATGTCCGGTAGTGTTACTCAGCTTACCCTGAAGGTCCAGCTTATTAGGCAGCTCCCTTTCAGGAAGGAGCGAACGGTCCACTTTGTCGATTTTCGTAACACCTGGCATTGCGTTATAATTGTCAATCCTTGCGTTCAGGTCATCAATATATTTATTCATCTCCGCAACGGTTTTCCCTTGAGTCTTGTCTTGAATACCCAAGTCGATTGACTTATTGATTTTGATGCCTGGCATGATATCGACACCAGCGCGCAGACCCAGCCAAGTGCTGAAAGTGGTCGATGCATCAATTGAAATACCTGTGGTACCTACACCCACACCAATTGCGATGTTCTGGGGAGCCCAGCTGTCGCTTTGTGCAGAAGCATTCTGCAATCCAAGTAGCGCTAAGCCACAAACAACAAGTAATTTTTTCACAATCGTATAAATTTTTAAAGTTAATAATTTTTACCATTTGCAAAGTAAATAAAAAAAACAATATGCTCCAAACTTTTTTCGGAAAATTTGGAACATATTGTATGAAATAGAATGTTTATTCCAAAATCAGACTAAAATCTGTTCAGAATTCTGCGCTCTTTGGTGTACGGGGGAAGGGAATGACGTCGCGAATGTTCTGCATGCCCGTGACAAACAGAATGAGACGCTCGAAGCCCAAACCGAAGCCTGCATGAGGGCAAGAGCCCCAGCGACGGGTGTCGATGTACCACCACAGGTGGGTCTTGTCCATCTGGCGGCGCTCAATCTCGCTCATCAGCTTGTCATAGCTCTCCTCACGCACAGAACCGCCTATGATCTCGCCAATCTGCGGGAACAACACATCGGTGCCCTGCATGGTGGGGCCAGGAGCCACAGCTCCTTTATAGCCTACTGAACCACCATCTGCAGTATCGGTGTTCTGCTTCATATAGAACGACTTGAAGGCTCGCGGATAGTCGGTCATGATGACGGGCTTCTTGAAGTGCTCCTCTACGAGGTAGCGCTCGTGCTCGCTGGCCAGGTCGTCGCCCCAGTTGCAGGGGAACTCAAACTTCTTGCCGTTCTTGATAGCCTCCTGCAGAATGTTGATGCCCTCGGTGTAAGGCAAGCGCACAAAGGTCTCCTTCAGCACGCCTTCAAGGCGCTCGATGAGTGTCTTGTCAATCATCTTGTTCAGGAACTCCAAGTCGTCCTTGCAGTTATCGAGCGCCCAACGCACACAGTACTTGATGAAGTCTTCCTCCAAATCCATCAGCTCTTCCTGATCAAGGAAGGCCACTTCAGGCTCTACCATCCAGAACTCGGCCAAGTGGCGCGGTGTGTTCGAGTTCTCGGCACGAAACGTGGGGCCGAAGGTGTAGATGGCACCCAGGGCTGTTGCGCCCAGCTCGCCCTCCAGCTGTCCGCTGACGGTGAGTGAGGTCTGCTCGCCAAAGAAGTCGTCGTCGTAGATAATCTTGCCGTTCTCGTCCTTCTTCAGGTCGTACAGGTTCTTGGTGGTCACCTGGAACATGTTGCCTGCACCCTCGCAGTCGCTTGCAGTGATGAGCGGTGTGTTGAAGTAGAAGAATCCATGCTCATGGAAATAGGTATGGATGGCCATTGCCATGTTGTGACGAATGCGCATCACGGCACCAAAGGTGTTAGTGCGCAGACGCATGTGGGCATTCTTACGCATGGTCTCGAACGACTGTCCTTTCTTCTGCATGGGATACTCGCTGTCGCAGAGTCCGTAGATCTCAAGCTTCGAGGCCTGGATCTCGCTGCTCTGCCCCGCACCCTGGCTCTCTACCAGCGTACCCTCGGCACTGATGCAAGCACCTGTGGTGATTTGCTTCAGCAACTGTTCGTCGAACTTGGCAGGGTCAACCACAATCTGCACGTTCTTGATGGTCGAGCCATCGTTCAGTGCGATGAAGTCGACTGCCTTTGAAGAGCGGTGCGTACGCACCCAGCCCTTCACGCAGACTTCCTTTCCGTATTCAGTACTTTTCAGTACGTCGATTGTTTTTGTACGTTTCATTAACTTTCAACTCTAAACTTTCTACTCTATACTATTCGTATGCTCCCATGCGCAGACGGTCCACCTCTTCCTCCGTGAGGTAACGCCAGTCACCGCGACGCAGGTTCTTCTTCGTGAGTCCGGCAAACTGCACACGGTCGAGCTTTACCACCTTGTAGCCCAGGCTCTCGAAGATGCGGCGCACGATGCGGTTCTTACCAGAGTGAATCTCTATGCCCACCTGCTTCTTGTCAACGGGATCGGCATACTCTACTGCATCAGCCTTGATCTCACCATCGTCGAGCACCAAGCCCTCAGCAATCTGCTGCATGTCGTGGAGTGTGACATTGCGGTCCAGATAGACGTGGTATATCTTCTTTTTCAGGAACTTCGGATGAGTGAGTTTCGAAGCCAGGTCGCCATCGTTGGTCAGCAGCAGTACACCAGTAGTGTTGCGGTCAAGGCGACCCACAGGGTAGATGCGCTCCGGGCAGGCATTCTTCACAAGATCCATCACGGTCTTGCGCTGCTGGGGATCATCGCTCGTGGTGACGTAGTCCTTTGGCTTGTTCAGAAGTACATATACCTTCTTCTCAAGTGACACGGGATTGTCGTGGAAACGCACCACATCGGTACGCATCACCTTCGTACCCAACTCGGTGACAACTACGCCATTGACGGTGACCACACCTGCCTGGATGAACTCGTCGGCTTCGCGACGGCTGCACACTCCGGCATTGGCAAGATATTTGTTCAGACGAATAGGCTCATTGGGATCATAGTTCTGCTCCTTATACTCTATCCGCTTCTTCATGCTATACTTTGCATTGGGATCGTAGTCGGCTGTGCGCTGACGATAGCCGCCCTGACGCTGCTGATAGCCACCCTGCTGGGGACGACCGTAACCGCCCTGACGCTGCTGGTAGCCACCCTGCTGAGGACGACCGTAACCGCCCTGACGCTGCTGATAGCCGCCCTGCTGCTGGGGACGACCGTAACCGCCCTGACGCTGCTGATAACCGCCCTGCTGCTGAGGACGACCGTAACCGCCCTGACGCTGCTGATAGCCTCCCTGCTGCTGATCGCCATCCTGATTATACCGAGGACGGTAGCCGCTCTGCTGGCGTGGCTGATAGCCCTGGCGCTGAGGATAGCCTCCTCCCTGCTGACGAGGCTGATAGCCCTGACGCTGCGGAGCCTGTGTCTGCAGACCAGCGCCGAACCCCTCGGGACGGAATCCGCCCTCATCATCATCATTGCGCTTGTTGTAACTTGGACGCTCGTAACCCATAGCCGAACGCTGTCCCATAGAAATGCGCGGACGCGGTGAGCGTCCCGGCTTGAATTCTTTCTGATAGCCATCACGGCCACCCTGTTGCTCCTGAGCAGGCTGTTCCTCCTGCTTCTTCTCGTTCTCGAAATCCATCATTCTAAAAATCTTTTTTTAAAATACTTTTGTTGTTCTCTTCTCAAATGGAGCCTCACGGCTCTCTTCACATTCTTATATGATTTAAATAATTTTAGTTTTGCATTCGCTCACTTTCTTGGAAGCTGAGTTTTAAATACCTTGATTATTATAATATATTATTGTGTTTTGGCCTTACTTACATGCCGGTGTAGTTCCACGGTGTGATGGCCATCAGCTCTTCTTTCACGGCATCGCTCACGTCCAGTGTCTTGATGAACTCGTGGATGGTCTCCTCGGTCATCTTCGTGTTCGTACGGGTGAGCTGCTTCAGGGCCTCATACGGATTGGGATAAGCCTCACGGCGCAGAATGGTCTGAATGGCCTCGGCCACGACGGCCCACGTCTGCTCCAGGTCGCTGCGCAGGCGTTCCTCGTTCAGGATGAGTTTGCGCAGACCCTTCAGTGTGCTCTCGAAAGCTATCACGGCATGTCCCATAGGCACACCCACATTGCGCAGTACCGTTGAGTCAGTGAGATCGCGTTGCAATCTGCTCACAGGCAATTTCTGTGCCAAAAATTGCAGAATGGCATTGGCAATGCCCAGATTGCCCTCCGAATTCTCGTAGTCAATGGGGTTCACTTTGTGCGGCATAGCGCTCGACCCTACCTCACCGGCCTTGATCTTCTGCTTGAAATAGTCCATGGAGATGTACATCCAGAAGTCGCGGTCCAGGTCGATGATGATGGTGTTGATGCGGCGCATGCCATCGAAAATGGCGCCCAGCCAGTCGTAGTTCGAAATCTGAGTGGTGTACTGCTCGCGCTCCAGTCCCAGCTTCTCGCTCACGAAACTGTTGCCGAACTCGCGCCAGTCATACTGCGGATAGGCCACATGGTGGGCATTATAGTTGCCAGTGGCACCACCGAACTTAGCCGTCACGGGTATGTCCTTCAAGCCGCGCAGCTGCTCCTCCAAGCGATACACATACACCATCACTTCCTTGCCCAGACGTGTGGGTGAAGCGGGCTGACCGTGGGTCTTGGCCAGCATCGGCACGTTCTTCCACTCCTCGGCATAGTCGTTCAGCTGTTCAATGAGCTCCTCTATCAGGGGATAATACACCTGCTCCAGCGCCTCCTTGATGCTCAGGGGCACACTGGTGTTGTTGATGTCCTGCGAAGTAAGGCCAAAGTGAATGAACTCCTTGTAGGGCTGAAGGCTGAAGCCGCAAAGATTCTGACGCGTGATTTCGTCGAACTGCTCCTTGATGAAATACTCCACTGCCTTCACGTCGTGGTTGGTCACCTTCTCAATGTCCTTCACGCGCTGCGCATTCTCCAAAGTAAAGTTCCTGTAGATGTCGCGCAGACGGTCGAAGCATGCAGGGTCGAACCCGGCAAGCTGCGGCAAGGGCAACTCACAAAGAGCTATAAAATATTCAATCTCAACCCTGACGCGATAGCGTATCAATGCATATTCAGAAAAGTAATCTCCCAGCGGTTCTGTTTTTCCGCGATAACGCCCATCTATCGGTGAGATGGCGGTCAGTTTGCTTAGTTCCATGCTAACAATTTCAGATAATTATCCTTTGAGTGGGCAAAGTTACTACTTTTAATCAAGAACAAAGCAAGAAGAAAGAATATTTTTTCAGCAATTCTTGATTTTTTAGATATGAATTGGCAACGAAGCACAGGACTTTATGACTTTTTCTCACACCATGCAGAAAATGCATGCAACGAAAAAGCCGCCTTCTGTTTCCAGACTGCGGCTTTTGTTGTGGGCGTTGACGGATTCGAACCGCCGACCCTCTGCTTGTAAGGCAGATGCTCTGAACCAACTGAGCTAAACGCCCTTGTTTTTCGTTTGCGGGTGCAAAGGTACGCCATTTTTTCGAACCCGCCAAATTTTTGCGTAACTTTTTTCCAAATATTTTCAAAAGGGAAGTATTTTTCAGCTACAGACAAACTATCTTCTTTATCATTACTTGTCATTGTAGTGTTCCTCGGCATCGATGAAGTCACAACTCCCATCTTTCCCAGGAAGAACGCTATCACAGGCAATTGGAAGCTCTGCACGCCCTGCCCTAACCCTTTCATCATTTCAGGCAGTTTCTTTCCTCCAAAGAGCAGCAACGCAAGCCAGCCCACGCCGAGTTGTATTATATAGATACGACACCACATTGCAGCTTGTAGATAAAGAGCAATGAAGCATCGGGATATAATACACCCACGCAGACGCTTCAGTTGCATTACCTCTGTATGTGGATTCAAAGTTGCGAAGTTTGAAGAACGTAGATAGTAACGTCCGAAAACGATACTAACTCTAAATTCTTTTGGAAATCAGCGTGTTACCTATAAGATAAGCAGAAACAGGTAACACTTTGGAAACAAGAGGACTTACATATTCCTACACGTTTTACACAAATCCAAAGAACGCTCTTACTGCTCGCAAAGGAACAAAATTTCTCCCAAACAGCCAAAGAAACTGAGTACTTTTAGAATCTTATATTATCTTCACCCTGTTTTCTGTACCTGAACTCTATTTATAAATCAATACTGTTGTCTCTAATAGCATCATTCAATAAATCTTTAGGGTTTAGCAGAATTGTAAAAAAGAAAAATATTACTGATTATCAAGTGCTTACAATAATCTTTTAATGTTTTCTTTTTTATTTCTTTTCTTTTCTGCCATCACTTAACTCATATCTACGGTATGTCCTACCGCCACTGGTGGTTAATTCCTTTCCGACCATCTTATATACAGTGTTTCGCAAGTCTGTCAGCTCAACATCAGGAAGTCTTCCGGCTATCTCAGACATTAAGCTTTGAGGATGCATTTTCAAGTCTTCAATAATCAATGCTTTCAGAGCGTATGGCTCAATATTCTTTAGTGTAGTTTTGACATTGGCCTTAGAATTGGCAATCAGTTTCGGATTAATGAAATAAGTAGTTCCCTTTCCCGTACCACGCTTATTGATAAGTCCGAGATTAAGCAATGGGTCAATATAACTTCTTAGGCGTTCCTCGTCAGAGAGTTGGAGATATGCAGACAATTTGGTTGCCAGCATCTTCGTCTCGTTAGCTATTGCACCGAAGGTGATATATCCCTTTTGAGTTAGCTCATAGTTCTTCAAGGTATAATCCAGAAGAGGCAGAATGTCTGTATTCTGTATTTCAGAATATTGTGTCACTTTGAATTCATTGAAAGAAGATTCAGGTATTGGTGGATGTTTGCCTTCCATTGAGTTTAGTTCATAGATGAGGTCATAGCCAGATCCTTCCCCCTCCATCAGTCCAAGGTCACTCATAATAGCAATGAGATAAGGATTCCTGCGGTGGCGCTGATGTAGCAGATTATCGACTGTAACACCAAGAGGCAGACCACCAGGATTCGAAATTTCCAGTCTATCAGGATATACACAAATCATTATATCGCTTGAAATCGTAAAACTCTTATGAGCGAAAGCATTAAGTAGCAACTCTCTTATCACCTTTGGATGGTAATGTCTGATAGTTTTTCGGAACAAACCATCAGGAAACTCATACGAATATTCGAGTTCAATGGCTTCCTTCTCTATTTCAAGCAGAAGTTCCTTTGGGTTATATTGATTGTCATGCCACTCAATCTTTCTTACCTTGTGCTCCAGTTGGTCATATACAATATATTGCACAGATATGGGGAATGATATTCGTCCCCGTTGTTTTGCGGTGCCAAGCCATAGTACCCCAAGGTTGGTCATCGTGCCGTTATCCATGAGATTGTAATGTTCAATGATCTCTATGTCGGACATCTGCTTCACATGACTTTTCACACGGTCAGAATGGCGGATGTCATCAGCAAATCTTGTAATATTCTCATTCGGTATATCCTCCAACTTGGTCCTTGTCAGCAGTAGTTCCCATTGATAGGCACCTTTCTCTATAGACAATCTTTGCAGGTCCTCGTTTCTTACAGGCTCACATTTATCACCTACTCGCATGTATATTTTGCCATCAGAAGTGGTGGCAATAGATTTCAGCGATGGAGCCACATACACTTCAAAGTATTGAGCACCATTCTGATGGATCAGTCGTTCTGATGCTGCAATGCTCACATTGAAACAAAGGCTCCTCAGTCGAGATATGGTGTCATTGATTTCTTCATCTTCGACAATCTGATTTGGCAATGGGTCTTTAGTCTCGTCTTCAATGCCCACATATATCGTACCACCCTGTGCGTTTGCAAATGCCACACAAGTTACGGAAAGGTCTTTGAACCCTTTGTCGCCAGAGCGTATCTTTCTAATGCTCTTAAACTCCTTTGTCTGTTTCTCTGTCATACTTTGTACGTTTGTT
>JAEEGH010016874.1_pt1 | contig 15658 bp, 13 predicted proteins | sample 9134181 | NCBI WGS metagenome assembly JAEEGH01 (sample SAMN16246544, study PRJNA631951) | gut metagenome | biome: gut microbiome; feature: rumen; material: DP-attached | host: Bos | place: Iran: Karaj | collected 2018-10 | reverse complement strand
GTCACTAGCAACATTCTTGCCCGTAAAAGAGATGCTTGCGCTTGTGATTGCACCTGTTTGGGGATTGACGGTTGCAGCCGTTCCCACCGAAGACGGAGAAACTGCGAAGAAGGTATACTTGTCGTAATTCTTATCCCAGAAACGGAGAGGAGAATAAACCCAAGTGCCCGGAGTGCCGGCCACAGTCATTTCAACAGCATCATCGTCAAACACTGTTGCTTTACCGCTCTCGTCGGATGCAGATTTATAGCCATAAACGGCAAAGCTGTCGCCGACGCCAAAGGTGTTGTTACCAGCGGTACGAGGGTCTGTAATGGCCCTGGTGAGCACATTGCCCCACGTGCCGAAGCCGATTGCAGTACCTTCTTGAGGCTTGACCTCATAGGTCTTGCTGCAGGAAGCCAAAGTGATGGCTGCAACTGCAAAAAACATTAATTTTTTCATACGCATAAAAATTGAAAATTGGTGAATAAAATATGTTGATTGTTAATTAATTATTGTCGTTGTTCCTGTTTGTTCATTCCAGTCTCCAATCAGGGCATTAAAGCCGCCATCCCCTGTGACCGGCGGGTCTATATCTTCAGGAGGAAAGTCGTTGACGTCAACCTCCAGGGTAATGACGCCACCCATCGGGAGGGCGCGGACCTGGTCCGTGACATCGATGCAGATGTTCTTGTATTTGCCGGTGGAGAAGCTGATGTTTGCCACCACATAGTGCTTGCCGGAGGGTGCGGCCGCCACGCTGGCGGGATCGGTCGGGCAGCAGCCCGGAATGCCGAAGGTCATCACGCGTGCGCCCAGCAGGTCGGGGTTGTCGGCCGGGTTGATATAGAGATCCGTCGGGACGCTGACCGTAGAGGTGCTGTTCATCCGCTGCGGCAGGTTGACATCATCCGCCATGCCGGTCAGGGCCAGGCCGCCGGCGCTGCCGATCACGCGCCCGAGGTTGTTGAGCAGCTTGATCTGCACCAGGTAGATGAAAGTCACCGGAGTCAGTTCGCCCTGGATTTTGAGGACGTATTTGCCGTCTATGAATTCGTAGTCGTCCAGGTTGTCGGTGATTTCGCGGTGGTAGTCGTAGACCGTGAAGAGGTCGTCCGGCGCCAGCGCCACGGGTTCCTCAATCTGGATGTCGTCCGCACGGGTGGCGGCGGCCGCTTTCTGGGCGGCGGTCATCACCGGCGTGGAGCTCTTCAAACCGCTGGAAATGATGCGGGTATAGGCGTGGAGGTCGGAGAGGTCGGTTTCCGAACGGAAGAGGACCACCTCGGAGCCCAGGTTGTGGAAGAGGAGGTTGTGGACGCCCAGGAAGAGGTGGGTGGTGCCGTAGGTGCCGTTGAAGTTGTAGAAGTCGTGGCGGATGGGCTCATAGTTCTCGCCGAGGGTGTAGTCGTGCATGCGGACGTACTTCGGCATGGTGTAGCCCACCGGGCCCAGCACGGAGGCGGCCCAGCCGAACTGCCACTGCGTTGCCCAGTCAGCCTGCCAGTAGAGGTCGGTGGTGATGTCGGTCACGAGCACCATCTCGGTCTCGGCGGTGGCGCGCAGGTGCAGCGGCGGATCGATCGTGCAGGAGACGACCGTCAGCGCCAGCAGCGGGAGGAGGAAGATCCGTTTCAAGGCTTTCATCACTTCACCCTCCTGTTAAAAAGATCGATTCCGAAGGAGGCCCAGATACGGGTCGGGCCACCCCAGATCCAGCGATTGTTGCGCGGCACGAAATCCTCCGGCTTGCCGGCATAATCGTAATAGTACCAGCCCAGCGCGTTGTCTTCATAGACATACGGGTCGTAGGCGGAATAGAAGGCACCGAGCGTGATGCCCAGATCAAAGTAGAACCGCTTGCCCAGCAGCCACTTGTAGCCCGCACCTGCCGAGAGGCCGATTCCTTCGCCCTGCCAGCCCTTGTTGTTGAAGCCGACGCCGAAACGGGCCAGGTTCATGTTGCCGATAACATAAGGCCCGCTGTAGCGGCGGATATGCGGCCGGAAGTAGCGGCGGCCGGAGAAGGTGATGTTCTGGATCTGCATAAAACGGTGGGTGTCCCAGTGTTTCCACATGGGCCACTCCACATCCACGCCGTAGGTCCACTGGCCGATGAGCGGATAGTACTCCAGCCCGAGGCTCGGGATGGAGGTCATGCCATAGCCGGGAATATACGTGACATCGTAGAGCAGGTTCGTACTCAGACCGATAACGGGGTGAATGGTCCGGGCCGGAAGCTCTACGACAGCGTCTTCAACAAGGGAAGGTATGGTACCGGTCGAGATCGCAAAGGATTCGACCGGAGCGGGAATTGAGTCCCTGGCTCCGACCACGGTGTCGGGCAGGGATTTGAGGGGATCCGATTTGACAGGTTGCGGTTCCGCCACCACCGTCTCGGGCGTCGGAACAGGTTTTTCTTCCGTCTGGGCATCCGGCTGTTCGGGGGCCTTTTCATAGACCATCACCACCACGCCGTAGCGCAGTTTGCGGTGGTGGTTGCGAAGCATCCAGGGATAGAGCGGGCCCACCTTCGGGTCGTTGCCCAAGCGGTTGGCCAGCCGCCATTTACGGGTGTCGTTGGCAATGGTCTTATCATCCAGGATGCGCAGGATCCGATCGCGCGAAGCTTCGGTGATCCGCACCTCAGCCACGATTCGTTCGCGCAGGGCTTCCCAGGCTTCTCCGCCCGCGTCCACACGCACGCGCGTAGCAATAGGCGCATAGCGGGCGCGCAAGATCTTCGCCACGCTGCGGGCGCGGTGGAGACTGACGTTGCGGTTATACTCGAAGACACCTTCCGGGGAGGAAAAACCGGTTACCTCAATTCCCTCGATCCGGTCCAGTCCGATACTCTCGATCAGACGGAACACCGAATCCATCGCCGCCTGGTTGGAGGCGTAAGAAGGGTCGTATTGAATCTCATTGATACGGAAGTGAACGGGGATGCGAACGGCGCGGGCCGTCTCCGCGCGAAGCGGAAAAGCAGCTGCCGAAAGAACCAGCAGCGCACTGGCTAATAGTATTTTACCCCGTTTTCTCATACGCTATTTGTTTCAAATCGAAAAACCAAATAGTCGTTTGACGGGGCAAAGGTACAAAAAAAGAGCCAATGTTGTTAAATAATTAACAACTTATAAACAAGGGAGGTGCGCTGGAGGCGTTTCTATTCAGGTTTCAGCACGGAAGCCAGACAGAGTTCATCCATCTGCGTCTGATCGATTTCCGAGGGGGCGTCGAGCATCACGTCGCGGCCCATGTTGTTCTTCGGGAATGCGATGTAGTCACGGATGGTTTCCTGCCCGCCGAAGAGGGCGCAGACGCGGTCGAATCCGAACGCCAGGCCGCCGTGGGGCGGAGCGCCGAACCGGAAGGCGTTGATGATGAAGCCAAACTTGGCCTCCGCATCCTCCGCGGAGATACCCAGAATCTCGAACATCCGCTTCTGAACCTCCGCCTCGTGGATTCGGATGCTGCCGCCGCCGAGCTCCACGCCATTGAGTACGAAGTCATACGCATTGGCGCAAACGCGCTCGAGGTCTTCCTTTTTGTTGGAATAGTACCAGTCGAGGTGTTCCGGCTTGGGAGCCGTGAAGGGATGGTGCATCGCGTAGAAGCGCTGGGTCTCGTCGTCCCATTCGAAGAGCGGGAAATCCACCACCCAGAGGGGCGCGTAGTCGAAGGGTTTGCGCAGATCGAGGCGGTTGCCCATTTCGATACGGAGCACGCCGAGCTGCGTCTGGGTCTTGCGCTTGGGGCCGCAGAGAATCAGCACCAAGTCGCCCTTTCCGGCGCCAGCCGCTTCGGCCGCCTGCTGGAGGATTTCGGGCGTATAGAACTTATCCACAGAGGATTTGATGCTGCCGTCCGCATTCCAGCGGATATAGACCAGTCCCTTGGCGCCCACCTGCGGACGCTTGACCCATTCGGTGAGTTCGTCAAGCTGTTTGCGGGTGTATTCGGCCGCGCCGGGAACGGCGATGCCGCCCACATATTCCGCGCCGTCAAAGACGCTGAACCCGTGGCCCTGCAGCAGGGCGGAGAGCTCGTGCAGTTTCATGCCGAACCGGATGTCCGGCTTGTCGCTGCCGTAGTTATCCATCGCATCGTACCAGGTGATGCGGGGCATCGGGTTGGGAATGTCGAAGTTGTGGATGGTCTTGAACAGGTGGCGCATCATGCCCTCGAAGAGGTTCAGCACATCCTCCTGCTCCACAAAACTCATCTCGCAGTCGATCTGGGTGAATTCGGGCTGGCGGTCGGCGCGCAGGTCTTCGTCGCGGAAGCAGCGCACGATCTGGAAATAGCGGTCGTAGCCGGCCACCATCAGCAGCTGCTTGAAGGTCTGGGGGCTCTGAGGCAGGGCGTAGAATTCGCCTGGGTTCATACGGCTGGGCACCACGAAGTCGCGGGCGCCTTCAGGGGTGGACTTGATGAGGCACGGGGTCTCGATCTCCATAAAGCCGTGGGCGTCGAGATAGTTGCGTACCTCGTGCGCCATACGGTGACGGAGAGTCAGGGCGTTCTTGAGGGGATTGCGGCGCAGGTCCAGATAGCGGTAGCGGGCGCGAAGCTCTTCTCCTCCGTCGCTGACATCCTCGATGGTGAAGGGAGGTATCTCCGAAGGATTGAGGACGTTGACATTGTCGAGAAGGATCTCGATGTCTCCGGTGTCCATCTTCGGGTTCTTGCTCTGGCGTTCGGCGACGCGGCCGGTGACCTGGATCACGTATTCACGTCCCAGGCCTGCGACTGCCGCCGCAACGGCTTCGTCGCTGTTCGCGTCAGCCACTAGCTGGGTTATGCCGTAGCGGTCGCGAAGGTCAACGAATGTCATTCCTCCCATCTTCCGGACCCTCTGTACCCATCCGGCGAGAGTCACGGTCTGCCCTGCATTCGCAAGGCGCAATTCACCACAAGTATGTGTCCTGTACATAATAGCTAGTTATTTTATTTCTTCTGTTTCCTCTACCAGTTCTTCCATCTTCATCTGCAGCTGCCTTCCGCTCATATACACCAGGTGAGTGCGGTCGATGATTTCTGCAGCCCACATAAAGTAGGCATCCGCATTCAGGTGCAGGCCGTCGATCGAGTACTCATCCTTGAGGTATCCATCCTCGTCGCTGAGGACGGCGGCTATGTCGACATAGTAGTATTTGTATTTGTCGGCTGCTGCCTGGAGGTATTTGTTGAGCTCGTATACCTTGGGGTTGACCTCGCCGCTTCGGGCGTTCTTGGCGGCCATAGGCAGGGTTGACTGGACGTACAGATAGGTTGTCGGAAGCTCTTTCTTGATCTTTGCGATGAGCTGGTCATATTCCTTCCACACCTGGTCGGCGCTGCGGTTGGGGTTGGTGAGGTCGTTGATGCCCGCCATCAGGTAGATGGCTACGGGCTGGTCGGCGATCACGTCGTCAAGACGGTTGTAGATGCCTTTGACCACATCTCCGCCTACACCCCTGTTGGTAGTGTGGACTATCGGGAAAAGTTCCTCCCACGGTCCGCGGCGGGTGATGCTGTTGCCGAGGAACATTACGCTGTGGGTATTCCCGGGCAGAGCGTTGAAGATAGACACGCGGTTGTGATGTGCGGGGCTGATCTCGGGATACTCGTGGTCGTTGGCCTTGATGGCCTTTACGGCGTCTTCCGACAGCCTGCTGTAGACTTTGTTGGCTACCATCTCATAGCCCAGGCCGTTGAGGCTTCGGCCGTCGTAGGTGTACTCCTCGGCGATGCGGCCGGTGGCGTCAGTCATATTGCTGAGGTCGAGGAAGGTGAAGACACCGTCTGCCTCGGCTGCGTCCTTGATGCCCTTGTTGGCCTTGCCGATTGCCTTGACTCCTTCGTCCTTGACCTGGAGGTCGGCGAGGATGCCGAGGTAGTAGAGCTCTGTGGCGGGAGAGATGAGGTGGGCACGGCGGAAAATCTCCTTGACATTGGCGATGACGGTGTCAGCGGCGGCTGCGGCCTGGCCGTCGGGAGCCCTCTTGATGTCCTGCAGGCCGGCGCTCACGAAAATCTTGCGCGGCTGTGCCTTGGCGATGTCGTCGATGAGGCACAGGGCGTGGGGCGTGCCTGAGTACATAATGCCGCGGTTGACGAAGGTGGTGTCCTGGAAGAAATCGGTCCACTCGCCGAAGTCGATGATTTCGTCGCCGAGCATAACGATGTTGTCAGGATATATGGGAAGGTCGGCGAATACTCCGGTCTTCTCGATATAATAGTCTTTGTAGTCTGTCCAGGTGGGCTCTGCTACTTTGTCGAGCCTTTTGTTCTGGCAGCTGCCGGTCAGAAGGACGGCGGCGAAAGCGGCCAGCGTGAAGAGTGTGATACTGCGTTTCATATCGTAGATTAATTTATTATCAGACATTGAAAAGGAAATGCATTATGTCGCCATCGCCTACGACGTAGTCCTTGCCTTCGCTGGCAAGTTTGCCGGCGGCCCTGCAGGCTGCCTCGCTGCCGTAGTTGATGAAGTCTTCGTACTTAATGACCTCTGCGCGGATGAAGCCTTTCTCGAAGTCGGTGTGGATGACGCCGGCGGCCTTGGGGGCCTTGTCGCCCTTGTTGATGGTCCAGGCGCGGACTTCAGGCTCTCCTGCGGTGAAATAGGTCTGGAGGTTGAGCAGCGAGTAGGCTTCGCGGATGAGGCGTTCCACTCCGGAGTGTTCGAGGCCTATCTCCTCGAGGAACATCTGGCGCTCGTCGTAGCTCTCGAGTTCGGCGATCTCGCTCTCGATGCGGGCGGCGATCACCATCATCTTGGCGTCTTCGGCCTTGATGGCTTCTGCCACCGCCTCGGTGTATTTGTTGCCTTTGGCTGCGGAGTTCTCGTCGACGTTGCAGACGTAGAGCACGGGCTTGCAGGTGAGCAGACAGAACTCCTTGGCAAGACGCTCCTCGTCAGGGTTCTGGGGCACCACCTCGCGGGCGTTGCGGCCCTGCTCCAGGACGGCTTTGTAGCGCTCGAGCATCTCCCAGGCCTTCTTGGCGTTCTTGTCGCCTCCGGTCGTAGCCTGCTTGCGCACTTTCTCGATGCGGTTGGTGACTGTCTCGAGGTCCTTGATCTGGAGCTCCATATCCACCACTTCCTTGTCACGGACGGGGTCCACGCTGCCGTCTACGTGCACGATGTTGCCGTCGTCGAAGCAGCGGAGCACGTGGAGGATCGCGTCGGTCTCGCGGATGTTGGCCAGGAACTGGTTGCCGAGGCCCTCACCCTTGCTGGCGCCTTTGACCAGGCCGGCGATGTCGACTATCTCGACCGTGGCGGGGACGACTCTCTTCGGGTGCACCAGCTTCTCGAGCTCCTCGAGCCTGTGGTCGGGCACGTTGGTCGAGCCGATGTTAGGCTCGATGGTGCAGAACGGGAAGTTCGCACTCTGCGCCTTGGATGAGCTGATACAGTTGAACAGGGTCGATTTTCCTACGTTGGGAAGCCCTACTATTCCGCATTTCAGAGACATAGTCCTATATTTATTACAATCCTGCAAAGATATGCAAAATATTGTACAAAAAAACGGCCTCGCGAAGCGCGAAGCCGTGAACCTTTATGCCAGCGGGCTGTTATTCTGCAGGTGTCTCCAGAGGAAGAGTGTTTGCAGGGAGTGAAGGCTGGCCTTCAGCAGGGATAGTCTGCTCGATCATCTCACGGACGTTGTCTTTGCCTGCCCTCCTGTTGGGAATGAGGAAGGTGGCTGCGATGCAGAGGACCATAACGGCTGCTGCCAGAACCCAGGTGGTCTTCTCGAGGAAGTCGGCTGTCTGACGTACGCCGAAGGTAGTGTTGCCGGAAGCGAAGTTGGCTGCCAGTCCACCGCCTTTTGAATTCTGCACCAGGACTACGAGTGTCAGAAGGACACTTATCACCATAATAATGACTGATACGGTTATATAAGCTGCTTGCATATCGTTATTTTTTTGTTTTTTCTTTACATCTCTCAATGAGGGCTGCAAAGTAAGTGTTTTTTTCCGGATAAAACAAAATAAGTTTTTTGTAAATATCTATGGCTCTTCGATAAAAGCCCTGACTGTAGTAGATGCCGGCAAGAGTTTCGGTGCAGACCTCGCCGGTGTCCGGGATCTGCTGCGGATTTTCGCTGGTCAGGATGACGGCGGCGCGGTCGAGCGAGCTGGCCAGATTGCTCTTTGGGGTGAAGTGCAGGTCGGAGTAGGATTCGCCGGCTGCGGCCAGCTCCTCGAAGTCCTGTCTCGAGAAGTAATCACCTCCGGGCACCCTGCGGCGCTCCGGCTGCGGGGCCGGCTCTGCAGGCACCTCTACGGGCGCTTCGCGGGGGATCTCCACGGGGGCGTCGTCGCGGTGGTCCTCTTCGGGACGCACGTCGGCCCGCATCGGGATGCGGCCCAGCACCACGCGGTCATACAGCCTGACACGGTCCGGCACATAAAGGCCCACCTTGCGGGCGGCAGGACGTATGTACTCCCGGTCCAGGGCAGCCATCTTCGCGAAATACTCCGCACGCGCCACGGCGAACCACGGGTATTTCTCCATAGTTTCTTCAAGACCGTGGATGTCGAGAGTCCTTATGTCGCGAGCTTGTGGCATAGGCGTCTACCATTGTGCTACCGAAGCGTTGAAGATGTCTTCGACCAGCGTTTCTACTATATCGTCGCAGAGAGAGGCCTCGACCGCATCCAGCGACAGCTCGGAGTTGTAGTCCTGGAAAGCGGCGAACTGCTTGTTCTCGAAATTCTCCTCGGGGTGGAGGACGTTGATGAAGGTGGCCTTGGCCGTAATGGTGAGCCTGTTCTGGGCTGCCACCTCATTGGCTGTCACGGCCTGGGCCCTCACGTCGTAGGACTCGATGGTCACCGTCAGCTGCAGGTCGCCGTCCTCTTCGACATCCTTGAGGCTGGTCAGCTTCTTGAATTTGTCTTTCAGCGACTCGGTGAAGGTGTTTGCGAGGGTCGGGTTGACCTTCAGGGCGTTGTTGACCACGGGTTCTATGGTTATGGTCTGTACGTCCGGCTTGATGGACGTGCCGGAGAACGAATAGATGCCGCAGCTGCTGAGGGCTGCAAGGCAGAGGACCATAGTCAGTATGCAGGCTGTCTTTCTCATTCCAGTCCTAGCTCCTTTATTTTACGGTAGAGTGTCCTTTCAGAAAAGCCGAGCTCCTCGGCGGTGGCCTTGCGGCGGCCTCCGTTGCGCTCCAGAGCCTTTATTATCAGTTCGCGGGTGGCGTCCTGCAGGGATACGGGAGCCGCCGGGCGGTCAGACAGGTCTTCGTGCTGCACTTCCTCGGCCTTGTCGGCAGGATGTCCGTCGTGCTGCTCCTCGATGTTGTAGATGTCGTCGATCAAAAGACCGTCGGTAGCGTGACGGCTCTGGGCGGGCAGGGTCGTGGGCTGCTGCATCTCGTCGACGCGCTGCTTGAGTTCCGATATCTCCTGGCGCAGCTGGAAGAGGATCTTGAAGATGATGTCGCGGTCGCTGAGGTAATCGGCGCTGTGGGCCCCTGTCAGCGCGGGCACGTTGTCTTCGCTGTCGACCGGCAGATATTTCTGGAGCACTTCGGCGTGGATGTGACGGTCCTTCTCGAGGATGGAGATCTGCTCGGCTACGCTCTTGAGCTGGCGCACGTTGCCGGGCCAGCGGTAGTTCTGGAGCATCTGCACAGCTCCTTCGTCGAGCCGCACGGCAGGCACGTTGTATTTGTCGGCATAGTCGAGGGCGAACTTGCGGAACAGCAGGTGGATGTCCTCCTTGCGCTCGCGCAGGGCCGGAACCTTGATGGGCACTGTGTTCAGACGGTAGAAGAGGTCTTCGCGGAAGCGGCCGGCGGCCACTGCGTTGCGCAGGTTGATGTTGGTGGCTGCAACCACCCTCACGTCGGTCTTCAGAACCTTTGAGGAGCCCACCCTGATGAACTCGCCGGTCTGCAGCACGCGCAGCAGGCGCACCTGGGTGGAAAGGGGCAGCTCCGCCACCTCGTCGAGGAAGAGCGTGCCGCCGTTGGCCTCTTCGAAATATCCTTTGCGGGACTCGGTAGCCCCGGTGAATGCGCCCTTCTCGTGTCCGAAAAGCTCGGAGTCTATGGTGCCGTCCGGGATGGCGCCGCAGTTGACGGCGATGTAGACGCCGTGCCTGCGGGGGCTGCGGTCGTGGATGATCTGGGGGATGAACTCCTTGCCGACGCCGCTTTCTCCGGTTACGAGCACAGAAAGGTCGGTGGCCGCCACCTGGCACGCCACCTCGATCGCCCTGTTCAGCTCAGGATTGTTTCCTATGATGCTGACACGCTGTTTTATCTGCGTCAAATCCATACTTTGCAAAGTTAAGAAAATTTGAATTATTTGCTTATTAATGTTATTTTTGTAGGACCTGTGCACTGAAATTAACAACCATAAAAAATACAAACAACATCCGACATGAAAAGAAATCTTAGAAGCATTTTGGCATTTGCAATTGCTGCATTCACTCTCGTTTCCTGCAACAATGCCGCAAAGATGGCAGAGCTTGCCGACCAGGTGAAGATTACTTGTAATCCTGAAGTTCTGGAAGTTGTCGCAGGCAACATCGACGCCGATGTTACCGTCAACTTCCCTGCTGACTATTTCCTCCCGAAGGCCCGTCTGACCGTTACCCCCGTCCTCAAATATCAGGGTGGCGAGGTCGCAGGCACTCCGTTCGAGTATCAGGGCCAGAAGGTTACCGAGAACTACAAGATGGTGTCTAAAGACGGCGCCGCCATCAAGGAGCACGTAAACTTCAAATATGTGCCCGGTATGGAGAAATCTGAGCTCGTAGCCCGCGCTAAAGTACGCTATAAAGGCAAAACTTACGAATATCCCGGCGACATCAAGATTGCTGACGGTGCCAACACCACCTATATGCTCGCCGACAAGAACGGCGTGTTCCATCTGATGGCCGACAACTACCAGGAAGTAATCCCCGAGGAAGTCGAGGCTCAGATCCTCTACCTCATCAACAGCGCCACAGTACGTCCCAGCCAGCTCACCACTTCTGACATCAATGACTACAAGGCCCAGGTTGCCGACGTGATGAACGACGAGCGCCGCACCATCAAGGGCACCGACATCGTTGCCTACGCTTCTCCGGATGGTCCCGAGGCCAAGAACAACGTCCTTTCTTCACAGCGCGAGTCTTCAGCCGAGAGGGCTTTCAAGACCGTATCCAAGAATCTTGAGACCGGAGCTGTCAACGCCAAGAGCATCGGTGAGGACTGGGAAGGCTTCAAGGAGCTCGTAAGCGCTTCCAATATGCAGGACAAGGACCTCATCCTCCGCGTGCTTTCTATGTACAGCGATCCCAACGTCCGCGAGCGTGAGATCAAGAATATGTCTTCAGTCTACAAGTCACTCGCCGACAACATCCTTCCTGAACTGCGCCGTGCACGCTTCATCACCAACGTTGAGTTCAAGAACTACACTCCCGAGGAGCTGACCGCCCTTGTAAGCAGCAACATCGACGTTCTCGACGAGGAAGCCCTCCTGCGTGCCGCCACCCTCGTGAAGGACCCTGCCGCAAAACAGAACATCTACCGTCAGGCCATCCAGAAGTTCGGAAGCGACCGCGCCCGTTTCAACTCAGCTGTTGAATACCTCAACGCAGGCGACCTTGCATCAGCCAAGAGCGCACTTTCAGGCGTCAAGAGCACTGAGGGTTGCGTAACCAACCTCAAGGGTGTCGTAGCAATGCGCGAAGGCAACATCGACGAGGCTGCCCGCCTGTTCGCAAGCACTGAGTGCCCGAACGCCAAGATCCATGCAGGCACCATCGACATCCTCAACGGTAACTATGCCGCTGCAGCCCAGAAGCTCGCCGGCACCGGTTCTCCGAACGAGGCTCTCGCTTACATCCTCACAGGCCAGCTCGACAAGGCTGCCGCCGCTGTCAAGGGTGACGACGCACGTGCCGCTTACGAGCGCGCTATCATCGCTGCCCGCCGCGGTGACGCCGCTGCCGCACAGAGCGCCCTGAGAGCTGCCGGCGTTGACCGCGAGCTTGCCGCCCGCATCGCCAACGACGTAGAGTTCGCAAAGGTCCGCTAAGCTCCTTTGCCGGATAAACAACAAGGGTCGGCTGAATCCAGCCGGCCCTTATTGTTTTTGCCCTTCCGTGAAGGGGTGATTACTTCTCCGCAATCCAGCGCGTCATCGTGCTGACGAGCAGCAGCTCGGCCGCCAGATAAGTGGCAATGACTATTGCGTGGCGCAAAAAGAAGTCAGTGTCGTAAAAGACATTGACGGCCACGAGGGTGTCAGAGAAGATGAACAGCAGACCTCCGATGATGATGCGCCAGGCCAGAGGGCGGCGGCGCAGCGCCCAGATGCCGCCGAAAGCAGGCACGAAGGGCAGCACGATGGCGTAGATGATCAGGGCTGCAGTCATCGGGAATCCGATGTTGAAGGCAGCGGCAGCCAAGGGGCCGATCACAAGCGGCAGCGACCACACAATTGACTCCTTCCATCCGGAAATGTTGCCGATTTTGTTCATAAGAACGGAGATGTAGAACAGGTGTCCGACCAGGAAGGCGCCCAGTCCAAGCGCAAAGAAGAGGAAGCTGATGTCGCTGAACTCCAGAAACACGTCTCCCGCCCAGTGGAATGCCATACCTGTGACGAGCAGGGTTGTGAGTTTGCCCTTATGCTCGGGAAGCAGCGCGCACAGTGTGGCAACGGCAAGGGCAGGGATCAGGAAAGGTTTGATGTACACGGGCGCCGTCTCGTTCCCGATGGCGAGCAGCAACACGTCGACAAATGCTATTGCAAGGAAGATGATTCCGGCAATGCGGGCAGATTTTTTCATCAGTATCTGAGTGTTGTGAATTTTTTGCGGACGTCGCTCCAGCGGTAGTAAGGGCCGCTGACGGGTTCTACGCCCATAAGGGCGGTCTCGCGCTCATTGACGAGGAACTTGACCAGGACATCGCCGCCTTTCTTGTTCTTGTAGAATATCATCTGGAGGTTGGCGGCGAAAGGAGTCATCCAGGGTCCGAACCATTTCAGGTTGACCTCTTCCGTAGCCAGGTTCTGTCCTATGCCTTCCAGGCCCATTGCGGAGCACATTGCGATGAAGGGATAGTCGTGGCCGAAGCGCAGGTCGGCGCAGAGGGCGTCCTTCGAAGTGTCGGCAAGGACCTCGTCGGCCTTGTCAACGATGTCTTTCACCGTGAGCAGCGCCGGCAGCATACGTATGTGGCCGAAGGCCTTGGAGTTGGCCTGGCCGAGATAGAGGGAGATGTTGTTGCGCGCCCAGTTGTTGTAGATGCTCTCTTCGGGAAGCAGGGGGAAGATGTCCTCGAGTTCGAAAGAAGCGGTGATTCTCGCCACTGCGTACACCTGGCTCTCGAAGCGCGAGAAGCGGCCTACTATCTCCGAAGCCTTTTTGGTGTCGGTGAAGAACCGCGACAGGAAGGCGACAGAGTCGGTGCGGTCCATATCCAGTTTGGCAATCTCCGCATACATCTCCCTGCTGAAGCTCGGAACCTCGGGGTCAATATATTTCTGGTAGGTCTCGCCTGCGTCCCAGGATATTTCGAACTTGGGGTCGAGCTCCGTGAGACGGTCGGTGAAGGCAGTCATACTGATAAGGACGCGCGGCACGGTGCTGGAGATGGCGCGGATATTCTTGCTGCCTTTCTTGAAGACGTCGGGGAAGCGCTTGTACATCCTCTCGGCTATGCCGCGGTGCTCGCGCGCACCGGGAGGCGTCAGGCGGCCGTCCATTCCGTTATGGGCAGCCAGACACTGTTTGGCCCTCTCGAGCACGGTCTTTCCGTCTTCTTTCAGGATTCCGGCGGCAGCTGCTCTCTCGAGGGATATGATGAGGGCCCTGTAATTGGCCTCATCCCAGTTGGAACGGGAGCCGTGACGGCCGTAGTGGCTGATGTAGAAAGGTTTGTAGCCCTTGGGGGCAGGAGTGTCTGCATAGGGGCCGCCCTCATATCCGTCTGTGTTTATGCCGGAGCGGAAAGGGTTTTCACGCAGGAGAGCTTCGTATTCTGGGTTGTGATTTTTCTGGGCGTCTGCTGTCAGGACAGCGAACACGACAGCAAGAGTCGCAACAAGGAATTTTCTGATATGCATCTCATTTAGCTTAGAATCATCTGTAAAGATAATAAAAATGCCTACTTTTGCAATTATGAGACTCTACAATTGCATATTTCTGCAGAGTTCCGAGGCTGCCAAGGCGGCGGCCGACGACCTGCTGGCAAAAGCCGACGCAGCCAGGTCGGCCCTCGACGGCAAGTCTCCCGACGAGATCCTGCACACTCTGATGGAGGCAGCCATCCGCTTCGGGCTGAAACTGCTTGCCGCACTTGCCATCTTCATTATAGGCGCCTGGCTCATCAAGACCATCCGAAAGAGGGTCCACAAGAGCCTGCTGCAGCGCAAAGGACAAGACACCACCCTCGTCACATTCATCGACAGCTTCGTCGGAATGCTCCTGTGGATACTGCTCATCGCCATCTCCATCGGCGCCCTGGGCATCAACACCACCAGCATCGCAGCCCTCCTGGCTGCTGGAGGTATGGCCATCGGTATGGCTCTCAGCGGCACGCTGCAGAACTTCGCCGGCGGCATTATGCTCCTTGTCTTCAAGCCTTTCAAGGCCGGTGACTTCATCGAGGCGCAGGGCCATTCAGGCACCGTCAAGTCGATGAACATCGTGGCCACTACCATACTGACCCGCGACAACCGCACGGTCATCCTCCCCCACGGAGCTCTCGCGAACGGCAACATCACCAACTACTCCGCCCAGCTCGTCAGGCGCGTGGAATGGACTGTGAACGTGCCCTACGGCAGCGACAGCACCCAGGTGATGAACGAACTTATGAGCATACTGAAGGCCGACGGCCGCATCGTCGACTCGAAGGCCGAGCACGCCGACGACCCCTTCGTAGGGCTTTCGGCAATGAAGGACAGCAGCCTGGAGTTCACGGTAAGGGCCTGGGTCAAGACCGAGGACTACTGGGCAGTATTCTTCGACATCAACAACAAGATATACACTGAACTGCCCAAGAAGGGCATCAACTTCCCGTTCCCCCAGATGGACGTCCATATTTCGCAACAGCAATAAAACTGACAGCTATGATACCCACCCCGCACATCGCCGCCACCAAAGACCTCATCGCAAAGACAGTGCTTATGCCCGGAGACCCTTTCCGCAGCAAGGCCATCACCGACGTGTTCCTCGAGAATCCCGTCCTGGTCAACAACATCCGCGGAGCGCAGGGCTACACCGGCACCTACAAGGGCAAGCCGGTCACCATTATGGCCAGCGGAATGGGCCAGCCGTCCATCGGCATCTACTCCTTCGAGCTGTTCGACTATTATGACGTGGACCAGATCATCAGGGTCGGGACTATGGGCGCCGTGAGCGACGCGACTCCCCTGCGCAGCATCGTCATCGGCCGCAGGGCCTACTCCAACACGAACTTCCTAAATTTCTACATAAAGAACGGCAACGCCCCGGGATATGTCGCAGCCGACGAAGAGCTGACAGAGAGAGCTGTCGCCGTAGCCGAGGCCGGAGGCTACACCTACAACTGCGGTGACATAATGAGCAGCGACACCTACTACGCCGACATCGACGAGGTGGCCATCTGCAACCGCCTGGGCCTGCTCGGCATCGAGATGGAAGCCGCCGCCCTCTACCTCAACGCACAACGCTGCAGCAAGAAAGCCC
>JAEEGH010016873.1_pt1 | contig 15658 bp, 9 predicted proteins | sample 9134181 | NCBI WGS metagenome assembly JAEEGH01 (sample SAMN16246544, study PRJNA631951) | gut metagenome | biome: gut microbiome; feature: rumen; material: DP-attached | host: Bos | place: Iran: Karaj | collected 2018-10 | reverse complement strand
TTTATATTTTTGGTTTTGCTATATAATATAGTTTCTGTAGTCGCTAACTTAAATCAAAAAGCGGCTGTGACTTTTGGGTCACAACCGCTATGCTACAAAAACCGTGCCAAACTATTTATTTTGCCAAATTGTCACGGCTCGGGCGCAATATGTCATTATATCCGATGGCGCGCATACCTTGTTGTACGCTGCGGGCATTCTGCTGAGCGCCCAACAGACTGGTGTGCGTGTGGTCGTGGTTGAAGTAGGCCTTGGCTGCTTCTCGACCGATGGCATCCAGATAATCGGCAGTAAGGTTGTGGACGTCAATGAAATCCACGCCCGTAGCATCAATCACTTCGCGATACCATTTGCCGTACGAGTCGTTGCGGCGTTCGATGTTCGGACCCTTGCTATTGTCCGTTGGTCGTGCCTCTCCTGGTTCGGGCCAGATGTTACGTGGCGTCAGACTGAGCAGGATAGGGGTGGCACCCTTCTCGCGGGCATCGTCAATGAACTTGCGCAGGTACCAACCGAAACTATAGACCGTCAGATATTCGCCTGTGGTCTCGTGCTTATAGACATGGGTCGAATCCTTGCCTGTTGCAATCTCGTTACGGTCTTTGCCGCGTCCAATCTCGTTGCCCGTGTCGTTATGTCCGAACTGGATGAGCACGATATCGCCTGGTTGCAGCGAGTTATAGACCTTGTCCCAACGACCCTCGCGGAGGTAGGTGCGACAAGAGCGACCTGCCATGGCCTCGTTGGCAAAAGTGACCTTGGTGGAATCGAATACCAGATAACCTTGGCTACCCCAACCCCACATACCGGTCGAGTCCTTGTCCGCATTCTTGCAAGTGCTGTCGCCACAAAGCCAAACTACTGGTTTGCCGGGCTTGCGGTTCACCTGAGCGGTGACAGGAGTGAGGTCCACCAGATAATCCTTCAGTTTGCAGTCGGGACACTGCTGGATGGCGAGGGCAGCGCTGTAGGCATTGTTTTCGGCACCGAACTTACTGGTGTGAATCTTATCGACATAGTAGAACATATAGTCGGTCTTGCGGTGACCGAAACTCTCCAATCGCTTGGCACTCACATCCTCCAGATCGACGAAAGGTACGTTCATCTCCTCGGCAATAGCTTTCTGCCAAGCCGTGATGGTCTCTGTCTTTCGGGTGATGGTGGTGTCGTTGTCCCAACTGTTGCGTGGGGTCAATGAGCAGAGGATAGGGTTTGCTTTCTTGGCGCGTACGTCGCGAATGAACTTGCGCAAGTATTCGCCGTAGCTATAGACATCCTCCTCTCGGCCATTGTCTTTCGGGTTGCGACAGTCGTGCAAGGTGACGTGAACCACCGTATCGGGGTCAATGCCATGGATGCTGTTGCGGGCCGTGAAAGTGTCCAATGGTCCGTTGTCGTTGTGGCCCAACTGAATAAGCACATAGTCACCTTTCTTCACCCCTTTGAGCACATCGGGCCACAATTGGTTGTAGAAAGTGCGGGTCGATGTGCCGCCCAGGGCATGGTTTTCCACCGTAATCTTGGTCGTGTCGAACCACTGGTATGCAAAAGCGCCCCAGCCCCACTGACCATTGTTTCCGTTCCCCTTCGTGCCAGTTCGCATGGTGCTGTCGCCGATGAGCAACAACACAGGGTTCTTCCCTTTGCGACTTGACCCAGGTACTGGACGGGCATACTTGTTGCCCACATCATCACTCTTCTTATATTTATCTACGGTCGTGTCGTTCACGCCGTTCGCATCTTTCTTTTGCTGGGCGACGGCTCCTGTTGCCAGTAGCAGACAGAGGGCCGATATCAAGATTTTTTTCATTTGTTTAGTTTATGGGTAAATATGGGGTTGATGAGAATAGCCTTGATGGATTCTATGGCGAAAACTTCACACGCAGTATTAACGTGAACGAAGTGAACCATTAACGCGAAGCCATTAACACGTAGCGAAGCGGAGTATTAGTGTTCGCATCGCGAGCTTCTTTAGTTTCCATCCGGTTTGGTCATGTTCACGAATGGGCTGTTGTTCCAGTGGAATGACTCAACGGGATCGGGTTGAGCAGGATCGAAGCCTTGGAAGTCGGAACTGATGTGCTTCTTGAGTTCTTCGAGGTTCGACTGGAGGATGCCCTGCACCACCATCTTGGCAATCTCGTAAGCCCCGTAGGGGTTGAAGTGAGTGTTGTCGGCCAATGCCTTAGGCTGGTCGGGCCAAGTATTGGCGGGATAGTGTACAAACGCCTGGGTCGATTTCTCAGGTCCCATCGCCTCGTAGAAAGCCTTCGTCATGTCCTGAAGGTCGATGCAGAGCAACTCTTCACGTTTAGCGATGTCGCGGACGGCAGCCGGATAGTCCTTGTGCGTATTCTCGACGACGTTACCCTTGAAGAATCGGCGCATGGTTGGCGTGCAGAGAATGAAAGTGGCACCCTTGGCGCGGCACTGGTCCAAGATGAATTTCACGTTGCGGCTGAAGGCATAGTAGGCACCATTGCCAGGTCGGTTGTCGGCTTTCTGGTCATTGTGACCAAACTCCAAAATCACAAAGTCGCCTTTCTTCAGGCGGCTGTAGATTTTCGCCCAACGGTTCTGAGCCAGGAACGACTCGGCGGCCAATCCGCTTTCGGCATAGTTGGCGACACTGAGTCGGTCATCCAGGAAGCGGGGCACCATCTGACCCCACGAGGCCCACGGTTCGTTGCTCTGGTCCACTACCGTGCTGTTGCCGCACAGGTAGAGGGTGGGCGACACAGTGTCGAGTTCTATCTTGATGCTCTGCACGGCAGGGGCGTCTCCGTTCACCTCGATGGTGAGTTTCTCGTCCCAATGCAGTTTGCCGTCCTCGTTCTTCTTCAACTTCACCTGGTCGGCTTGACCTTTCTCGTTGATGAAGTGGACGTTACGCTTGTTGACAATGAAGGTCTTGGTGACCAACTCTCCGCGTTTGGTGGCGAGGTTTTCGATGAAGAGGCGGCGACTCTCGCAGCGGATGGAGGTCACGGCAGCGCGTTTCTTGCTGCCCAAGGTGACTGTCACGCGGTAGTTGCCGTCGGGCACATTGGCCGATACGAAAAATGGGGTTGACGACTTGCCGTCCCACGATGTCTGGAGGTCATAGCCGTAGCCGACCGACTCTGAGAACACCGGCAACTTAGGCAGTTGCAATTCCAAGGTTTCGAAACTGGTAGTCTGTGCCTTCAGTAGCACGGCACAACACATCAAAAGTACAAAGGTTAGTCGTTTCATAATATTATAGGTATGTCCTAAAAATGTCATGTTGAGCGTAGCCGAAACATCTCTTTCGTTTTTCGGTAATAGAACAAGGATGGAGATTCTTCACGCCGTTCCGGATGACAATTTTTAGAAGTTACTTACTTTTAGCGTGGCAAAGGTACGTCTTTTTTGTCTTTTCTCCAAATTTTTCAAGGCTATTTTTCACAAGGGTTCCTTATTGTCATTCTTGTTCGATTGAATACACCCCTTTCCTCGCTTTCCTATTTTGTCTACGCTTGTTCCCTGTTGCCTATATAGTAAAGGTGCTAAATTAAACCGTTAAGGCGAATTTTTCTCCATAATAGTTTAATTCAGCACCTTTATGCATTGTTATATTTACTTATCCCTCCCTTTCTATTTTGCACGATGTTAAAGTGCATAGATTAGGACATAGAAGCGGAAGCGCTTGTTCCGTCGGCAATATAGAATTCCACTTCGACCGAGTCGCTCACGCTAAGGTCATCGGGAACGATGTCAAGGCTGTTGGAGACACAGGCTTTTGCCTCGCTGTTGGAATGAATGTAACGTGCCTCCGAGACTACGTCGAAACCTCTGTCTCCGTAGGTGATATTCTTGATGCCACCCAGTTGGCAACCTGCTGTTAGAGCCATGATCTTGGCTTTCTCCTGCGCATCCTTGACTGCGCGTTCGATGAGTTTCAGGGTAATGGGATGTGCATCGAGTACGGTGTAACTGATATCTATCTGTGCGTCGGGAATGAACTTGCCGATGCCACGGACAATTTTGTTCAGCAATACAGGGTCGATGCCTATATCAATCTTGAACCTTTGGTTGAGCTCAAAACCGTCCTTGACCGACCCTACATAAGAGCCACTGCTGTTGTATTGACTCTTTTCATGATCCGAAATATCGAAGTGAATACATTTGGCCAAATCGGCATTCTTCTTGTTGTATGTCAGTATCTCTCGAATCCAATGGGTGTTCTCTTGGGCGCGGGCATAAGAGTCGGCGTAAGTCTTGAATACGCTTTTTACTCTGATTGTCAATCGTGTCACATCGGGTACTACATGGATGCTCCCGCGTCCCTCTACTTTGATTGTTCCGTTTGTTGTCATAATTCTCCTAAATTTTGTTGTTCTAAATTTATTTTCTTGCAGAGATTCTCTGCTTCTTCTTGTTTTTTGTTGATGTGGTCGTTCGATTCGGCCGTGAGGGCATCAATGCCTTTTCTTGATTTTGATGGTCAACGAAATCTGGTTTTCAGGATGAGCGTCTGCGTTGATGTGGTTGATGCGGCATTCGAAGATGTCGCCCCATCCCATTTCCAGCAAGGAGGATAGCTCTTCGTTCTCGGCACGGGGAATGTATCCTAATAGGAAGTCCTCGTCTTGCTCCCGGTCGTAGAAGACTACAGCTACGGCATTTGGGTCATAGCGGTTGTCCTCATCGCGTTCCAATCTTAAGAGGGTTCCCACTTTCAGTTTGTCCCACACTTCGTCGGCGTCATGGTACTTTCTTCCTGCCAGGTGACAGTCCATGAAATACTTTTTCTTTGCTTCCATAATGGTAATCATTTGAGGGTTATTACTTATGTTCTTGGTGCAAAGATAAAGTCCTGTTGTTTCAAATCATGGTACAAGTTTGTGTATTTTTTACTTTTCTTCGTATTTTTCTATTATTTTGTGCAAAGATTCGCAGATGTTCACCGCTAACCATTGAGGATGAACTACTTTCAACCATTGCCCTCGAGATAGGATATAGCCCTTGAAATCCTCCGTTGGGCGAAGCAGGTATTCAAAGTCTGTGTATTCTTCCGTTTCTTTTATCTCCTTTTGCGAGAGGTGCAACGGAAGGTCGCGTAGGTAGTATTTTTCCAATCCATAGGCGCGAAGAACGATTCTTTCGGCTTTGGAGTTGTCGCCGATGACCACACCGAAACATTCGTCAAAGAAGTGTGTAGCATCGAAGTCTGCGTCGATTGTAAATTTCTCCGTCAGGACGTTTACTTCGTAGATGCGGTCGAACGAGAACATGGCAAAACCCTCATTGGGGAATTTGGCCAACATATACCAGCGTCGTCGGAAGAGCTTGATACAATAGGGCTCCACCGTAAACCGTTTGCCTTCGGCTGCGCTGTACCGTTTGTAGAATATTTCCACGCGATTGCTCTGTTTCATGGCCTGTATGACAGTGCGGAGGCCCGACCCGTCGGATGGTATGTGTTCCAGAAGAATGCGGTGTTGTAGTGATAGACTCTCGCTGATGAGGTTGCTTACGGACAAGGTGGATAGCATCCAGTTTTGTACGGACTCTTCTTGCAGCACCTCTTCGTTGCCAATATAATATCGGTAATTGTCCTTACGGTTGCATTCAATGTAGATGCCAAAGATGTCTTGAATGGCATCTTTGTGTCGATTGAAGGTGGTCCGTGCCATAGGAATACCGCCGCTCATTTCGGTGGTTACCCATTTTTCATTTATTTCAGTCAAGGAGATGCTGCCCGATTTGTGAATGGTGTTCACCAACCAGATGTACTCTTTAAATAAGGTCGGAATAGTCATGGTGTGGATGGTATTTATAAGTTGTTCAAAAGTAATTTGGACCAACTACTTAAACGTTGTCTTTCTTGGCGCAAATATAATCAATTATTTTGAATCAGAGTGCACACGGTGGAAGAAAATGATGTATGAGTACCCGATGTTGTCGTTGACAAAACAATTTTATATCTGTATTTCTTGCAATTATCCTCAATAGTGTGTATCTTTGCTCCGTCACAACACTCGTTTATAGTCCTTATTTCTGCTATGAGATTAAAAGCTTTGCTTCTCAGTCTGTTGTTCGTCTGTTCACTTTTGCTTGCTTCTTGCGGCGCCAAGCAGGAGCGGGACTATCTGTATGAACTCCTGCGTGACTTCGAGACTCGACCTTTTGGCTACGATAACCGTACCTGTAAATTGGCTTGTTTCGACGAGAATTCGGTCGATAGCACTTTCATCACTCTTTTTATTGATTATGAGGGTGGAGACAGTGTTTCGATTAAACTGATTAATGGTACGCCCCATTTGTGCCTTGGTTATTCAACTCCACCTCCACCGCCCCCACCACCAATGCCGGATGTTATTGAGCCCCTCGATAGTGCCGACATGCTGGATTTATCCGAATTCCCGACCAACTACAAAGATGAAAGAACAGAAGAGGAACGGAAAAGGGAATGGCTCGAATATAAGAAAATGATAGAGCATTTAGAGGATAGCTTAGGACATCATTATGGCCCCTCCTTGCGGGGAATGATTTGTGAAGGACGGTTGAGGGTTCTGGTCTATGGTTATCCAGAGAAGGTTATTCCTTCGTTCTTTGCTGGACATAAACTTCAATATAATTCGGATATCTTTCGGTATATGGATTATAAAGAGTCGGAATTTGAAGACATGAATGTTGATTTTTATATATTTCGTTATGTCGTCGATTCCGTTGGCAATCTAAATTATAGAGGATATCGTTAATAGGATATCCTCTTTTTTTGCTGTTTTGCTTGTCCAGAAACCGAAAAAAATGTATATTTGCACCGCAAAATGTTTGCCGACCTCATTTGGGAACAGGATTGCCCGTCTGAATACCGCACTTTACCACACACTATATCACTTAAACAAACATGAAACAAACTTTATTGCTGAGCCTCGCGCTCTGGTTTTCAATCCTTTCGGCATTCGGTGCCGAACCTATCACTGTGTATAACACCCCTTGGCGCAACGTGCAGACCGGCGATTGGGAAATTGCTTTCTATCCCGACTTTGCCATCTACGATTGTGCTTTCTGGCAGTACAAGGAGCAGACCCAGAAGGACGACACCCACCGCTTCACGCTCACCAACGGCGACCGCACCGTGTCGGTCAAGGTGGACAAGTCCAAGAAGGGGGTACGTACCATCGACATCGATGGTCAAAAGGCAAAATATGCTCCCATCAAGTCGTTGACCATGCCCGACTATCCGACCAAAGACCTGCGTCCGGGATTCGCCGATTCGCACTACCGCATCGATTCGGTCACCATTGTCGGTTGGTTGCGGAACTTGCCGTCCAACCGATGGAGCCCTGATGTGTCTGTCTCCTTGGGCGATTTCCTGTTGCGGTCCTCGGTCGAATATAAGGGTACGATGGATCAGGATGGCCGGTTCAAGATTACTTTCCCGGTGCTCAATTCGACGGAAGTGTATTTCGACTGGGGCCGTGCCACCGTCATGACGGTGGTCGAACCTGGCAAGACCTATTTCCTGATGAAGGATTTCTCCACGAAACAGGTGCTCTTCATGGGCGATGACTGCCGCCTGCAGAATGAGGCTTTGGGATTTACGACCGACCGGAAGTTGAACTACAACATTCAGCAAATTGAATCCGACTCGGCCGCCATCGCTGCCATCCAGGAAGTCAAGCAATGGTCGGCCGACTGCCGAAGCGATGTGCAGGCGTATGTGACGGCTCATCCTACTGTTTCCGACCGTTTTATCTACTACAAGAATCAGTATTATATCCACAATGAGTGCTACCGGATCGGTATGATGCGGTATAGTTTCAAGGAGAGAAAAGTGCCGCAGGAATACATCGACTATATGACGGCTCGCCTTTGGCAGAATCCTTGTCAACCCTATACCTTGTGTCGTGAATATCGGTCGTGGTTGGATTATTATACCAGCTGTCTTTCGTCGAATTCCCGACGTTCCACTAAAAATAGAGATGCCCTCAGCGTTGCTCGCACGATGTTCGGCAAAGAAATCGAAGTGGTTGATTCGCTGCATGGTGACCCTGTCTTGCGCCAACTGCTCGATGCCGGTGTCCTGGTGCAGTATCTGGAGCACGACCGGGTGGCGCTCGACAGCCTCGCCCTCCAGTATGTGAAGGACCGCATCCCGGAAGACGGTCTCCGCGCCCGTATCATGGCGGGCCACGAGAAGTATCTGGCTATCCAGCAACGAGATATCTCTGGTCACCCGAGCCTCGGACACAATGAACCCTTGGAGGGCCTGACTGAAGGTGCCGACATCCTCAACAAGATCACGGAACCTTATCGTGGCCGTTATATCCTGGTCGATTTCTGGGGCACATGGTGTGAGCCTTGCAAACGCCGTTTGGCAGTAGCCCACCAGCAGCATGAACAACTCAAGGACTATAACTTGGTCTATCTCTACCTTTGCAACCGCAGTTCGGACGTCAGCTGGCAGAACGTCATCAAGCAGTATGACCTGTTGGGCGACAACATCATCCACTACAACCTGCCTGCTGAGCAGCAATCGGCCATCGAGAAGATGCTCAAGGTGCGTTCCTTCCCCTCTTACTTCATCATTGGCCCGGACGGTAAAGTCCTCACCGACAACATCTCTCGTCAACTGGACAAGCTGCCCGCCTTGCTCGACGACCTGAAGCAGAAGCCAATGGCTCAATAACCCTATTTCCACATTTCCCCATAAGAGAGGGCGTGTCAACCGAAAAGTGACACGCCCTTTTTTTTTGTATCTATAGAGCCGATGTATCGGCCTAAGGGGAAATTACTTGCAGATTACCTTCTTGACATCCTTACCTGCCTTGATGAGGTAAGCACCAGGCTTCTGGTTGTCGAAGTGACGGGCATCGTCTTGATAGACTGCCTCGCCCAACGTGTTGTAGATGACGACGTTGTCATGTCCAGTGGCAATCTCCTCCAGTCCGTCGCTCTGTCCAGCTTCGACGAACTCCTTGAAGCCGTACAGACCGTTAGGATCGTACCACTTGGATGTCCGGTAGGCTGCGGCACTTCCAGCGGGAACGGTAAGGGTGGTGCAACCGAATTCGTTGAAAATCCACACCTCGTCCATGATGTCTTCAAGGGTTGGTGGAACGGTGGCCAACGATACGGCGCTGGTGAAACTGGCGCAAGAGCTGAATGCCTGGTCGCCGATGAAGTTGACCGACTCACCGATGGTCAGTTTTCCATCTAGTGCGGAGCAGTTGAAGAAAGCCTGTTCCTCGATAGTCGTGACCGAATTAGGAATGGTCAAGTCGCCCTTGGCGTTGTAGCAGTTGGAGAAGGCTGCCTTTCCGATGGTGACCAATGTGGATGGCAGGGTGATGGCGGGCAGATCATAGAGGTTGGCAAAGGCGTCATCTCCAATGGCCACGATGCCCTCGGGAATGGTCGAGTTCGTGGTACCCTTAATTAGGGTATTTGTGCTGGTCACGATGATGGAGTTGCAGTTGTTGCGTGAGTCATAGACCGTGTTGGCTGGGTCGATGACGATGGCATTGCATTGGGTGCCGCTGAATGAACTGCCGCCCATGGACGTTACGCTGGCTGGGATGTTGAGGGTGCCGGTCAGTCCGCTGCATCCACTGAAGGCCATGTCGCTGATGGTGTCAACCGCATTGCCCAGTTGCAGTTCGCCCTCGAAACCGGTGCAATAGGAGAAGGCGGCATATCCGATATAAGTCACTGAATTAGGAATCACCAGGTTGCCTGTGAAACCTCCGCAACCTCCGAAGGCACCATCACCGATGCGGGTGAGTGTGTTGGGCAGGGAGAGTTTCGTGAAGTTGGAGTTGTACATGAACGCGTAGTCGCCGACGGCAGTCACGGCATAGTCCTTGCCCTCGTAGCTGACCTTTTCGGGGATGATTACCTCGCCTGCAGCCTCATATCCATCTACGTGGCTGATGACGGTGACCGAAAGGCTGTCCCTGTTGATGCGGTAGTTGAACTTGCCTGCGGCAAATTCCGTGAAGACCTCCGGCACATTGTCGCTTTCCTCAATAAAGTGGTTGAAGCCGCACAGTCCGAGTTCGTCGTACAGCTGCGAAGCCATATAGGCGTCGGTCGTACCATCGGGAATGATGAGTACGCTGTACCCGAACATCTCGAAAGCGGTGTAGTAGCCAGATATTTCGTTGCCAATCGCTGGAGGCGTGGTGGCACGTGAGACGGCACCCGTGAAGCCCGAACAGTTTTTGAATGCCCAGTCGCCAATGTAGGTGAGCGACTTGCCCAAGGTCAGCGTGTCGTCCAAGTTCTTGCAGTCGAAGAAGGCACTGGGGCCGATGGTCGTGACCGAATCGGGAATGGTCAGTTTGCCTGTCGCCTTGTAGCAGAAGGCGAAGGCGTTCTCCTCGATGGTGACCAGCGTGCTGGGCAACGTGATGGAGGTCAGATTGATACCGCGGAAGGCGCTGAATCCGATGGCCTTGATGCCCTCGGGGATGACTGTGTTCTTGCAGCCCGTCAGCAATTTGTTCGTGTTGGTCTCGATGATGGCGTTACATTCCGAGCGCGAGTCGTAATTCTTGTTCTCGGGGTCAACAACGATGGCGTTCAGGTAGTTGTAGCCGAAAGAGCACGACTCAATCGAACGTACATTGCTGGGGATGAACAGCGTGTCGGTCAGACCAAGGCAAGCGTCGAATGCGTGATCGGCAATCGTGTCCACCGAGGAGCCAATGACCAGTTTTGTGAAATGGTCGCAACAATTGAACGCTCCATAGCCGATGACGGTGACCGAATTGGGGATGACCAGTTCGCCCTCGATGTTCTGGCAATACTGGAAGGCGGCATCTCCAATCTTGGTGAGGGTGTTCGGAAGGGTGAGTTTAGTGAGCAAGTTGTGACCCTCGAATGCCGACGTGCCGATGGCGGTAACGACATACTCCTTCTCGTCGAATTGGACCTTTTCGGGAATGTTCAGTTCTCCCGCTGCTGAGTAACTGTCCACATGTCCCGTGACGGTGGCTGTGGTGGCATCTTCGTTCACCACATAGTTCAGTTTGTCCACCGTGAAAGTTGTTTGTGCCATGCCTGCGAATGCAGACGGAACGGTCAGGGCCAACAGCAAGGCCCTCCTGTTTAGTAAAGATTTTTTCATGTTTTGCAAACGATGTTTTGTCAAAAATGTTTATAAAAATGATGAATTGATGTTTTGTCAAAAGGTTTCCAACGGCAGCCTTGGCCCACGCCAGACTCTGCCCTATGATCTTGGGTTCGATGCTATCATCAGATAATACAACTTACTTCGGATTCATCTTTCGATTGGATTTGGTGCGGCAAAGATAGCACTCTTTTTTAGATTATGCAAGAATTTGCTATTATTTTTCAATTTTTCATGACAGATTGACATTTTTCTGGCCTTTTCGCCGTCCGAATGCACATCCTGCCATTCGAGGGTGCAAAGATACAGTGTTTTCGGCCAATGAGCAATACCGCGAATATGGTACATTGGCCACAAAAACGCACAAAGACGAAAAAAGTGGAATCGACGCTGAATCGGTTCCACTGTATTTTTTGTTTATGTTTATGGCCAATGCCCCTGCTTACCACCCGCGACGTCGCTCATCCTCGCGGCGCTCGTCCTTGGTGCCCATCGTGTTCTTGCCGGCAAAGACGCTGAAGCGGTAGATGAGGCTCACGAGGCCGTACTGGTAGATGCCGTTGTTGCGCGAGTCGCTGATGTATTCCGAACTGACGGTACGGGACACGTTGGACCGTTGGCCCAGAATATCATAGATCTCCCCCTTGATAGTCAGTGCGTTGCCCTTGAGGAACGAATGCGCAATCGAGGCGTTCCAAAGCAGCTCGTCGGTGTTCATGTTCTTCTGCGAGTAGCCGCGGCGGCTGTTCATATAGATGTCCGATGCCAGTTCCGTGCCCCACGGAGCGGTGAACTTGATGTCCGAGCCGTAGTTGAAGTCCTGCGTATCGCGGTTGCCTGACGAGTTGACATTGTTCTCCGCATGGGTCTCGTTGAGCCATCCACGCAACTCAATGCTCACCCAATCATTGCGATATTGGGCATTGGCACCCGTATTGATATGCGTCTCCTGGGTGATGGATTTCCTGTAGCTGTCATCGACCGTCGTGTTGTTGAAGAGGCTGACACTCTGGCGGAAGCTACCGCCCACATTGCCGCCCACGGAGAACTTCTTTCCCTTGCCAAGCGCCGTATTCAGGCCTACACCGCCGCCAATATTCCAGTTGCCGTTGATGTTCGTCGGGATGATGGTTTGTACGCCCATGCCCGTCGAGGTCTTGTTGCCGATGCTGTTACGAGTCATGCTACCATACAGCCACGACCAGAGTCCGCGCTGGTTCTCAGGATTGAAGGTGTTGAAATTGCCGTTCCAATTGTGGGTGAACGAAGGTTTCAGACCCGGATTGCCACGACGGATGGTGCGCGGGTTGGAGTCATCGACAATGTCCAGCAGGTTGGTCATCGAAGGCTGGCTCGTACGGCCGTTGTAGCGCAGCTGCATGTTGGTCGTCTTGTTGAAATTGACACGCAGATTGACACGCGGCGTCACGTTGAAGACCGTGCGGCTCACCTCGGGATATTCATGGCCCATGTAACGATAGTCCAGCTTCGAGTGCTGCGGGAAGGCATCGATACCGGCCGAGAAATTGTACTTCTCACGCACCTGGCGTATCTGAAGGCCGATGCGCTGGTTGTAGTTGCGGTATTCCGAAAACTGGCTGAGTGCCAATGTATCGCGCAACAGGTAATTGGCCTCACGCATCAGACGGAGCACCTCATCGATGTCATAGCGGCACATCCGGAGGTTATCGGCCAATGTCTCAAGCACCTCCGAATCATAGACGAAGGCCTGATTGTCGCTCTTCCGGTAGTCGTAAGAGAAACGGTAGCTCATGTTCAAATAGAGGCGGTCGGCTATCGGCTCGCTCCACACCAGCTGGCCGGACAGACCATAATTGTGGGCCGGAGTGTCATAATAGCGGTTGTTGCGCGCGATGGAATCCTTCAGATAGAAGTTCGTGTACGAGGCCGACAGATTCTGCGTCTCGCTCTGCGAATAGTTGCCCGATACGCGCAGTGTCACATTCCGTCCAGGCTTGCCCAAGCGGCGCGTGATCTGGAGTTCGCCCGACGTATTCGTCGAGTTGCTGTGCGACTGCGACTGGTTGCGCTCGCGGGTGACAACGCTATCGGCAAAGGCCAGAATCTCCGCCTCAGTCAGATTGGGCACGTTGATGCCGTATTTGGCCAATGCCGCAAGCTCGTTCGAGTCGGTCACATTGGCCACATCCACACCGAATGTCATGCCGTCTCTGTGACCCATGCCGTTGTCCTGTGTGTAGTTGAAGTTCGGACGGAACAGGATGGTGGTCATCGTGTCGGGATGCCACTCCATCTTGAACTGCGCCTCCAACTGGTGTCTGCTGCCGAAGTTCTGGCTACCGTTCTGGCTTTTCTTGCCCACACGCGTGTTGAAGCTCTCCGAGTTCGACTGACTGGCGTTGTCGCTGCCGTTGTAGCGGTACGACACGCTGCCGCCCGTCTCCATCGTCGTGTTCTTCGATGCGAAGTTCATGCCGCCCTCCTTGTAGCTCGACAGGCCGCCACGGTTCCAGCGCGGATTTTCAGGCACATTACGGCCATTACCCAACGCAGTGACGGTGGTGTTCTCATTATAGTAGTTGGCCAATGCCTTGGCCATATAGCGATTTTCAGTGCCCATGCCGGCCAATGCATTTCCGAACCAGCCGTTCTTCATGCCCTTCTTGACCGAGAGGTCGAGCACGGTCTCCTCTTCGCCGTCATCGACGCCAGTGATTCGTGCCATGTCACTCTTGCGCTCATAGGTCTTGATTTTCTCGATGACATCCACCGGAATATTCTTCATGGCAATCGACTTGTCATTAAGGAAGAACTCCTTGCCATCGACCAGAATCTTCGACACGCTCTTGCCGTTGATGGTAATGTTGCCGTCGTCATCGACCTCAGCACCTGGCAGGAGCTTAACCAATGCCTCAAGCGTCGAACCCTGCGGCACGCGGTAGGCCTGCGGATTATACTGGATGGAGTCGCCCGACACCTGCACCTTGGCCACGGTTGTAGTGACAACGGCCTCCTTCAGCATCTTGCTGTCTGTGCTGAGCGTGAGGTAACCCAAATCAACCTGATGGTTCTTGCGTTCATTCAGTTTCAGCGGCAGGACCTTCGTCTCGTAGCCCATGAACGAAATCTTCAGCGCATAGTTTGCCTTCTTCACATCACGTAGGGTGAACGCACCCATGTCATCGGCCATAGCCCCTACCACCATCACGCTGTCGGGCAGAGACAGCACCTGCACATTGGCCCCGAGCAAAGCTTCGCTCGTCTCCTTGTCAATCACGGAACCCTTGATGGTAAACTTCTGTCCCATCGCCGATGTCCACAATAAAGTCATGAGAGAGGTTAAAAACAGAATCTTTTTCATTGTATGATTAAGTTGGTTTTGAATAAAATGAGTTTTTCGAGTCGCGAAGATACTGATTTTTTTCTTTTCGGCCAATGGCACAATTGTCAAAAATCGACTTCATTTCAAGAAATATGCCATTGGACACCTAAATTGCTCACTACAGATGAAAATCAATATGTTGGAAAAAGTTTTCCGCTCGACAGAACACTCTTTTCGGAGAAAGGACACAGATACGCGAATTGTACAGTGTTGATATCATAAGTTCTTCGGCTACAACAGAAACATCCCTATTCCTTTAAAACAAAAGTTTCGCAAGTCAAAAACCTGCGAAACTTCTTTTTTATGTCCAAGGCCTTAATTATGCCTCAACTTTCTTGTAGCTTGGGACAAGAGCCTTCATGATTACCCATGCAGTGATATAGGCCACACCGCAGAAGCAGAACATGATGAAGTAGCCTGCCGGCTTGCCTTCAAAGCCCAAGAAGGTGAATGCAGAACCAGCCTCCTCGGCATGAGTGAAGAGGGCACCTGCGGCCTTCTGGATAATCATAGAACCGATACCGCCTGCCATGGCGCCAATGCCGGTGATGGTAGCAATCGTCGATTTCGGGAACATATCACCGACGGTAGAAAAGAGGTTGGCCGACCAAGCCTGATGACCAGCACCAGCCAAGCCGATAAAGATTGCAGGCCACCATGCGCTGCTGGCACCCAATGGCTGTGCAAAGAGGGCGAACAACGGGAAGAAGGTGAAAATCAACATCGAAAGCATACGACCAGAATATGGCTCCATGCCCTTCTTGACGACAAACAATTTTGGCAGATAACCGCCGAAGATTGACAACACGGTCACAATGGCATAGAGTGTAAAAATCAAGGCCTGACCCATGCCAGACGAAGCCTTATAGCCGAACTGGTTCTGGAAGTATGATGGAGCCCAGAAGAGGAAGAACCACCAAACGCCATCGGTAAAGAACTTGCCAGTAATGAACGACCAGGTCTGACGGTAGGTAAAGCACTTCAACATTGGGATGGAAGTCTCTTCGCTTGCAGCCGTTTTGGCCGAAGCCTGCTCAGCTGCGTCATCCTGATGGATATACTCCAACTCACCCTCATTCACGTGCTTGCTCTCCTCCGGCTTGTCATACATGAACTGCCAGAAAAACATCCAGATGAAGCCCAGTGCACCGATGATGATGAAGGCCATCTCCCAACCAAATGATTTGGCC